>OGWV01000154.1_pt1 | contig 36319 bp, 26 predicted proteins | sample 1576081 | NCBI WGS metagenome assembly OGWV01 (sample SAMEA3541541, study PRJEB24748) | human gut metagenome | biome: human gut; feature: human-associated habitat; material: faeces | place: China | collected 2012 | reverse complement strand
GATTTTCATGCGAGCATGAAATCTGCTTACAAAAAGGTACGAGTGAACTGTAACGAATTTATTTTACAGGCTTTGCGCCTGCTTTTTCCTGCAGTTTTTCGATGTTTCTCTTGAACCAGTTCTTCTTTTTCTGATTCTCGGGCTGTGCCAGCGTTCCGCGGACTGCCTTAACATTTGTTAAGTAGATGCCGCTGACGGTTGCCTTGACTTCTTTTTTCACAGGAACCAGGTCGAAAATCTTCTGGTCGCAGACTAAGGTAACGATCTGCGGACCGACTTTTGCCTTGACAATCGGAAGCTTGGAACGGCGCATCATCTTCGGCGTATTGTCGATGACTGACTGCGGAAGTCCGGCTTCTTTGAGCTTCATGATTTTCTTGTCAATTACAAGCATGGTCACATTCTGCTTATATGCTTCAATCTGCTGCTGCTGTTCTTCCTGTTTTTTCTGCATCTTTCTTCCAAGAAAATAAAGAACAACGACTGCGACGATCAGAATGGCAAGGATGACCAGCAATACCACTGCCCAGGTTTTCATAGTGGTGAATCCTCCTCTTTCTTTGTACTGCACAGCGGCGCTGTCTGTACGGTGTGTCCGCTTAGCATTCTTATAAAACATTCTAGCAGAATTTACGGTATTGTACAAGGAGTTTTGTTGAAGTTAATAGCCACCTGGGGTATAATGTATCCAGCACGAAAGAAAAACAAGCGACGCCGAAGGCGGCATTTGTTTTTCTCGTGCGGATAGCGAGCGGACGGCCTGCGAAGCAGGCAAGGAAGCGCGGAGCGAGAGTCCGCGAGCATTGGTGAATGAGGACAGCGCCGCCTTCGGCGCTGCTGACAGGAAGGAACAGGCAGTAATGACGACGTGGGTGCAGTTTTGGCAAACATTTCAGGAAGTATTCCGCTACACATGGGCACATATGGTATGGATCAATCTGGTTCTTGCGATTATTATTATTTTCTTCCAGAGAAAGGAAGCAAAGTCAGCGTGGGCGTGGCTGCTGGCGTTGAATGTGCTGCCGGGTCTGGGATTTTTAATGTATCTTCTCGCCGGGACGGACATGCACAAGCGGAAGATGTTCAAGATCAAAGGAATCGAGGAGCAGATAAACGATGCGGTGCGCCGCCAGGAATACAGCGTCAAAAGCCGCGAGCTGGAGCAGGAAAACCCGGATTTGAAGGATTTTTCGGATCTGGTCTTTTTTAACCTGGAAAGTGCCGGATGCATGATTTCCGGAGACAATGCGGTAGAGATTTTCACTGACGGCAACGACAAATTCGATGCTCTGATCGAGGATATTAAAAATGCGGAATCCTATATTTTTTTACAATATTACATCATAAAAGATGACGTGCTCTTCCAGAGGATTCGGGAGGCACTGCTGGAAAAAGCGGCACAGGGTGTAGAAATTCGGATCTTGTATGATGCGATGGGCTGTCGGAGCGTTGGAAAGCACTTTTGGAAAGAAATGGAAAAGCAGGGCATCCATGTTGCGGTCTTTTTCCCGGCTCTGTTTGGCAGACTGCATCTGCGTGTAAACTACAGAAATCACAGAAAAATTGCAGTCATCGACGGAAAAGTGGCTTATGTCGGCGGCTTTAATATTGGCAAAGAGTATATCGGACTGGATCCGAAGTTCGGGCACTGGCGGGATACCCATCTGAGAATCTGCGGCAGCGCAGTCGGTGGACTTTTGCTGCGCTATATTCAGGACTGGGACTATGCAGCGAGAGAGAATCTGTTTGAAAATCCGAAGTATTTCATCCTGCCGGAAGAAAAAGCCGGCAATGTCAAAATGCAGATCATTTCCAGCGGACCGGACTCCGAGCTCCAGAGTATCCGGGACAATTACCTGCGGCTGATCCACAAGGCAAAAAAGAGCATTTACATTCAGACGCCGTATTTTATACCGGATGAATCGATCCAGACGGCGCTTCTGATGGCAACGATGTCCGGCGTGGAGGTCAATTTGATGTTTCCGTGCAAGCCGGATCATCCATTTGTGTATTGGGCGACACTTTCCTATGTCGGCGAGCTGATCATGGCAGGGGCGAACTGCTACACCTATGATAATGGTTTTTTACATGCAAAAGGATTGTCCATTGACGGAAAGGCGTGCTGCTACGGAACAGCGAACATGGATATCCGGAGCTTCGCCCTCAACTTTGAAGTCAATGCCATGATTTTTGACCAGAATATCGCGGGGGAAATGGAACGGATTTTCCGGGAAGACTTAAAGTGCTGTACGCGGATCACAAAGGAAATGTACAAGAGCAGATCTGTCTGGATCCGGTTTAAGGAGCAAATCAGCAGACTGCTGTCTCCGGTCTTGTAACAGCTCGCCAAGTGTGATAATATATAGGATATTGCAATTCTATTTACTATGGATTTTATGTCCGTAAGATGATGAGGAGATCAATTTATGAAAAAATTTATGACAGCCGTTACGGCAGTGTCTCTGTCTGCCATGATGCTGGCAGGCTGCGGCAAGACAGATGTGCAGGAGACAACTGTACAGGAAAGCACAACAGCTGAGACAGAAGCAGCAACAGAAACCGAAAGCGAAACCAAGGTATACCCGGACGAAGCTTATCTGGATGGCATCAACCTTGGCGACTTTGTAGAGCTGGGCGATTACAAGGGCGTTGATGTTACGGTTATCAGGGCAGAAGTAACCGACGAGATGGTGGATCAGTACATTCAGAGCGTTTTGGACAGCAACAAAAATAAAGAAGAAGTAGATCGTGCCGTAAAAGATGGCGATGTTGTTGATATCAAATATGTCGGCAAAAAGGACGGTGTAGAGTTTGACAACGGTTCTTCCGACAGCTACGAGCTGACCATCGGCTCCAATACCTTTATCGACGGTTTTGAAGACGGCGTGATCGGCATGAAGAAGGATGAGACAAAGGATTTAAACCTTACCTTCCCGGAGGATTACAACAATACAGACCTTGCCGGTGCAGACGTTGTATTCACGGTAACGGTAAATCATGTTTATGAAGAAACTGACGCGGTTCTGGACGATGCTTTTGTAGCAGCCCGCAATATTGACGGCGTAAGCACAGTAGAAGAATATCGTCAGTACGTTTACGATAACCTGATGAGCTCTGCCAAGAGCCAGCAGGAAACAGAGCTGGAAAGAAATGTTCTGGAGGCGGTAACGGCAAATGCAACCTTCAAGGAAACTCCCGAAGAGATGGTAAGCCGCTATTATGACCGTCTGGTTAAGAACCTGACCACTACTGCAAGCATGTATGGAATTGATCTGGAGACCTTTATGGCATACAGCTACGGCCTGGCTGCGGATGAATATGAAGACGAGCTTCAGAAATCTGCACAAAGCGCAGCAGAGCAGATTCTGGTTATGCAGGCGATCGCAGAAAAAGAAGGTCTGACCTTAACCGATGAAGAGCTGCAGGCAGATCTGGAAAGCAGCGCATCCGAATATGGTTATGATTCCGTAGAAGCTTATGAGGAAGCGGTTGGTGACCTGCGCGGCTACAAAGAATATCTGATGTCTGAAAAGGTAACCAAGTATCTGATTGAGAACGCGAACGTAACCGAAACAGAGGCATCCACAGAGGAAGCGACCGAAGAGACAACAGAAACTGAAACCGAGACAACAACAGAGACAGCGACCGAAGCAGAATAAGCCAAGGCACAGCTGACGCACGAGGCGAGTGAGGAGAGAGAGCATGGAACTGACAAGTGTAAGACAGTTATTCAGAGAAAAAGAACAGTTTGCCGGCCAGAAGGTGACAGTAGGCGGCTGGGTAAGAAGCAACCGGGATTCTAAGAATTTCGGATTCCTGGTTGTAAATGACGGTACCTTTTTTGAGCCGCTGCAGATTGTATACGCAGCGGACAAGCTGGATAATTATGCTGATATTGCCAAAATCGGCGTCGGAGCAGCTGTCATTGTAACAGGTACGATTGTAGAGACGCCCGGTGCAAAACAACCCTTTGAGATGCAGGCAGACGAGGTTGTAGTGGAAGGCGCATGCGGACCGGATTATCCGCTGCAGAAGAAGCGTCACAGCTTTGAATATCTGCGTACCATTGCACATCTGCGTCCCAGAACCAATACGTTCCAGGCAGTGTTCAGAGTTCGTTCCCTGATCGCTTATGCGATTCATCAGTTCTTCCAGGAGAGAGATTTCGTCTATGTGCACACTCCTCTGATTACCGGAAGCGATTGCGAGGGCGCAGGCGAGATGTTCCAGGTTACAACTTTGGATTTGAACAACGTTCCGAAAAACGAAGACGGTACTGTGGATTATACCCAGGACTTCTTCTGCAAGCCCACCAATCTGACCGTAAGCGGACAGTTAAACGGCGAAACCTATGCGATGGCGTTTAAGAACATTTATACGTTCGGACCGACCTTCCGCGCAGAAAACTCCAATACCACCCGCCATGCGGCTGAGTTCTGGATGATCGAGCCGGAAATCGCATTTGCAGACTTAAAGGACGACATGGTACTGGCAGAGTCCATGCTCAAATACATTATCCGCTATGTGCTGGAGCATGCTCCGGAAGAGATGAACTTCTTCAACAGCTTTGTGGATAAGGGACTTCTGGAAAGACTGAACCATGTATTGAACTCCGATTTCGGACATGTGACCTATACCGAGGCGATCAAGATTTTGGAAGAGCACAACGACGAATTCGATTATAAAGTATACTGGGGCTGCGACCTGCAGACCGAACACGAGCGTTATCTGACGGAGAAGGTGTTCAAGCGCCCGGTATTTGTAACAGACTACCCGAAGGAAATCAAGGCATTCTACATGAAGTTAAATGAGGACGGCAAGACCGTTGCCGCTATGGACTGTCTGGTTCCAGGCATCGGTGAAATCATCGGCGGCAGCCAGAGAGAGGATAGCCTCGAGCTTCTGGAACAGCGCATGGACGAGCTTGGGCTGAACAAAGAGGATTACGGCTTCTATCTGGATCTGAGAAAATACGGCTCCGCAAGCCATGCGGGCTTTGGTCTTGGATTTGAGCGCTGTGTTATGTATCTGACCGGTATGGGTAACATTCGCGATGTCATTCCTTTCCCGAGAACGGTAAAGAACTGCGAATTATGATAAAAGATTTGAGCGGGATGAACTTTTGGGTTTATCCTGCTCTTTTTTTGTTGTATACTGTATAAAGTGAAAACGATGTACTAGAATGCAAAAAAGGAAGATACGGATGGGAAATCATCACTGGAAAAAAATAGCAGCAGTTATGCTTGCGGCAGCGATCGGAATACAGCCTGTCTGTGTGCAGGCAAAGACACGGGAAGAAATTCAGCAAGAACGGGAACAGAAAAAGAGCGAGCAGCAGGGCACCCAGAGTCAGTATAAGCAGAGCCAGAGCAAGGTCAGCAGTCTGGAAGGGCAGCAGGACGCTTTGGAGGAAGAAATACAGGAGCTGGATTCCCAGCTGGTAGAGGTCATTGCCAGCGTAAGCCTGATGCAGGATCAGATCAGTGATACCGAAAAGCAGATCGTAAAGGCGCAGGAGGACTATGATGTAGCAAAGGCGCAGGAGGATGCGCAGTATCTTGCAATGAAGAAGCGTCTCCGTTACCTGTATGAAAAGGGCGATACCAGCTATATCGAGATCCTGAGCAACGCCTCCAACTGGAGTGGCATGCTCAATCAGGCGAATTATGTGGAGAAGCTGTATGAGTACGATAAACAGATGCTCAACCGATACATCCTGATAAAAGAAGAGGTTGCACAGAAAAAGAACGATTTGGAAGATAAAAAGAGCGACCTGGAAACGCAGAAATATGAACTGGAAGAGGAACAGGCTTCCATGCAGCAGATGATCGATGAGAAAAAGTCCCAGGCGAATGATTTCGATGCGCAGATTGCGAAAGCGAAGCAGGAAGCAGCGGCATATAAAGCGTTAATCAAACAGCAGAATTCCGAGCTGGCAAGGCTGGATGAGGAAGAAAACGCCATCATCAAGGCCGAGGAAGAGCGCCGGAAAGCCGAGGAGGCTGCGAAAAAAGCGGCGGAAGAAAAAGCAAAGGCGGAAGAAAAAGCTGCAAAGAGCAGCAATTCCGGCTCTTCTGACAGTAGCTCCAATCGATCAAGCAGCTCCGACAGCTCCTCTTCCTCAGGCAGCAGCTCCGGCAGTTCTTCGGGCGGCGGCTTAAAGACCGTTCCTCCTGCGAGCGGATCAAGTGGAAGCGACATTGCGGCGTATGCCTGCCAGTTCGTCGGAAACCCGTATGTAGCGGGCGGAACGAGCCTGACAAACGGTGCGGACTGCTCCGGATTTATCTGGGCAGTGTACAGGCAATACGGATACGGCCTGCCGAGAAACTCTGCTGCTATGAGAAGTGCAGGACGCGAGGTTTCCTATGAAGCTGCTCAGGCAGGCGACATCGTCTGCTATGCAGGTCATGTGGCGCTGTATCTGGGCGGTGGACGAATCGTGCATGCCAGCACAGCGAGAACAGGAATTAAGTACGGATATGCGAATTATAAACCGATTCTGACAATTCGGAGAATTGTAGGATAAAAGAAAAATAGAAACTCCGGGAACAAGATACCTTCTGTATCTTGCCCCGGAGTTTTTGGGATAATGAAATGTCTGCAAAACGCGCATTTTATTGCCTTAAAGACTCTTTTTCAGAAACGAGATCGTTTCGTCGATCAGCTGGGATACGGACAGATCGGCGGTTCCGATGATGTGGTTGTTGCAGCGGTTGACCGGAAGCAAAAGCTTCTGGGCATGGCTCTGTCCGACGGCGACCGCCATGGCGGGCGTCACTTCCCCAAGCAGGGAGTCTGCGGACAAAATGCCGAGGGGACCGATGATAAAATCCGCATCCCGGCAGGCAACAAGCACGGGATTTTCTCCGGTTGCGCCGAAGTCAGCCCCGGCTTTGAGCATGGCAGCAGTTGCGGTTGCATTGGTGCCGATGGCATACAGTTCACAGTCGGGCAGCTGCTCTTTACAGAGGCGGGCAGTCACAAGGCTGCCGATTCTGCCGCCCTGGCCGTCAATTACTACGATTTTCATAAATCCTCCATTTAGAGACATTTTGCACAGAAAAAATAGGAGCTGAACAATATTGTTCAGCTCAATTTTTTATCTGGCTCAGTCGTCGTTATCTAAAGCCAGTCCTTTTTTATACTTTGCGACAGCAGCCTGGATCTTATCGTTGGGATCGAGCAGATCGCTGATGGAAGTATCATGGTTCAAGGTATCAATCAGATAAGCAACGTACTTGCTCATGTCACAGTTGACATACCATTCCCGCTTTAACAGCTCTTCAGGCTGATAAATCAGGTTGGTGGTCAGGACACGATTGATATTGCCGCATGCATAAGCCTTGTCGAATTTCTCCATACCGCTTGTGAACAGACCGAAGGTGGTGCAGATGAAGATCTTACGGGCACCGCGCTGCTTTAATGCGGATGCAACTTCGAGTACGCTTTCGCCGGAGGAAATCATGTCATCGATGATGATCATATCCTTGCCTTCTACGCTGGTACCCAGGAATTCGTGAGCAACGATCGGATTTCGTCCGTTAACAACTCTGGTGTAGTCTCTTCTCTTATAGAACATACCCATATCCAGACCGAGTACGTTTGCAATGTAAATTGCACGTCCCATACCGCCTTCATCCGGGCTGATAACCATCATGTGGTTGGAATCGATCTGCAGGTCGGGCTCGGTGCGCAGCAGGTTTTTGATGAACTGATAAGAAGCCTGAACGGTTTCGAAACCGTTTAACGGGATGGAGTTCTGGACTCTCGGGTCATGGGCATCAAAGGTGATGATGTTGTCAACGCCCATCTTTACCAGCTCCTGCAGAGCGAGTGCGCAGTCCAAGGATTCCCGTGCGGTGCGCTTGTGCTGGCGGCTTTCATAAAGGAAAGGCATGATAACGGTAATTCTTCTTGCTTTACCGCCGACAGCAGCGATGATACGCTTCAGATCCTGATAATGATCGTCAGGAGACATATGGTTTTCATGACCGCAGAGGGAATAGGTCTGGCTGTAGTTGGTTACGTCAACCAGCAGATACAGATCCGTACCGCGGACAGATTCCAGAATAACGCCCTTGGCTTCGCCGGAACCAAAACGCGGCACCTTGCTTTTTAAAATGTAGGAGTCACGCTGGTAGCCTGCAAAGGCAAGGCTGTCTTTGTGCTCGCTCTCGCGCTGGGTGCGCCATCTTACAAGATACTGGTCAACTCTCTGTGCAAGGGATTCGCAGCCCCTTAACGGGATAATCCCCAGGGAGCCAACCGGAATGGTTTCGAGATTTCTGGTTTCTTCACGTTCCATCATGGAAGTTCCTCACTTTCTGAAGGTAAAAGTTAATATTTTGGATATCTGCGTCAGCGGACCGGGCCCGAGACTGCGGATACCTTTTTACACATACGAATATCAGGGCCGGTGAGTTTACAGAATTCAAAATTGCTGGCAATTCTGGAAAAAATTCGGTCCTGATAACGGTTTCTGCAATCTTCCAGAGAAAGATTGGTAGAAATGATAACGGATTTCTGCCGGAGCAGACGTTCGTTCAAACAGGTAAAGAAATGGGAGAGCGTCACTGCCGTGGCAGTTTCGGTGCCGAGATCGTCGATAACGAGCAGATCGCAGCCATAGAGATCCGCACAGAGTGCGGAAAGCTCTTCCCGTGCCCTATAGTCAAACGTGTTCCTGGCGAGTAAGTCGAAAAGGGATGCTGCGCTGAAATAAAGTACAGAACAGCCCTGCTCGATACATTCCTTTGCAATGCAATTGGTCAGGAATGTCTTGCCCGTACCTACTGTACCATAAAAGAAAAGGTTTTGGTAGGACGTTTTAAAATTTGTGCAAAAATTTTTACATTTTTCGACAGCCTGGCGATAGGAGGTCAGTTCGTCTCCCTGAAAAAAGGAATAGGAGAGCGTGCCGAAGTTTTCTTTTTCGAGCATTCGTTTCAGGTTGGACTGTTCATAAAGAAGCGCGATCTCCGCCTGACGGAAGCAGTGGCATTTCTGACCGTGCACATAGCCGGTGTCCTGACAGTCAGGACAGTCGTAGATCGGATCGAGAAAATCTGCCGGGTAGCCGTTTTCCAGCAAAAGGGCGGCACGTTTCTGTGCAAGGTCTTTGAGCTGGTCTTTGAGCTGTGCAAGCGCATTTGTATCCCCTGCGAGCATCTTTTTTCCCTGTGCGACAGAGGTGGATGCAACGGCTTCGTCGAGGGCCTGATAGCCGGGGACTGTCTCATAAATATGGTGCAGCCGCTGATCGTGCAGATGGCGGTTGCGGGTCTGATGCTCTTCGTATTGCCGCAGGATGGAATTGTATTGGGAAACAGTCAGTGCCACATCAAACCTCCTTACTGCTTCAAAAGCGCCTCTTCAAGCGCATCGAAATCATAGCTGGAATGCATGAAACTGTTATATTCTGCTGTAGAACCGCTGCGCGCCGGGCGAGATGCACGCTCTTTCTGATAGGAGCTGTCGAGTCTGGCGATGTCCGCGACATGGTGGACGCCTGCCTTGTACCAGGCGGCGAGGATGCTGTCTGCATAGGCGAAGCGGTGTCTGTCGGTAGCCAGGACGGTGCGTCCGCAGGCTTCTAAAATAACGTCGAGCTCAAAGCAAAATTCCTCTGTCCAGCGGCGGATATAGGCGAGCTCATTGCGTGCGGGGGTATTGGTCTTGCCGAGGGCGTTCATAATGGAATAGACGTTCTTGTCATAACGGGAAATATGACCTTCTGCCTGGGCAGGTGTCGTGATCCCGGCTTCCGCCCAGGCGATCGCGACCTTTTCAATGTAGCGGAAATCCTTTTTGCCGCGCTCGACGCAGTATTGCAGCAGATAGTCGATCAGGTCATCGGAGAAATGGAGCTTATCCGTGAAAAAGAGGATCGACTTCATATCGGCGGGGCTTAATGTGCGTCCGAGATACTGCTCTGCGATGAAAATCAGCTGCGCGGTGTTCTCCTGCTGCTGGAAGGATTTGAGCTCGTCCAGACTGTATGCAGGTTTGGCATAGGGATCGGCAGGCTCAAGGGACTGGTGGGAAAGCATCGTAACGCTGCGGATCTGCGGTGCGGCCGTGCGCCCGGAGGAAGCAGCCGCAGTGTTGGACGTATCGCGCGCGGCTGCTCCGGGCAGGGCTGCGTCAGCGCCTTGCTCAGAATTGCGGGCTGCGTCGCCAAAGAGTTCGGCATCAGAGCTACGAGTCGTGTCCGCAAACCGTCCGACATCGTGTGAAATATGTCCGGTGGTCTGCTCCGTAGAAAAATCAGTTTGTCCTGCGTCCTGTCTCTTCCCCTTGGAAAGGGGGAGCAGACGGATCTGCTGCAGGGTTGTGCGGTCGGGCGAAAGCTTGAGCGTCAGGATGCCGCACTTTTCCCAGTAGCAGAGGGCGCGCAGAATGTCCTTTTCCGTATGATTAAAGCGGTCTGCCATGTCCGAAATGCTGACAGGATCGCCTGCCTGCAGACGGCGCACGAGAAAAAGATACACCTTTAACTGTGCATCGTTGGCATCTTTTAAATATTCATCGATAAAAACGTTGGAAAGGACGGTAGCATCCGCTGCCCCGCCGCACAAAAAAATCTCACTCATCCTATTATTCCCGGTTCTCTGTAAAAATTGCTGCAGTTTGTCTGCGTCCTGCAGACTGTGGAAAACTTTTCAATTCCTTTTGGCAAGCCCCATTTTAACACAGACATTTTAAAAAGGAAACAGGAAGTTTCCGGCTCAGGGCTGATAAACACTGGGGTTTTCGTGGATGTGGATAATGTGGAAAATGTGTAAAAGATTGTCAAAGGCGCAGAAATATCATCTTTTTTTGGGAAAAAATATCCACAGCCAGAGAGGAAAGTTTTCCACGTTCTGGCTGTGGATAATGTGGATAAGTTATCTGGAAAGCAGGTTTTCGCCGATATTTACAACATCTCCGGCTCCCATAGTTATCAACAGGTCCCCGTTGATACAATTTTTTAAAACGAAGTCCTCAATTTCCTCGAATGTATGAAAATAAAAACATTCTTTGCCCTCTTTCTGTACCAGAGCCTGCAGATCGGCAGAGCTGATGCCGAGGGTGTCAGTTTCACGAGCGGCGTAGATGTCTGCGAGGATGACCTTATCTGCTAGCGCGAGGGACTTGGCAAACTGAGGTAAAAACGCTTTCGTTCTGGTGTAGGTGTGAGGCTGGAAAATGCACCAGAGCGTCTTGTGCGGATAGTTGAGTGCAGCGTGCAGGGTCGCGGCGATTTCAGTCGGATGATGTGCGTAATCGTCCACAATTGTTATACCATTTATCGTTCCTTTATATTCGAATCTGCGGTCAGTCCCGTGGAAGTTCAGCAGCGCTTCTGCGGTATCCTGATAATCGATGCCGAGCAGATCGGACAGGGCGACTGCAGCGAGGGCGTTGGAGATATTGTGCTCCCCGGGAACGCCGAGGGTAAGCTGTCTGGTCTGACCGTTTAAGCTGTGCACGGTAAAGGTTGCGTCTGCTGTTTTATTATAGGAAATATCGGAGGGATAATAGTCGGAAGCAGAGGTTGTGCCGAAGGTAACGACGCGGCATGCCAGACCCTCTGTGATCTCCTGCCAGTTTTCGATGTCGCCGTTGATAAACAGCGTGCCGTCTGCAGGCAGAAGCTGTGCAAATTTGCGGAACGAAGCACGGATATCTGCCAGGTCTTTAAAGAAGTCCAAATGGTCTTCTTCGATATTCAAGATGATGCCGATTTTCGGGAAAAAGCTTAAAAAGCTGTTGGTATATTCGCATGCCTCTGCGACGAACAGACCGGAGTGGCCGACGCGGATATTGCCGTGGATGGATTTCAAAATGCCGCCGACAGAAAGGGTCGGGTCGGTATTTGCCTGCAGCAGAATCTCGGAAATCATGGAAGTGGTGGTCGTTTTGCCATGGGTGCCGCTGACAGCGATCGGCGTGTCGTAGTTTTTCATCAGCTGTCCGAGAAATTCCGCTCTGGACAGCATGGGAAGCTGCAGCTCTTTGGCACGGGAAAATTCCTGATTGTCTGCATGTACTGCGGCGGTGTATACGACGAGGTCGATGTCATCTGTGATGTTTTCCGCTTTCTGGGGCTTGCCATAGTTGACGTGTGCGCCGCTTTTTTCGAGGTGCTCGGTCAGGGCAGAGCGGTTCCAGTCGGAGCCGGATACGGTAAAGCCCTCGGATAAAAGAATTTCGGCGAGGCCGGACATGCTGATACCGCCGATGCCGATAAAATAAACGTGAATTGGATGGTTAAAATCTACCTGATACATAAAGAATCTCCATTTCTGAATTGGAATACTGTACTGGGTCAATTGTAGCGCAAACTCTCTGAAAAAACAAATAGAAACTTCGGCGCCGTCTGCAGCGTTTTTTTTCTTCGACAAAATAACAATGTGTTATCGGTTGACAAAATATACCGGAAAAGACGAAAAAGGACATTTTGTGAATAATTAAAGAAGGAAATGGAAGCGGTAGCTTGGGAAAATTGAATATTTTGAATAAAAACATAAACCTACTAATTTGATTTGTGTCTATATTTCACAAGAAAAAAGGTCGAAAAGGGCGTGCAAATGTAAAATTATTATTCACTTTTACAGATGCGTGTGTTATACTTTTCTTAAGCCCGGCGACAGCCGTGGGAAAGTTGATAGAAACAACGAGGTGAGGACATGATTAAGAAGGAAATGATTGCCATGTTACTGGCAGGCGGGCAGGGAAGCCGACTGGGCGTTCTGACTGCAAAGGTAGCCAAGCCTGCAGTTTCATTTGGCGGAAAATATCGGATCATTGATTTCCCATTAAGCAACTGTATCAATTCCAGTGTTGATACAGTCGGTGTATTGACACAGTATCAGCCTCTGCGGCTGAATACGCATATTGGGATCGGTATTCCGTGGGATCTGGACAGGAATATCGGAGGTGTTACTGTTCTGCCTCCTTATGAAAAAAATGAAAACAGCGAATGGTACACCGGTACAGCAAACGCAATCTATCAGAATATCGAATATATGGAGGGCTTTAACCCGGAATATGTGCTGATTCTTTCCGGCGACCATATTTATAAGATGGATTATGAAGTGATGCTGGATTTCCACAAGCAGAACGGTTCAGAGTGTACGATCGCCGTTATGCCGGTTCCGATGGAAGAAGCCAAGCGCTTCGGTATCATGATCACCGATGAGAACAAGCGGATCGTGGATTTTGAGGAGAAGCCTGCCAACCCGCGCAGTAACCTTGCATCCATGGGTATTTACATATTTAACTGGAAAACGCTGAAGCAGGCACTGATCGATAATGCAGATCAGCCAAACCTGGATTTTGGCAAGCATGTCATCCCTTATTGTCATAAAAACGGCGCACCGATGTACGCATATGAATTTAACGGTTACTGGAAAGATGTCGGAACCCTGACCTCCTACTGGGAAGCGAATATGGAGCTGATCGATGTTGTTCCGGAGTTTAATCTTTATGAAGAATACTGGAAGATTTATACAAAGAGTGAGATCCTGCCTCCTCAGTACGTTGCAAAGGGCGGTGTGATCGAACGCAGTATTGTCGGAGAAGGCTCTGAGATTTACGGACAGGTTTATAACTCTGTGATCGGCTGCGGTGTTACGATCGGTAAAGATACGGTTGTGCGTGACTCCATTATCATGAACAATACAGAGATTGGGGCGAGCTGTGAGCTTAACAAGGCAATCGTAGCGGAAAACACGAAGATCGGTGATCACGTCAGACTGGGCGTCGGGGAAGAAGCACCGAACGATACTGCACCGCATATTTACTGCGACGGTATTGTCACTGTTGGTGAGAAGAGTGTTGTGCCTGCCAATGTATCTGTAGGCAAGAATTCCGTTGTATTCGGCATTACGACAGCAGACGATTATCCGGATGGATATCTGGCAAGCGGCAAAACATTGATTAAGGCAGGTGACAAACAGTGAGAGCAATCGGTATCATTTTAGCAGGCGGCAATAACCGCAAGATGAGAGAACTGTCCCAGAAGCGCGCGATCGGCGCAATGCCGGTGGCAGGCAGCTACAGAAGTATTGACTTTGCGCTGAGCAACATGACGAACTCTCATATCCAGAGAGTCGGCGTGCTGACCCAGTATAACGCCAGAAGCTTAAATGCACATTTAAGCTCCTCCAAATGGTGGGATTTCGGAAGAAAACAGGGCGGATTGTTTCTGTTTACTCCTGCGGTAACCGCGGAGAACAGCTCCTGGTATAGAGGCACGGCAGATGCCATTTATCAGAACCTCTCCTTCTTAAAAAACAGCCATGAGCCCTATGTAGTTATTACCTCCGGCGATTGTGTATACAAGATGGACTACAACAAAGTCCTCGAATATCATATTTCCAAAAAAGCGGATGTGACCGTTGTCTGCAAGGACATGCCGGCAAATGTAAACGTAGAGCGGTTCGGTACCATCAAGATGAACGAGGAAAGCCGGATCGAAGAGTTTGAAGAGAAGCCGATTGAGGCACGCTCCAATACCATTTCCTGTGGTATTTATGTTATCCGCAGACGTCTCCTGATTGATATGATCGAGCGCTGTGCAATGGAAGACCGTTATGATTTTGTAAAGGATATTCTGATCCGCTACAAAAATCAGAAACGGATCTTCGGATATAAGATCAAAGATTACTGGAAGAATATTGCAACGGTGGAAGACTATTTCGATGCCAATATGGACTTCTTAAAACCGGAAATCCGTAATTATTTTTTCAAACAGTATCCGGATATTTATTCAAAGGTTGACGATTTGCCGCCTGCAAAGTATAATGTTGGAGCGAAGGTTGAGAACAGCCTGATTTCCAGCGGCTGTATTGTCAACGGCACGGTAGAGGATTCCGTAATCTTCAAGAAATCCTTTATCGGAAACAACTGTTACATCAAGAATTCCATTATTTTGAATGACGTATACATCGGCGATAACACGCACATCGAGAACTGTATCGTAGAAAGCCGGGATACAATCCGTGCAAATTCTTTCTATCGCGGAGAAGATGAAATCAAGATTGTAATAGAGAAAAACGACAGATACATTATCTGAAACGCGAGGGGGAATAAGTTATGACGATTACCGATGTAAGGGTTCGGAAAATTGCCAAAGAAGGTAAAATGAAAGCGATTGTATCCATTACCGTGGATGACGAGTTTGTGGTGCATGATATCAAAGTAATAGAGGGAGATAAAGGACTGTTCATCGCGATGCCGAGCAAGCGCAGCGCAGATGGGGAATACCGCGATATCGCCCATCCCATCAGCCAGGGAACCCGGGAAAAGATCCAGGGAATTATTTTGGAAGCATACAATACGGCATTGGAAGAACCGATTGCATAACTTTATAAATAAACTGAAATAAATACAAAAAATAAATACAGACTACAACAGACAGTCCCGGTGCAGCGATGTACCGGGACTGTTTTCCTGACCGGATATCCGGTTAGAAAAGCCATCTGTATGTCTCCGCAGATGGAAAAGGCAGCAGGGTACATTCTCACTTGCCCGAGCGGGGGAAACTGTGCTAACATGAAAGCACAACAGACAGCGCCTGCTAAAGCAGAAAAGGGCAGGCAGAAGCAGGAAGGAAACGGACAGAACATGTATGTAATTGCAGGACTTGGAAACCCGAAAAAAGAATACGATAATACAAGGCATAATATCGGCTTTTCCGTCATAGATATGCTGGCAGATAAGACCGGAATTTCTGTAAACACGGCAAAGCACAAAGGACTTTTGGGTGCAGGCTATTTAAACGGGCAGAAAATCATTCTGGTAAAGCCGCTGACTTATATGAACCTGAGCGGCGAATGTATCCGGGAAGTGCTGGATTATTATAAGGTAGACGGCAGCACGAACCTGATCGTGATTCACGACGATATCAGCCTGGAGCCTGGCATCATCCGGGTGCGCAAAAAAGGCAGCGCGGGTGGTCATAACGGTTTGAAGAATATTATTCAGCATCTTGGAAAAGATCAGTTTGTGCGGATTAAGGTCGGCGTCGGGGAAAAACCGGCAGGCTACGACCTTGCGGACTATGTGCTGGGACATTTTGATCGGGAGGAGCAGGTGCTGATGAAGCAGGTTTCGGAGGAAGTCTGTGAAGCGGTGCAGATGATTCTGGAAAAAGGTCCGGATGCAGCGATGAACGTGTATAACGGGCGAAAAGTGGAGAAGGCATAGCATGAAGGTATTGACAGCTCCGCTTTGGGAATTGGCGGAGTTTGAAGAGGGAAAAGCACTTCTGGACAGAGGAAAAGGGCATGTTGCCTTTTCCGGACTGTATGATTCCCAGAAGCTTCATATGGTATATGGATTGAGCGATGGTTTTACACAGAAAATCATCGTTACTTTCAGTGACAAAAGAGCGCGGGAAATCGGCGCAGAATATGGGTTTTACGACCGCAGGACGATGGTGTATCCGGGCAAGGATCTGATCTTTTATCAGGCGGATGTTTCCGGCGGCGATCTGGTGCGGGAGCGGATGCGTGTGCTGCGCGCGCTGCTCGAAAAACGTCCGGTTACGATCGTAACGACGATGTCCGCGTTGATGATGCCGCAGACGCCGCTTTCCGGGATTGTGTCAAGAATACTGCATTTCGATAAAAAATCAACGGTAGATGAGAGGAAACTTTCCGCTCAGCTGGTGGAAATGGGTTATGAAAAGAGCCCGCAGGTAGAGGAACCGGGACAGTTTTCCATTCGCGGCGGAATTATTGATATTTTCGATATGACGGAAGAAAATCCGTATCGAATCGAGCTGTGGGGAGACAGCGTAGAGTCGATTCGAAGCTTTGACGTGCTGTCCCAGCGTTCGGTGGAAAATCTGGATGAGATTGCGATTTATCCGGCAACGGAGCTGATGCTTTCGGAGGCGCGCAGGCAGGACGGCTTTGCGAGAATCAAAAAAGAGACGAAGCAGTATGCAAAAAAATTGCGGGAGCAGGGCAATCCGGAGGCAGCGCACCGGATTGAGACGCAGATCAAAGAGATCGAAGAGTCTGCGCAGGAGTTTGGCAGTGTAGTCAATCTGGAAAGCTTCGTGCATTATTTTTATCCGCAGACGGAGTCCTTTCTGGAATTTTTTCATCCGGAAACGACGGCAGTTTTTCTGGATGAGCCACAGCATTTGTCGGAGACGGCGAACGCACTTGAAACAGAATTTCGGGAGAGCATGACCGGACGTCTGGAAAAAGGCTATATCCTGCCGGGACAGGCGCAGCTTTTGTACCCCGAAAAGGAAATCGCAGGGAAGCTGTCGCAGTATCGGGCAGCGTCACTCGCCGCACTGGATGCAAAGAGCAGCCTGTTTAAGCCGGATCGCAGGTTTGAGATCACGGTGCGCAGCATGCCGTCCTATAACAACAGTTTTGAAGCTCTGTTAAAGGACTTAAAACGTTACAAGAAAAATGGCAGCAGAGTGCTTTTGTTATGTGCATCCCGGACCCGGGCGAAGCGTCTGGCAGCCGATCTGCGGGAGCAGGAGCTGAGCGCCTTTTACAGCGAAGACCCTGACCGGGAGGTTTTGCCCGGCGAGACAGAGCTTTTTTACGGACATGTGGAAAAGGGTTTTGAATACCCAATGCTGAAATTCGCGGTCATTTCGGAGGGAGATATTTTTGGTGCGCCCAAAAAGAAAAAGCGGAAAATTCAGCGTTATGAGGGCACGAAAATCCGTGATTTCGGGGAGCTGAAGGTCGGGGATTATGTCGTACATGAGACGCACGGTCTCGGCATTTATCAGGGCATCGAAAAGGTCGAGATGGAGGGAACGGTCCGGGATTACATGAAAATTTCGTACCGGGACGGAGGAAACCTCTATGTGCTGGCAACCGGTCTGGACGCGATTCAGAAGTACGCATCCGCCGATGCAGCGAAAAAACCGAAGTTAAACAAGCTCGGAACGCAGGAGTGGCACAAGACCAAGACCCGTGTCCGGGCGGCAGTGGATGAGGTCGCAAAGGATCTGGTGGAGCTGTATGCGGCGCGCCAGAACGGGAAGGGATACGCTTTTTCGGAGGATACGGTCTGGCAGCGGGAGTTTGAAGAAATGTTCCCGTTTGAGGAAACGGATGACCAGTTGATGGCAATTGCGGCGACGAAGCGGGACATGGAGAGCAACAAAATCATGGATCGCCTGATCTGCGGGGACGTTGGCTATGGCAAAACCGAGGTTGCAATCCGCGCGGCATTTAAGGCGGTGCAGGACGGCAAGCAGGTTGTTTTTCTGGTGCCGACGACGATTCTGGCGCAGCAGCACTACAATACCTTTGTGCAGCGGATGAAGGATTATCCGATCCGGATTGAGCAGATGTCGCGGTTTCGGACGCCTGCGCAGCAGAAAAAGGTGATCGAGGATCTCAAAAAAGGTCTGGTGGATATCGTGATCGGGACACATCGCGTGCTTTCATCGGATATGCAATATAAGGATCTTGGTCTTTTGATGATCGACGAGGAGCAGCGCTTTGGCGTGACCCATAAGGAAAAGATCAAGAAAATGAAAGAGAACGTGGATGTGCTGACCCTGACGGCAACGCCGATTCCACGGACCCTGCATATGTCTCTGGTCGGTATCCGCGACATGAGCGTGCTGGAGGAAGCGCCGGAGGAACGTCAGCCGATCCAGACCTATGTGATGGAATATAATGAAGAAATGGTGCGTGAGGCGATCACCCGTGAGCTGTCCCGGAATGGTCAGGTGTATTATGTATACAACCGCGTCAATACGATTGCAGATATGGCAGCAAAGATTGGGGAAATGGTGCCGGATGCGAATGTGGCATTTGCACACGGGCAGATGTCGGAGAGAGAGCTGGAAAAAATCATGTTTAGCTTTATCAACGGCGAAATTGACATTCTGGTTGCGACGACGATCATCGAAACCGGTCTGGACATTTCCAACGTCAACACGATCATCATCCACGATTCTGACCGAATGGGATTGTCCCAGCTATATCAGCTGCGCGGACGTGTCGGGCGCTCGAACCGGACGGCTTATGCATTTTTGATGTATAAGCGGGACAAGGTGCTGCGGGAAATTGCAGAAAAGCGTTTGGCGGCGATCCGGGAGTTTACCGATCTGGGCAGCGGTTTTAAGATTGCAATGAAGGATTTGGAGATCCGCGGCGCGGGCAACCTTTTGGGAGAGCGTCAGCACGGTCATATGGAAGCAGTTGGCTATGATTTATATTGTAAAATGTTGAACGAAGCGGTAAAGAATTTAAAGGGCGAGGACACTGCACCGGACTTTCTTACGACGGTGGAGCTGGAGGTGGACGCTTATATTCCGGCTTCTTACATTGTCAATGAGCAGCAGAAGCTCGACATTTACAAGCGAATCGCCGGCGTGGAGACGGAAAGCGAGAGTGCAGAGATGAAAGAAGAGCTGCTCGACCGCTTCGGAACCGTGCCGAAGTCCGTGGACAATTTGCTGCGGATTGCGCTTTTGCGGGCGCAGGCGCACAAGCTTTATATTATGGAAATCAAGGGGCGTCCGGGGGAGCTGCGCTTTGTATACAGACCGGACGCACGGGTGCACGGGGAAAATATCCCGATGCTTTTCGAACAATATGGGAACAGTTTAAAGTTTTTACCTCAGGGGAATCCGGTCTTTACTTATCAGTTCAAAAGGAGTAATGTAGTGGAGAAAAACTCTGAAGACCTGCTTTCGCAGGCGGAACAGATGATAAAAGATATGCAGCGCTGCCTGCTTTAAGGGGCAGCACTGGATCAAAGGAGGAAATTAAGACTTGAAAATCGTAACACAGGTAGGAATTATCTTTTCGATCTGCTGGATTTCTCAGATTATCGAAAAGCTTCTTCCGTTTTCTTTCCCAGCGAGCGTGATCGGCATGATTTTGCTGTTCATTCTGTTGTGCGTACATATTCTGAAGGTAGACCATATCCGCGAAAAATCGGATTTTCTGCTGGAAAATATGGCATTCTTTTTTATCCCGGCGGGAGTCAGCATCATCAACTATTTTGACGTCCTGAAAAACTGGATGGTGCAGCTGATCGTGATCTGCGTGGTGAGTACGGTGGTGACATTTGCAGTGACGGCATACAGCATGAAGCTCGCGCTGTATTTGATGCAGAAAAAGAAAAGCGGGAGGGCAAAAGAATGATGCATGAACTGTTTTTGTCTCCGTTTTTCGGAATCGGATTAAGTATCGCCGCATTCTGGGTTGGAACCTGGATCCGCAAAAAGACCGGATTGGTGCTGTGCAATCCCCTTGTGCTTGCAATTGTGATCGTATCCGGCGTTTTACTGATCTTTAAAATTCCGTATGAGGAATATAATGAAGGCGGAGCGCTTATCAACATGTTCCTCGCACCTGCAACGGCATGTCTTGCAGTTTCGATCTACACGCGGGCAGAGCTGTTAAAGAAAAACTGGCTTCCCATCGTAGTCGGTGCGTCCTGCGGATCTCTTGCATCGATGGGGAGCGTGCTGCTGATGTGTAAGCTGTTTGGCATGGACGAGGCGATGACAGTCTCGCTTATTCCGAAGTCCGTTACGACACCCATCGCAGTCAGCGTTGCAGAGGGACACGGAGGAATGGTGCCCATTACCGTTGTTGCGGTTATTTTTACCGGCATTCTGGGAAGCATTTTTGCACCGACACTGATCAGACTTTTCCGGGTAAACGATCCGATGATCGCCGGAATTTCCATCGGCGCATGCTCCCACGCGGTGGGAACATCCAAGGCGATTGAGTTGGGAGAAACAGAGGGCGCCATGAGCGGACTGGCGATCGGTGTCTGCGGTATCCTTACCGTACTGTTTTCGATGATTTTGCTGCATTAAAGCTGGCCGCGCCGTGCGGTCAAAAACTGAGGCACGGGCATAAAAATTATAGCGCGGATGTAAGAACGGCGCAGCGTCAAACTACTGCAGCGCGGGACACGAAATGGGGGAGAGCATGGAGAAAGTGGGAAAAAGGACAGATCGGATCAAAATGGATGTGATACTGGCGGCAGGCTGTATGCTGCGCCTGTTTTATGTGCTTTTTTCCACGATCTATGACAGACAGTATGATATCGGGATGATCGATCTGGATGCCGGACACACGGTGACAGGCGGACATCTGGCATATATCCAGTATTTATATGAAAACTGGAAGCTGCCGGATTTTGACCCGACGACCGTTTATCAGTTCAACCATCCGCCGCTGCACCATTATCTGTGCGCACTGTGGATGAAGCTTTGCTCTCTTTTTATTTCCAATACGGATGTGCTGGAGGAGTCGATCCAGGTCGTCCCGTTTGTCTGCTCGCTGCTTATTCTCTGGTTCCTTTTGCGGATTGCAGAGCAGTTTGAGCTGACGGAAAAGGCAAAACGCTTTGTGCTGCTGCTGTTTTGCTTCCATCCGGCGCTGGTGCTGCTTTCCGGAAGCGTGAACAACGATTGTATGAGCCTGATGTTTACGGTGATGTGCGTGTACTATACGATTTTGTGGAGCCGCTTTCCGACGGCGCATAACATCTTAAAGCTGGCGGTTTCTATCGCGCTTGGTATGTTGACAAAACAGAGTGTCGCGCAGATGGCCTTTCCGATCGCGGCGGTGATGCTCTGGATGCTGGTAAGAAGTCTGGACAATGGACGAGATTGTAGGGCACGCAGCGTAGAGAGCACCCGAAATGCTGCAATTCCCGTCGTTCCGGTAAAGAAGCTGCTTGGTCAGTACGTTCTGTTTGGTGTAGTTTCGATTCCCCTTGGCATGAGTTTTTATATCCGAAATAGGATTCAGTTCCACATGCCCCTCGTGTGGATTTATACGCTGCCGGAGGATTCCTGGCAGTACACCGGAAATGTCCCGGTTTTGAACCGTTTCCTGTTCCCGGTGCCGTCGGAAATGTTGGATAACTTACGTCAGTTTAAGCTGGGCTGTGGCTATAATGTATGGATGCAGATCATCCGTACCTCAGTGCTGGGCGAATGGGATATGGCGGACGTCGGACGCAGTGTAAAGGTGCTGGCAGTGCTTTTGATGCTGGTCGGTGCGCTGCTGGCGCTGGCAGCATGGATGGCATTTATTCGTGTATTTGTCGTTCGGGCAAAGCGCTTCGGCATCGATTCTGCGAGCCGGATTTTATTTGTGGTCGGCTATTTTGTGCACCTGCTCCTGTATCTGAAGTTTGCCTATGACTATCCGCAGGAATGCAGCATGCATTTTCGATATATGGAAATCGAGCTGCTGTTTCCGGCGATTGCGCTGGCGTTTATCTGGCAGGAGGGCACGAAAGATCAGCTTGAGATGCGGCGCAGGGAGGGCGGTGCGACCGGGCATCCGGCGGTGAAAAGAGCAATATCGCAGGTGCTTTTTGTACTGCTGCTGGCATTTTGTATGTTGAGCACGGCGATGACGGCAGTGTGGTGTCTGCTTTAAGGAAGATAGAGTACGGAGAAATCTGAATGGAAAAACGGACAGACCAAAGAGTATTCTGGCATGGAAAACTGAAAAAAGAATCCCGTAAAACATGGCAGGCGACGGCGCTTACTGCACTTTGCAGTGTGGCGCTGTTTTGCCTGCTTTTTTCTTATAAAAAAATGTATCCCTTCGGGGATGGCTCCGTGGCGATCACGGATTTATATTCCCAGTATCTGCCGCTTTTGTATCATTTTTACGATGTTGTGACAGGACAGAAAAATCTGTTTCTGGACTTTAGCGTTTCCGGCGGGGCGAATCTGTATGCGGATACGATCAATGAGGTGCTCAATCCGTTTAACTATGTTTTGCTATTGTTTGGGCGGGACAGGATTTATCAGGCGGTCAATGTGCTGGTGCTGCTTTACAGCACTGCATCGGCGGTTACAGCGCATATTTTTCTGGAAAAAACAGCATCGGGCAGACGCTTTCAGAATGTACCGCTCGCCCTTTGTTACGGGTGCTGTGGGTACATGGCATATAACTATCAGATCATCAAGTGGATGATTTTTCCGGTGATTTTTCCGCTGTTTTGCCTGGCGCTTTTGCGTTTGCTGCGGGAGAAAAAGGGCGGCTGGTACACTGTTTTGCTCGCATGGCAGCTGATGTTGTCCATTCAGCTCGGGTTTATGACGCTTCTGTTTTCACTTTTTGCCGGGGCGATCTGGCTCTATACCTGTGAGAGAAAAGAAAACCGTACCCGAAAAATGGGGTGTATGGGAATTGATACGCTGATCGGAATTTGTATTTCGGCGGCGGTTCTGCTCCCGTCTGCGATTCTGCTTTTGCAGTCCGCGCGTTCCGGGGAAAATCTGTCCTATTTCGGTGTGATGAAACGGCATGGTTTGGATGATTTGTTTGAGAGGCTGTTCCAGATTGCAAATCCGGTACTGATGGGGCTTCTGTTTGCCTCGGGATATTTCTGGAAACGCAAAAGGCGCAGCGCTGCGGAACAGGAAACGCACAGCGCTGCAGAACGGTTCTGGCTGTATCTGACGGGATTTTTGTGGCTGACGGTATTGCTGGAACCGGCTAATCTCCTGTGGCATATGGGGTCCTATGTGTGCTTCCCGGTGCGCTATGGGTACATGGCGGTGCTGAGCATGGCGGCACTTGTGGCGGTGAGAAAGGAGCGCGATGCGGATGATTTTCGTACAGAAAATGTCTGCAAACATCCGGCAGGGCTCCGGCTGCGCTGTATGCTCCTGCTGGTTGCTTCGGCTGTATCCGCATTGGGCGCTGTATGCCTGACACTCATTTGGGAAGAGCGTCTGGTGCAGGCGTTTTCCTCGCTGGCGATCAGCAAGGTGTGTCCGAAAGAAACCGCCGTGACAGCGGTTGTATTGCTGCTTGTTGGAGTATCGGCGTGGTGCGGACAAAAGGCGCTGCATGCAAAGACCTCCGGGGAAAAAACAGGAGGGGCAGGGACACCGGGAATGGCGGTGCTTGGGGCACTTGTTGGCGGCTTTTGTGTGTATACAATGATTTTACTGCCACCAGATTATGCGGTTCGACAGGAAAATGAAGCGGCGTACCGACAGATGACAGAAATTGCAAAGCAGGCGGAGAATGAAAACGCTGCATCCGCAGAGCCTTCGTGGTTGCTTGCGCGCGAGGCAGATCGGGACGATCTTCCGATCAACGCTGCATTGGTGGACCGGAAAGGCTCGATCAGCGGATACTTTCCGACCGAAAGCAAACAGACAAAGGCGGTTTTGGAAAGTCTCGGTTATCTTGCACCCTGGGTTTCGGTGCGTGCCGTCGGCGGAACGGAAATTTCCGATACAATGCTGCGCAATGTGTTTGTATTCTCAAAGGAAGCTTTGGGGCAGTCGGGCAGCGGCAGCGTACTTTCCAATCAGCGTGCCTGGGCAGAGCTTCTGTCCGCAGAGGATGTTGAAACGAAACATCGACAGACTTCTGAAGAAGAGCAGAGCGTGGATGTGACGACCGGTTCGAAAGAGTATACGAATATCATGGAAGTTTTCCCGGCTCAGGAGCTTGTTTTGGAGGATGGAACGCTTTGTATTTCTGTGACGGACAAGCAGCTTTTGTATCTGGATGCAGGAAGAAGCGCGGATGAAATTTTTGTTTCAGTCAACGGTGAGCCGGTTGAAATTCCGGAGAAAAACCAGATGGCGAGTGCACATCGGCTGATTCTGTTGGGAACTTTTGAAGCGCAGGAGGTGATGATTTCTGTTACCGACCGGATGGGGACGCTGGTCGCAGCACAGGAGATGGAGCTTGGTGCGCTGCATGAGAATGCATGGCAGGCGGCATTGCAGTCAGGAACCGCCAGAATCCTGCAGCCGTCAGAATGTTCCATTTCAGAGCGCAATGCACAAATTCATGTGAGTGTGTCTGCGGCAGAGGGAGAAACGTTGTTTGTTCCGTTCGTTGCGATAGACGGATGGAAGTGTATACAAAACGGAAAAGCTGTGGATATCGAGCCAATACTTGGCGGATTTTTGGGGATAACATTGACAGAGGGCGAAAATGAAGTTGTATTTTCCTTTGAGGAACCGGGACTGAAAGCTGGGGTTGGCATCAGCATATTGGGGTTTGCATTCCTGTTGATTTTGTTTTTTGCGAGGCAAAAAGCTGAGGCGGGATGGAAAATTGCAGCAGAGCAGAAGGGGAAGGCTGAAAAATGCTTCGGTATGCTGTATCGGCTGCTGTTGGCAGTCTTTTTTGCAGGAATCTATGTGGTTCCCACGATTGGAATGGTCGTTTCTCTGACTGGAAAAATTGTGATGAAATTTTTCGGATAGTAGATAGAAATCGGACTGGAAAGGTTCTAAGACGGCATGAGAGAGAAAAAAACGGGAAAAGACAGCGGAAGGTTGCTGCACGCGGATCGCAGACTGGAAGATGGAAAATCTGCAGGCGACAAATCGGTGGGCAGGCGGCATGCCAATGGCAGGCACGCAGTCTGTGTGTCAAAACTCCTTCAGGTTGCAGTGCTTGCTGCCGGAGTGCTCGGAATGTCAGCTGCTTCTCAAAGCATGACAGAAATTTCTGAGAAAGAGCAGCCGTTATGGCAGGTATGGAGTGCGGAAGAATGTGACGCCGGATTGACGGTAGAAACCGTTGGGGAAAATCTGATTTTGCAGAAAAAAGCGAAGCTGACAGCGGACAGCGAGGAAGGCAAGGACTTTCGGGCGATGTATGCGGGGGACGGAAATCATACGGACGAAACCCTGCGCTGGTCGTCGGAAAACGATTGGGAAAACAACGATCACTGGCTGATGGCGGATTTTGGAGAACCGGTCAGCATCGGTGCAGTTCGAATATACTGGGAACGGACGAATGCGAAAGGCTATGCGCTGGAATATTCTCAGGATAAAGAGAACTGGCAGCAGGCGTCTGTTTTTGAAGAGGCGCCGGAGCAAAAAGAGCAGCAGATTGTGTTGAATGAGCCTGTAGAGGCGCGGTATTTTCGTCTGCATGTGACGGACGTTTTGAAAGAGGAAAGCGATTTAAGCCTGTATTATCAGAACGTCTCGGTACAGGAGCTGGAAGTGTACGGACAGTTGGAGGATTGTTTTGTGGTTGAAACACCTGTGATTGAAGCTGGGAGCCGCAGAACGCTGGAGCTCCCAACGGTGCCGGAGCCATACAGCATTTCCTTTGGCGGTGCGGATTATGATGTGCTGGTAAATATGGACGGAAAAATCACGGACACGATCGCGGATACGCAGGTTGAGCTTGGATTTATTCTGGAAAAAGACGGAGAAACGCAGGAACTGCCGGGAATACAGACAAAGATTCCGGCATCGGAGAGGGTGGAAGTGGACAGAGAGCGGGAGGAAGTACCGGAAGCCCTCTCGGCAGTGACCCTTCCAAAGGGCTTCACCGCGATGGAGTGGATGCCGGCGAGCGCAACAGGTGTAATTGAGCCCGCCGGGCAGGAGATCCCATCCGATGAGATTTCAGAAGCCGCGCCCGTCGTCGCTCCCGCCACGTCGTCCTCCTCCGACTGGACAACCCGTTTCATCCGGGTCGTGTACCGGGACGAGGAGCTGGAGCGGACGGCGCAGCTTTTTGCAACGGAGCTTTCCGGACAGTTGCTGCAGGACGTATCGGTTGAGAAGCTGGCGGATACAGAAAAACCAGCGGAAGGAGATATCGTCCTGAACTTCCGGAAGGCTGTCGGGGACGGGAAAGAATGGACACAGACGCTTGGAGACGAGGGGTATGAACTGAATTTGGAAGCAGAGAGTCCGGGCGTGATTTCGATTTCGGCGCGCACGAAGCGCGGGGTGCGCTGGGGGTGTGTGGCGCTTGGACAGCTTTTGGAGAAATCAGAAGGACAGCTTCCGGCCGGCGTGCTGCGGGACTATCCGGCGTGGTCGGTCCGGGGCTTTGGAATCGACGTAGGGCGCAGACCGGTTTCCCTCGAACTTCTGTACCGCATTGCAGAAGAGCTTTCAAAGCATCAGATGAACACGCTGCAGATTCATTTGAACGACAATCAGATCATTTCTCAGAGCGATTACGATGGGACAAAAGAGGGGGCGCGACAGTTGTATGCGGGTTTTCGGCTGGAATCGGATGTGAAAAATGAAGCGGGACAGTCGATTACGTCGCAGGATCTGTATTATTCCAAAGAAGAATTTGCACAGTTTATTGAGGACGCTGCGGTGATGGGCGTTGAGGTTGTGCCGGAAATCGACACGCCCGCCCACAGTCTGGCACTTACAAAAGTATTTCCGAAGCTTGGGCTTTCCGGTGACCCGGAGAGTGTCGATCAGCTGGATTTGTCCAACCCGGCAGCGCAGAAGCTGGCAGAGACGATCTGGTCGGAATACCTGACGGAGTCGGATGTTTTTTCCGGAACGGGGACGGTGCATATCGGCATGGACGAGTATTTTGGGAATCAGAAGGCCTTTGTGGATTATATGAAAGCGCTTTCGGACTATGTGGCGAAGGCGGCGCCGGAAAAGACGATCCGCATGTGGGGCAGTCTGTCGAAGACCGGACAGGATTATTCGGGGCTTTCCAGAAAAATTCAGCTGCAGGTATGGGATACGGACTGGACAGATCCGCAGGAAATGTATGATGCCGGATTTTCCATCATCAATTCGCTGAGCAGCAGTCTGTACCTGATTCCGGGCGGCGGCTATGACCGTCTGGATCTGGATTTTCTGGAAAAAAAGTGGCAGCCGAACGTTTTCGAAACGCAGGAGCGAACCTGGGAGCTTCCGCGGTGGTCGAGCCGGACGCTGGGAGCCTGCTACATGCTGTGGAACGATTATGCATCGCAGGATGGAAATGAAATTACGGAGGACGGGCTGTTTGAGCGGTTCGCAGAGCCGCTGGACATCCTGGCACGGAAGTTGTGGAAATAAAGAAAAGGAGAGAAAGAAAATGGAAATCACATCAGCTGTTGTATACAAACCGCAGCTTCAGACTGCTCTGGAAAAAAAGACTGCGGACGTATTTTGCAAAAATTTAAAAAAACGAAGCGGTGTTTCTTTATTGCAGTCTAAAACGTCTGGAAAAATCAGCATAGAGTTTTATAAAGAGGACAGCTGCAGCGAGGAGATCAAAGCGCTGTTTGACGGCATCACTGTGCCGGGCAAAGAGGGCTTCCGGATCCGGGTCAGCGACAACCCGGACGGCAGCGGGCGCATTGTTGTGCTCGGAAAAGACGAGCGCGGTGAGTTTTACGGAATGGCGCGGCTTTTGAGAAAAGCAATTGTAAAAAAAGGCAGCATTGAAATTCCGGACGAGCTGGACAGCCTGAGCATGACGCCGCAGTATCCGCTGCGGGGACATCAGCTGGGCTACCGGGACAAAAACAATACCTACGGTGCATGGTCAAAAAAGGAATTCGAGGCGTATATCGAGGATCTGGCGCTGTTCGGAGCAAACGCCATCGAGCTGCTTCCGCCGAAGACGGACGACCGTTTGTATTCCGCACTTTTCCCGGAAGATCCGATGGAGCTGATGTGCGAGGTTTCCAAAATCATTCATTCCTATGGCATGGACGTCTGGTTGTGGTATCCGAATGTCGGACGCGATTATCATGATTTTGGGTGCATCGACCGGGAGATGGAAGAACGGCGGAAGGTCTTTTCTGCAATTCCTTATCTGGATGCAATGCTGGTTCCGCTGGGGGATCCCGGTTCCCTCTGGCCGACGGATGCGATGCGTCTGACAGAGCATTTTGTGGAAATTCTGCACGAATATCATCCGGAAGCGGGCGTATGGGTTGCACCGCAGCATTTTCAGCCGGAGCCTGGCTGGTACGATACTTTTTATGAAGAAATCGCAAAGGAGCCGGACTGGATTACCGGCGTGTGCTTTGCGCCCTGGGAGCAGGACAGCATCGAAGAGCTGTATGAGAAGCTTCCCGAAAAATATCGTGAAAACATTCGGAACTATCCGGATATTTCCCACAATTCGAACTGTCAGTTCCCGGTGGAAAACTGGGATATGGCGTTTGCACTGACGAGCGGACGGGAGGGCTACAATGCGCGTCCGGAAAAAATGAAAGCGATTCACAATATGTTAGAGCCGTATACCATCGGTTCGATCACCTATTCCGAGGGTATCCATGACGACGTCAACAAGATCCTCTGGGCGGATCAGGATTTTGACAGCTCGGTGGCGGCAGAGGAAACGATGGCGGATTATGCAAACCTGTTTATCGATTCGGAAACCTCTGAGCAGGTTGCGGAATTTTTGATGGACGTGGAGCATAACTGGGATGGCCCGGTTCTGGAAAACGACGGAATCGATGCACTGTATGAATCCTTTACAGCATTCGATAAAACCGTATCGAAACAGGTGAAAAACAATTACCGCTATCAGATGTTAAAGCTGCGGATTCTGACGGATTACTGGACGAAACAGAAATATGCAAAGGATCAGGAGCTGGAGCAGCAGGCGCGTGCGGTGCTCGACCTGGCGGATATTACCGGAAGCGAAGCAGTTATCCGGGAGGCGCGGACGATCCTGAATCTTTCCAGGGACGTTCCGGCAGCGGAGGATGTGCTGTTTGAAATGCTGAAGCTGGCAGACAGCCTGCGGAATCTGTGCGGTATTCAGCTGACCGAAAACCATCACGGCGGGCAGTGCTGGATTCGCGGCGCGTACCTGCAGACGAGAAGCATGCCGTTAAACGATTATCAGTATTTGATGCAGAGCTTTAAACGAATTGAAAAGATGCAGAACGAAAAGAACAGATGCGCAGCGCTGCATCAGCTGAACCTGCGTCAGGATCCCGGCGACGGAAACCAGTTTTGCGCGCCCGGCACTTACGAAGGCTTTTCACATGTTTCCGTATGGCACAGCTGGGAGGAAGATCCCGGATATTTAAAAACTCCATTCATCGATCACAGTGTGTATACAATGGTCGGCCTGCTGCATGAGATCGACGGCTGGTACCACGAGTTCCCGATGCCGCTGACCTGGGCGCTGAATGTGACGGTGCTGTATGGAACGCCGCTGGAAATGACGTTTACCGGACTTGATCCGGAAGCCTCTTATGGGATGAAGGTATTTTATCCGAATTCGTTTTTCCGGGCATTTATGGGACAGACCGCGCTGAAGGATGAAACGCTGGTCAATATCCGTGCCGGAAAAGTCCTGCTGACAGACCGGATTGCGCAGAATCCGAACGGAAAATCTGTCCGCCGGGAGATCGAGGCTGGAAGAGAGCCGTTCTGGGAATACGACCTGCCGAAGGAATCCTATCAGGACGGCACGCTGAAAGTCCGTTGGGAGGTTTACGATACCTTAAAGGCGCTGGCAGTCAGCGAAGTATGGATTATGAAAAAAGAATAGACGATAAAAAGAACCGGTCTTTTATGACTGGTTTTTTTATCGTATAGGGTTCAGGAAAGGGCAGCTTTTTGTCTTGCTTCACGGCGGCGTTTGTATTCTGCCTTGTCGAGGGGTACAATCATGCCGCAGCTTTCGCACAGGATACCGCGTTGTTTTTCAAGACTGACGATGGGGATAAAGAAAAGTGTTACCTGATCGAGCTGGCGGCAAAGGGTTTGGGGAGCATCATGTCCGCAGTTTTTACAGATCGCATGTCCCCATGCGCCTTCCCGCTTGAATAAGGTTCTGGTTCCGTAAGTGATCACCATTGCATACCTCCGTTTACAGATTGTTTCAGCATATCCAGTGCAGTGTTAAAGCTTTTAGATGTATTCGGGCAGGCTGCAACAAGGATCCGCTGTCCATTCTTGAGCTCCAGAGCAATGTAATTGGATGTTGTAGGATTGCCGTTCACCATGTTGCATTTAAAAACATTATAAAACTGATCGAGGGGGTATACAGAAAAACCATACTGCAAATTGGAAAAGTCAAGGAGATAATGGGGAGAGACAGCGAGACCTAATCCGTCATAAAAAGCAGCGTCAGTTGACTGAAAATCCTGACAGAGTGGTTCGAACTCACCGCTTTGCATAAGCTCCTGAATACGGGTCTGAATGTGGTTGCCGTTTTTCCTGAAGGAGATCAGGACGATCACACCGAGGATGAAAAAGATTGCGGCAAATGTAAAGAGTACAAGGCTGCTGCCCATCAAAGGTACAGTGGTATCGAGATAATGATCCCCGAGGTATTGCTCATAGTCAGAAAGGGAGAGCTCAAAGCCGTTGTTATTAAAGTAGTCTACAAGGTATCCGGCAAGCTTTTTGGGTATTTTTTTGCTCTGACCGACAGCGGTCTGAGGAACCAGTGTTTTCAGATCGGCATCGGAAATGGTTTCATTGTAAACAGGAAAGGGACAGGAGCTTTCGGTGCCGACGATAGACCAGTAACCTTTGTCGTTTTCGGCAACATAATATTTCTTTACAGTCCTTCCATCAGAGGTTTGCTCTGCAAAGGGTCCCATAACATAGACGATATTGAGGGAAGCATAGCCGCCGGAGGTCGGGTCAAAGGGCCGATCTTTGCGGGGAATACAAAAAAAGCCGAACAGCAGAAAGAAGGCGGCAGCGATCAGTAAAACCGTCGGAACAGTCCGGTTTGTTTTTCCCATTTTAAGCAAGTTCTTTTTAAAATCTTCCATTAACGATAACTCTCCTCCCAGAGCTGAAATTGTGTGGGATTTCAGATTGATCTGTGTCATAAGAACAGCATAACAAGTTCATAACGGAAGATAAAGCAAGAAATTTAAGCTGTGATATCAGTTTTTTTAGATAAACAGCTCGATCAGGAAAACCAGTGTGCAGCAGATCACGGATACCGGAAATAATCCGGCGCCGAGCCATGCGGCGATGATTCCGGCGATCAGGGCAACTGCGCCGGAAATCGGCGACTGCGTTGCGTGCAGGATGGCTGGAAAGGTCATCACAGCGAGCGTAACATAAGGCACATAATAAAGAAACGACTGGATAAATGTGTTGCGGATCGGTTTGCGGATCAGCGTCAGCGGAAGGACGCGGATCGTATAGGAAACCAGCGCCATGACGGCGATATAAAGCACATTACGACTCATGTTCGGATTCCTCCTGTGTATTTTTGAGCGGGAAAAAAATTGCTGCGGCAGCGGAAATCAGCACGGTAAGCAAAATCGTGCGGGTTCCGTCGGACAATGCAGAGATTCCGGGCACATAACTGCCGAAAAAGCTCAATGCAAAGCTGATGACGATCAGGACAGCAACGACTTTATTTTTCCGGGCGGGGGGGATGATGATTGCGAGGAACATGCCGTAAAGGGCGACGCTGAGCGCACTGACAGCGCGCAGTGGAAGCGCGTTTCCAGCCATGATGCCGAAGGCTGTGCCGAACGCCCATGCAGGAGCGGCAAGCAAAATCGCACCATAGGTATAGAATGGATTCAGGCAGCCGGGGCGGGAAATCGTGATGCCGAACAGCTCGTCCGTTACATCATAAGCGATAATCAGTCTGTGGAAAAACGGTGTGCCGGGTGCAAAGCGCTGCGCGAGCGCACAGCTCATCAGCAGATACCGCGCATTTGCGATCAAGGTAATAAGCGCTACCTGGAAAAGCGTCGCATTGGCGGCGATTAAGGTGAAGGCAGCATATTCGCCGGCGGAAGCATTGTTTAACAGACTGGCAAAAAAACCCTGCAGCGGCGTCAGACCGGCGTTTCTTGCGGCGATGCCGAGGGAAAAGGAAACGGCAAAATAGCCCAGTGCGATGGGAACGCCGTCGCGCATGCCGTTTAAGAAAATCCTGCGGTCGAACGCCCAGGCGGGGCGGCCGGACAGCCGGGAGGTTTCGGAACTGGAAGTCATGATAATAGAAGTCCTTTCTTTGGTGCGTGTGAACTGCACACCAATGGCGTGCAGAATTTATTATAGCGCACCCTATCTTTGAAAAAAAGAGGAAAAAACTGAATTCACATTGAAAATAGAAGGTTTTTTTCTACAGGAAATGATTGACGGAAAGGAAGAAAGAGACTACTATAGAACAGAAAAAAATTTATAGGAGGTTTATAATGGAGGAGAAAAGTGTGGCGATTAAAGACGCCAGAACACTTGGTGTACCGAAGATGTTGCTGTTAGGTCTGCAGCATATGTTCGCAATGTTTGGTGCGACGATTTTGGTACCGATTCTGGTCAACAACTATTTTGAAGGAGAAGGGCTTTCCATTCAGGTAACCCTGATCTGCGCGGGTCTGGGAACTCTGTTTTTCCACCTGTGTTCCAAGATGAAGGTACCGGCTTTCCTTGGTTCGTCCTTCGCATTCCTGGGCGGTTTTGCTACGGTAGCAAATCTGGACACCGGAATTTTCGCGGACATGACTATGGGGGAAAAGCTGCCTTATGCCTGCGGCGGTATTGTTGTAGCTGGTTTATTGTATCTGGTGCTTGCCCTGGTCATCAAGATTGCAGGTGTACATCGCGTTATGCATTATCTGCCGCCTGTTGTAACCGGTCCGATCATCATCTGTATCGGTCTGTCCCTTGCACCGTCTGCAATCTCCAACGCATCGACCAACTGGCTGATTGCCCTGATTGCACTTGGAACCATTATCGTATTTAACATCTGGGGAAAAGGAATGTTCAAGATTATCCCGATTCTGATGGGCGTTGTGGTTTCCTATGTTGTTGCAGCTGTTTTAAATGCAATTGGCCTGACAAATCCGGACGGAAGCGCTATCCTGGATTTCTCCAACATTGCATCTGCATCCTGGGTTGGCCTGCCGCCTTTCCAGCTGTGCAAATTTAACCTGACTGCAATTTTAGTTATGGCTCCGATCGCGCTTGCTACCATGATGGAGCACATCGGCGATATGTCCGCGATTTCCGCAACAGTCGGCGAAAACTTCATCGCTGATCCCGGTCTGCACCGCACTCTGGTAGGCGACGGTCTTGCAACCGCTCTGTCCGCTCTGGTTGGCGGTCCTGCAAACACCACCTACGGTGAGAACACCGGCGTTCTGGAATTAAGCCATGTACATGATCCCCGAGTGATCCGTATTGCAGCTGTATTCGCAGTAATCTTAAGCTTTATTCCGAAGATGGCTGATGTAATCGGCTCCATGCCGTCCGCAATCATCGGCGGCGTAAGCTTCATGCTGTATGGTATGATTTCCGCAATCGGCGTCCGTAACGTAGTAGAGAACCATGTAGACCTGACAAAGTCCCGTAACCTGGTTATCGCAGCAGTGATCCTGGTCTGCGGCCTGGGCTTCTCCAGTGGTCTGATGTGATGACTAGGCTCATTACCATGCGCATACTGGCCTATCAGTCCTGTGATATCAGCAGAGGTAGCCTCCCCTTCCAACTGGGAAGAAACCGTAAACAAGGAGTCCAGCTTTCCTACGAAAGCATCCTCCCCACCCATCAAATTCACCAGTCCCGGGATATCATGCGGAACAAACCAAGTCCATTGCCATGCAGTACCCTCGCAATAATCATCATTACGGTGATTGGAAGAACGGGGATTGAACGGAGTACGCCATTCACCTTTACTATCCAATCCACGCATGAAACGGGTGGCAGGATCAAAATAAAATTCGTAAGCATCTGCAAAACGGGCATACTTCTCCTTGGTTTCAGTATCTCCCAAGCTGTCTGCCAGCACGGAGATACACCAGTCATCATACGCATACTCCAATGCTTTCGCCACCGATTCATTCTCACGGTCACATGGAATATAGCCAAGAGTATTCTTATAATAACGTGCTTTGGGCATAACATATGGAATCAGCCAATCGGGAGCTACAATACCGGTAGTGTCATATTCCGCTGCACGCAGACATGCCTTGTAAGCTTCCTGCACATCAAAATCGCGGTATCCCTTCACATAAGAATCGGTTACCAACGAAGCCGCATGATATCCCACCATAGTTCCGGTATAATTGGACACACAGTCCCATTTCGGAAAGATACCACCTTCCTGATGCTTCTTTATTAATGAACGGATAAACTCCGTATTCAACTGAGGATCAACAATAGTCAGTAACGGATGTAACGCACGGAAAGTATCCCACAAAGAGAAAATGGTATAAACCGGATGTTTCATGTCGGTGGTATGCACTTTCAAATCCATTCCCAAGTAACGCCCGTCTACATCTGTAAACAGATTGGGACTTAGGAAAGCATGATACATAGCCGTATAGAAAATGGCACGCTGGTCTTCATCATTGGTTTTGACTGCAATCTTTGACAAGCATTCATTCCATTTCTTCTTAGCATCGGCACGCACTCCATCAAAATTCCAACCGGGCATCTCAGCCTGGAGGTTCTTATAAGCACCTTCCGCATCAACAGAAGAGATAGAGAACTTAGCCAGCACTTGTTCATCTTTCGCCGTTTCAAAATGCAAAAGCATTTTACATACAGGAATCTGTTTGTCATTTTCCTGAACAGTATCCGTGTACAAGGTATACGTAAAGGGTTTGGAAAATACGGCATAAAAATAAAGATCCTGTCGGTATGCCCAATAGGCACTGCGTTTGCGCCCCCGCAACACAGTATCATTCACTGCCTCCACTTCCATTACCTGATTGATTTGTTGCTGAATATTATAGTCCATATCCAAGATAAATCCAGACTCCTTACTTTCCGGAAAAGTATACCGATGCATTGCCGCACGCTCTGTCGAAGTCAGTTCGGCTTTTACCCCGTATGTATCCAGAAAAACAGAATAATATCCCGGTTCGGCATATTCCTTTTCATGAGAAAAAGCCGATGCGAAAGGACGCTTCTGGCTTTCTGTTCCCAAGAAATCAGTACGCTGCACACCTACAGTCGGCATCAACAGGAAATCTCCGAAATCCGCACACCCTGTACCACTAAGACGTGTATGGGCAAAACCATTGATCGTAGTATCTTCATAATAATATCCGGAACAGGAATCCCAACCGTCAATACGAGTATCCGGCCCCGGCTGTATCATGCCATGAGGAACCATAGCACCCGGATGAGTATGCCCATGGCCTCCTGTACCAATAAAAGGATTGACATAATGGGTGTAATCATTCATTTCATTGCCCTCAGAATCACATGCAGTGAAACACAATAACCCTAGAAGACAGCCGCTTAAGAGCATGTTGATTTTCATAGATCTTTATTTAAAAATTATTTTGTTTCCGATGAGATAAATATATTGTTATCATCTACTTTCTTATAATTGAAAGGAATAGAGTTACGCAAAGAATTCAGCACAGACTCTATATTATCTTTCTTTTTCAGTACACCTGAATAAGTATTAGTACTGTCTACATCCGGTGAAAGGATTATCTTCACTCCATAGAACCGTTCCAATGCTGCCGCAATCTGGAAAATAGATGACTTTTCAAATGGAATCAAGTCATTATGCCAGACTATCTCCATCTTGGGATCGACCTGTTTTACTTGCATCCGCCCTGTTACCCTGTTTAAAACGGCTTTTTGTCCCGGCAACAAAGTAATTCTTCCTTTGTCCGATTTATCTTTTAC
>OGWV01000149.1_pt1 | contig 36897 bp, 37 predicted proteins | sample 1576081 | NCBI WGS metagenome assembly OGWV01 (sample SAMEA3541541, study PRJEB24748) | human gut metagenome | biome: human gut; feature: human-associated habitat; material: faeces | place: China | collected 2012 | reverse complement strand
CCCAAAATCTGCATTCCAATAAACCAGACAAAGATTATCGCTATCAAAATATAAAATAGTCTGGAAATATTTTTATTAGTTTTGTATGGTTTTCTGATCAAAAATAGTTTTCCCCCCTCCATTTGTTGATCGCATTGTATATCAAAATCAACATAATTAATTTTATTATACGGTTTTATGATTCAATTTGCAATTTAAACTATACTTGACAGATCAATATTTTTTTGTTAAAGTAATCAAACAATCAATATTCCATGAGGGAGTAGTTCGCGTCATACAAAGACGTGATTTGTCAACAGACTCGGTAATGACTCGCAGATATCAAGCAAGTCAGCCTGGCAAATATTAAAGAATGAGACTCATGTATGTTCTTATAGTACATCTGGAACATACATGAGTTTTTCTTATGTACAAATAAAAAGACAATTTTGAAAGGAGAAAAACAAATGGAGAAATTTATCAACCAATCCCCATTATTTTTAGTGATCATCTGTCTGATCATAGGATTTGCATTTTTAATGAAAGGAGCAGACTATTTTGTAGAAGGAAGTTCAAGTGTCGCCAAACGTTTAAAAGTTCCTTCTATTATCATTGGATTGACGATCGTAGCCATGGGAACATCACTTCCAGAAACTGCAGTCAGTGTAACAGCGTCTATTGCCAATAATAATGCTCTGGCGATCAGTAATGTAGTTGGTTCTAATATCTTTAATATGATGTTTGTGATCGGAGTCTGTTCAATTTTAGCAACGATCGGTGTAAAAAGAGAAACAATTATAAGAGATATTCCATTATCTCTTGTATGTGCGACATTACTTCTCATATTTGGTTATCTTGCATTCGGAGATAGATCACATATGATCCTTGGACGTTTTGATGGAATCATTTTCCTTATTATATTTGCCGTATATGTTCTTATGATGGTTTTTCAGGCAATGCGTGCCAGAAATAATCAGGAAGTCGTACAACTTGAAACAATGGAAAATGAAGAATTGATGATCATGTCTTATCCAAAGAGTCTGTTATGTATCGTTGGAGGTGCAGCAGCCATTGCATTTGGTGGAGATCTTACAGTTGATGCCGCAAGCAGGATTGCCATAGATTTTGGAATGAGCCAGAATCTTGTAGGATTAACGATTGTTTCGATCGGAACGTCTCTTCCAGAACTGGTCACATCCATCGTAGCCGCAAGAAAAAATGAAGTTGATATGGCGGTCGGGAATGCGTTCCAATATCTTTAACATCCTTATGGTACTTGGAATCGCATCTGCGATCAGTCCATTACAGCTAATTGGTGAAAATGTGATCGACATCATAGTTTTAGTCGTATTTTCAGTTGTAGTATGGATCTTTGGAGCAACGAAAAAAAAGATTTCAAGAACCGAAGGAATTGCAATGATCTGCATGTATCTTTGCTATAGTGTGTATATTATTATGCGGTAGGCGTGATCATTGACATTACACTGTCGCAATTATAAAATATAAGATATATGATGGAGGAGAACTAATGATCAGATTAGCAACGATAGGAACCAATTTTATTACAGACTGGCTGATGGAAGGAATTTTGGAATTAGATGAAATCCAATTAACAGCTGTATATTCAAGAAATTTAGAAAAAGGGAAGCAGTTTGCAGCAAAATATAATGTAGAAAAAGTATATGATAACTACGAAGAGATGGCAAAAGATCCAGAGATTGATGCGGTTTATGTAGCGAGTCCAACTTATATGCATTATGCACATTCGATCACAATGATCAATTACGGAAAGCATGTGCTTTGTGAGAAACCTGTTTGCTCCAACCGTGAGGAATTAGATATCCTGATCAAAGCAGCCAAAGAACAAGGAGTTGTATTTATGGAAGCCATGAAGAATGTACATTCTCCAGGATTCCATGCGATGATGGACAATCTTCATAAGATTGGAACAGTGAGAAGAGCAACGATTCAGTATTGTCAGTATTCTTCAAGATATGACAGCCTCCCAGGGCCTGAAAATCCGTGTTGCTCACCACCTGAGTGAGCTGCTGATACCGGTCCCGCACCACCACTTGGGACAGCACGCCGTAGCGCTTGTCCCGGCATACCAGCTTTGTTACCGGGGTGGCGTCATCCAGCAGCAGCCGGGTGTTGTCCTCCCAGGGGGTGAGCACCAGCCGTCCCTCCCGGTCAAAGCGGGGGGAGATGCTGTGGTAGTAGCGCACAAAGTCGTACAGGACGGACCACTCGCTGCTGCCCACCGCCACAGAGAACTGGCTCACCGGGGCCATGTAGGCCTGACTGGCCACCGTGATGCCGTAGGGGCTTACATGGTCCCGGAGAATATCGGTTTATTCTAGCATAATCTTTGAAAAATGGAAATTTTTTTACACGTTTTAAGCAATCTATGATATAGTTGATTTATCATATTTTGGGAGGTTTCCTATGAATTGTAAAGCATGCGGACATGCATTAAATCAATACGGCATCTGTCCCATCTGCGGCTGGCAGGATCCATCATATGGACAGCAATCGTCCTACAATGGGCAGCAGATACCATACCAACAGCCATACAGCGGGCAACAGATGTACAATCAACAACCTTACAACGGGCAGCAGATGTACAACGGGCAACAAATGTACAATCAACAACCTTACAACGGGCAGCAGATGTACAACCAGCAATCGCCTTACAACAGGCAGCAGGTGTACAATCAGCAGATGCCATACCAGCAGCCACAAGGTTCCGTTCCACCAACACCAGCACCGAAAAAAAAGAAAAAATGGCCGCTCTTTGCCGGCATTGGCGGATGTGTTGTTGTTCTGGCAATCGGAATTGCACTGATCGTAACCAAACGTCCAATCAAGGATCTGACAAACGACGATTCCCATACAACAACGGAACAGTCTACCATGTCTCCTACAACGGAAGCTTCCGTGACCGAGCATCCACAACAGGCGGAAGCAGGCACAAAAACCGTTATGATCTATATGGTTGGTTCCGATCTGGAAAGCCAGTATCAGGCAGCTTCCACGGATATCGAAGAAATGCTTGATTCCGGCTATGATGAATCAAAAATGAATGTCTTGATCTACACTGGCGGCTGTTCCAACTGGCATAACCGTGACATCCCAGAGGACGCCAACTCTATTTTGAAGATTGAGAATGGATCGTTGACAGAGCTTACTTCCAAGGATGCTTCCAACATGGGCGATCCGTCAAACCTAACCGAATTCTTAAATTACGGTTACACGAACTATCCGGCAGAACAATACGACCTGATCTTATGGAATCACGGTGGCGGCGCGTTCTTCGGATATGGATTTGACGAGACAACCAATGACAGTCTGACCTTGGATGAACTTGATCAGGCGTTTGCAGACTCCCCATTCCACGATGGAAACAAGCTGGAATTTATCGGATTTGACGCCTGCCTGATGGCAAACATCGAAACCGCACATACGTTAAGCCCTTATGCAAATTACATGGTTGCCTCTCAGGAATCCGAGCCGGGCTGCGGATGGTCCTACTCCTTCCTTGCCGACATCGAGACACTCCAAAGTGGCAAAGACATCGGACAGAAAATCGTGGACAGCTACATGCAGGATACAACAGATTACATGAACAGCATGCCATTTTCCTATGCGACAATCTGCTTATCTGTATTGGATCTGAGTCAGGTCGAAACATGTGAGATGGCATTAAATGATTTGTTTGCTTCTGTCAATAAAGATTTCAACGAAAGCACCTACCCGCAGTTTTCTTCTATGCGTAAGAATTCAAAGGAAATTGCAGCAGCCTACTCCTATACAGAAGGTTCCTATGATGTCATCGATCTTGGCGATTATGCATTACATATGAAATCCATCTATCCGGCAGAATCCGGTGCCCTCTCGGACGCATTGAACAAACTGATCGTATATTCCGATGCTAATGAGTCAAAGATCAACGGCGTATCAATCTATCATCCGTATTACACGAAGCAATATGCTTCTTCGTTGATACCGATGTACACAACCTTTGATTTTGCAGAAAATTATACAAGCTACATTTCCCGGTTCGCTGGTATGCTGACCGACACCAACGCATTTGCAGTAACATGGAATCCAGAAGATCTCGTTCCAACGATGAACGATGATTCCACATTCTCGGTTACATTAAATGCTGAACAATCTTCTGCTTTACAGAATGCATATTTTGTAATTGCCAAGAAGGATCAGGAAAAGGACGGCATGTATGATCTGGTTGCATTAAGCTCTGCCATCTCAAACGATGGAACCGGAAAACTGACGGCTGACTTCGACGGACAGATTACCTACATGCAAAATGATACAACAAAAGAGAACTACGAACTGATGTATACCGTACAGGAAAAGACAGATACATACACCCGCTATCTGATCTCCAGTATCCTCTACAATGACGATATTGAAGGCGATGACAGTATGTATGCCTATTTCGTCTTAGAGGTATCCAACGAACATCCGGAAGGTCAGATTCTGGGAGCTTATCCGATTGACAATTATATCAACACTGAAGGAAATGAGATCTTCCCAGAGCGTTACGAGATTGATATCAACGACTACCAGAATGTCGCGTTCGGATATTTCTCTCACCGCTTCACCTCAAATGAAGACCTGACAAACTTCAACGATGCAGACTGGGCAGACCTGACGATCAATTACAGCTCGTTCCCAATCTCCGAAGGCTTCACGCCGATACGGGATGCATTGCTTGCCGGAGAAGAATATTATGGTATGTTCATCTTCGAAGATATGCAGGGAAACAGACATTGCTCAAGTCTGGTACAGATTCAGTAAATAACTCATTACAAAAAATGCGTCAGCTTAACGCTGGCGCATTTTTTCATATCCACTCCGGTTGCCACTGCTGGCAGTCTCCTGATCGTATTTATCTTTCAACCGGTCGATATCAGACTTCACTCCACGCACATCGAAATTTGGCAGTTCAAACTTATATCCATTGTCTGCTAAAAAACGATGTGCAACCGAAAACGTAATATCATCGAAGTTCGTCATAAACCGATGGTTGATCTCTCTGACACAACTCTCCACACTCTCGTATTTTCCCGGATCAATCTCCGAGAACACCTGATAGAACGTATCGAGGCAGATGCTTCTCTGACTCTCAAAGTCCGATGTGACATTCTGCACTGGAAACGCATGCAGATATGCTCGTAACCATGCCGAATCCCCACGATACCACTGTGAGATGGTATCATACTTTTGATCCATGTCTAAAATCTCCCGTTCCCAACAGTTTGACATATACGATGCATCGACGATCCGGTTAATCTCCTCATCGGTCAGATACAGATCATATTTCTGATTAAATTTCTGAATAATCTTTCTTCGCTTTGGTACAGCCTTTGTAAGTCCAGTCACCGTCATTCCCGCTTTTGCATCCGACTGGCTGTAATGCTGGGTATAATAATCATAATCGTTCTGCTTCTGTCTGGCTTTTCCCTTAGCTGATTTTGATATCAGCCATGCTATAAGCCAGAACGGAGCACCGACAACAGCTATGATCAACGATACCAGTAACAGTACGCCAAAACTGGAACTAAAGCTTGACAAGCCACTGAATATAAAGAGTAAAAAGACGATCAAACCAAATTTGTCGTGCAGTTTACTGTATATCTTCGGGTTGTTTCTGCCATACATTCCATACCAAATGAAGAATATAAATACAAGTGGCATGTTACTCCTTTACCTACTCATCCCTCTTACCGGCTTACGCTGGTAAAAACGGATTGCTCTCATCCCTCTTACCAGCTTACGCTGGTAAGAAAGGTCTTCGTAAAAAAATGCTGGCAAGCCGCATTTTTTTACTCATCCCAGTTGTGGTACACGTCCTGGACGTCGTCATCCTCATCGAGCATGTCAAGGATGCGGTTCATCTTCTTGATGTCATCCTCAGATGTAAGCTCTACGTAGTTCTGTGGAATCATTGTAACGTCTGCCTCAGCCATCGGGATATTCTCTTTCTCAAGGGCCTCACGAACGGCTGTGAACTCATCCGGAGAAGTTAAGATTTCGAAGCTGTCCTCTTCCTCGTTGAAGTCTTCTGCACCTGCGTCAAGTGCAATCATCATCAGATCATCTGCGTCCATATCGCAGTCCTCTTTCGCGATGATAATCTGTCCCTTCTCATCAAACATATAAGATACACAACCAGTCGTTCCGACATTTCCGCCACCCTTTGTGAATGCATTTCTTACATTGGATGCTGTACGGTTCTTGTTATCGGTAAGCGCATTTACGATAATTGCTGTTCCACTTGGGCCATAGCCTTCATATGTAATTGTTACATAGTTTACGGAATTTGCATCACCGGCTGCCTTCTTGATACCACGATCAATCGTGTCGTTTGGCATGTTATTTGCTTTTGCCTTTGCAATGACATCACGCAACTTGCTATTGTTCGCTGGATCTGGTCCGCCTTCCTTTACGGCAACTGCGATCTCACGACCAATGATCGTAAATACTTTTCCCTTTGCAGCGTCGTTTTTCTCTTTCTTGTGCTTAATGTTCGCAAATTTTGAATGTCCTGACATTGTTTGTTACTCCTCTTCCTTTAGTTTCGTGATTTTAACAGTAATAATCCTGTTATCTTCTATTTTTACCGGGATAAATTCATACCCCTGATATTCTATCTTAAAGGATTCACCCTCTTCTGGCAACCGTCCATGCTCATAGAGCAGGAAACCGTTTACCGTCTCAAAATCCTCATCCGGGAATTCGATTCCAAGTAAATCCTCCAGATCTTCTAACGTTGCTCCGCCGTCAACCAGATATTCGTCCTCCGACTGCTTCTGGATCTCTTCCGGCTGTTCCTCATCGTGCTCATCCAATATATTTCCGACGATCTCTTCTAAGATGTCCTCCATCGTGACAATGCCTTCCGTTTGACCATATTCGTCCACCACGACTGCCATATGGATCTTCTCCCGCTGCATCCGCTGCAAAAGCTCGGATACATCCTTCGTCGGATGTGTGACAATTGCTTTGTCAACCATTCCCGCAACCGGTGTTTTCGGATCCTTCATATAGACCGCAATCAGATCTTTGATATGTACAAGTCCGATGATATTATCCAGATCCTCCTCATAAACCGGGTATCTGGAAAAATTATTTTCTACTGCAAGCTGCAATGCCTGCTCCACGGTCTGGGTGTTCTCCACAGCAACAATCTTCTGCCGTGGTGTCATGATATCCTTCGCTTCTTTGTCTCCGAACTCAAAGATGTTGTTGATAAGCTCCATCTCGCCTTCTTCGATCAAGCCCTGTTCATGTCCTTCCTCAACCATGGAAAGAATCTCTTCTTCTACTTTGTCTTCGTCCACCTTCTTCGAAAAAAACTTTCGAAAACCACTGGGCCCACTTTGTGACATAGTTATTATTTCTCCTTTTATAATTCTAAGCTGATACGCAGTGCCTCATTCACGCGGCGGATGATCGTATTATCCAGATGACAGACTTTTTCTTTCAGTCTCTGTTTGTCGATCGTGCGCACCTGTTCTAACAGTATAACAGAATCTTTGGCAATATCGCAATACCTTGAATCAAGTTCTACATGCGTTGGAAGCTTCGCCTTGTGCATCTGCGACGTGATCGCCGCAATGATCACAGTGGAACTGTATTTGTTTCCCGCTTCATTTTGAATAATAAGTACCGGACGAACGCCGCCCTGTTCAGATCCTACGACCGGGCGCAGGTCTGCATAATAAATATCTCCACGTCTGATAATCAATGCCTTCACACTCCTATTGTTGTTCAAACTATTACAAGTATTTCCAACAATTCTTCTGTGTATGCAATCAATTAGAACTATATTATCAAACGGTGTATCCTATTCTTCTGCTTCCTTCGCAATAATCTGCTCGATGCTTCGTACAATATCTCCGGCGATCATGCTGTACTGTCCCTTTTCTTCTGCGGCCGCCTGACCTGCCATACCATGCATGCAGACACCAAGCTTTGTCGCCTCAAACCGATCCATGCCCTGTGCCAGAAGTCCGGCAATAATTCCGGTCAGTACATCACCGGATCCGCCTGTTGCCATGCCGTTTGTACCTGTTATATTAATATATGCCTGAAGCCCGCCATCGGACACCACTGTGCGCGCATCTTTTAATGCAACGACCACATTATGGCGCTTGGCAAACTCTCTTGCAAGATCGTATTTATTCGCCTTAATATCCGTCACCGACTGATTCGTAAGTCTTGACATCTCCATCAAATGTGGCGTCAGAATGAGCTTCGAATGCATCGTCTCAAACAGATCCATATGCTCGGATAACACATTGATTCCATCGGCATCTAAGACAACCGTGCCATCAAAGCTACGAAGTACCTTGTCAACCAGATACTGCGCTGCTTCCCCGGTTCCAAGTCCCGGTCCTAACACAAGCACATCTGCCCAGCCCATGACCGTCTTCATCGCACTGCGCATCGTGTCGATATCATCTTCTTTGTATGTCGTAAGCAATGCTTCCGGGAGTCTCGACTGGATAATCTCGCGATTCTCCTCTACAGTGCACACACGCACCAGCCCACAGCCCATACGGTAAGCAGCCTCTGCGGAAAACAGTGCCGCTCCTGCCATATTTTTGCTGCCTGCGATGATTCCGACCTTGCCATAAGTTCCCTTGTGGGAATCCCTTTTTCTATGTGGGAGCAATTCCTCTACATCCTTTGGATCATAGGTGTATAACCGTGGCTCTACAAAATCAATCGCCTGCTTCGGGAATCCGATATCGACCACAGATACCTCTCCTGCGTACTCATATCCCATACCCATGAGAAGTCCGAGCTTCATCAGCCCGAATGTCACAGTCGCATCCGCATGGAACGCCGTACCGAGCAGGAACCCAGTTGTCGCATCGATTCCGGATGGTACATCGATAGCTAACTTATAACCATCCATATCATTTAATGCTTTAATTACTTCTGCCTGTCTGCCCATTACGGCACGTGACAGACCAACACCGAAGATGCCGTCGATAATCACATCATATCCGGCGTTCACAAGCTCATCCACAAACTTCATATTCAGCTTCTTGGCGATTGCATACTGCGCATCGAAACCAGTGCTGGCTGACTTCAATCCATCTACCCAATAGATCTCGACATCGTATCCTTCCATCATAAGGATTCTTCCGGCTGCAATTCCATCGCCGCCGTTATTTCCACTCTCGACTACGATCAGCACATGCGCGCCTGCCGGAAACCGTTCCTTGACATGCTCCGCGATCCGGAGTGCCGCACGCTCCATCAGTACGAGCTGTGGAATTCCTATTACATTGGTTGTAAATTCATCAATTCTGAACACTTCCTGTCCAGTTGCAATGTATCTCATTTCTTCGTCCCCCGAATGACTAAGTATATAGGCATTTTACCCCAAATGCCGTATAAATACAATATCGGGTTTCAGGAATCGAATTTATGTAGTATACTATGAATCAAAGTAACAAAGGGGGATATCTTTATGTGGGAATTCGTAATCAATTTATTGGAAGTTGCTATATTATTTTTATTATTTAATACTAAACTTGAAAAAAAAGAATTATCTTATTCTTATCTGCTCCAAATTCTTTGTTTATTCTCACAGGCATTTTTGTTGCTTATTCTGAAAAAATTTTCATGTTCGACTATTTTTATCCTGTTGTTTTTTATTGGAATTCATTTTTTATATGGTTTTTTATTCTTTGAGAATAAGCCGATCACATTACTTTTTTGGTCTGTCCTCTATGCCGTCGGAACCATTCTTGCAGATGCTGTGACCACGATTGTTCCAACTGCATTTTGGGATATTGACCTGTCAGCGCTCCTTCCAAATGGTATGCTGCGAATTCCTTTTACTTTAATTTACATCTCGATATTATTCTTATTTACTTTGATTCTGCTCTGTATAAACAACCAGACATTCCGTCTGCCTTTTCGTGAAAAACTCGCCTTTATTCTGCTGTCACTCTTATGTATTGCCATCCTTCAGGCAATTCTAATCCGGCAATTGACTGGATATGCACCAGATCAGGGCAACAACAACCGGTTTCTATCCGTTATTTTCTTTCTGGTATTATTTTTGTTTTTTGCCTTTGTTCTTTATGTATACACACTTGGAACCACGCAGGAACAAAACCAGCGTTTATCGGAAGAAAATATTATACAACAAATGGAGCTTAAACAATACGAACAGGTTGTTTCCTCTGTAGAAGAGCTGCGTTCAGTCAAACATGATATGCAAAATCATATGACTGTCATCTCAGCCATGTTACACGAAAAGCAATACGAGAAAGCCTGCAGCTATATCGACACATACGCAGATAAATTAAATCAGACACATCGTATTATTTCCAGTGGAAATATTCCGATTGATTGTATTGTTACAAACAAACTTTCCTATGCACATGCACAGCATATCAAAACCACACATAGCATCTTTCTTCCAAAAGACATCCTGATTGATGATATTCAATTATGTACGCTGATTGGCAATCTGTTCGACAATGCAATCGAAGCTTGTATGAAAATAAAAGAACCTGATAAACGATATATTGATTTCCAGATAAAACCCTTTAACTGTATGATGTCTATTTACATGGAAAATAGTTGTATCGGTGATTATGTCATAGATAAAAATGGCAAGCTAAAAACCAGCAAGCAGACAAATATTATAAATCATGGAATCGGTTTGAAACGAATCGAGGAGATTGTAGAACGAGCAAATGGTTTTGTCACACTAAACCCATCCAATGATAAATTTGAGGTTATAATACAACTACCAACGGAGGAACACTAACATGCATTTACGAATTATAATATTGGAAGATACACCATCAGAATTTATGCAGACAAAACATGCACTAGAACAATATGCAGATTTATACCATCACACATTCGAAATTGTCTGGGTGCAAAATGAAAGTTCCCTGATTCGCATGTATCACGCTCAATCTTTTGATTTACTTTTTGCTGACATAGAAATAAAGCTGCCAAATACATCCAGCAGTGAAAACGGAATCATAATCTGCAAAAAGCTTCGAGAACTTCAATACTCTGGCGATATCATATTCCTGACTAATTTTCAGGAATACGTCTTTGATGGTTATTCTGTACGTGCCTTCAATTATCTTCTGAAACCGATTACACTGGAAGTTCTCACCCCCTGTATGGATGCATACCTGCAACTACATAGCGATGATTACTATTACTATCAAAACGACCAGACTTATATAAGGATTCCATATACAAACATCATCAGCATATCAAAAGAAAAAAACAATACATTAATTGTAACAACAGACAACATATACATCGAACGTATATCATTAGATGAAATAATGAATAAGCTTTCATCAAACTTTGTTCGTTGTCACAAATCTTGTATTGTAAATATATTGCACGTTCAATCTCTGATAAAAAATAACCTTCACCTCTCCAATAATACATGGCAGTCAGTTGGCAGAAGCTATCTTCCGTCTGTTCGTGCCCATATGTCAAGATTCATGCAAAAATAAAGTTCTTTCACCAAATAATATTTCGCTTTCGTATGATTCCATATCCACATCCGACCAATCCCACAATCAGGCAAATGAGATATGGAATCCCAAACGCGGTTGTAAGCACCTCATCCTGCGGATACAGACTGTCAGAATAATACCGGCACGCCATCGCATATCCATGCACCAAAAATCGATTTCCATAGTACGATGCCAGCACCAGAATAAATGTGATCACACTCATCACTGCTGCACTGTTCATATACAGAGATAGCAGAAGTTGCATCATCGACTGCACGATACCCGCCAGCACCGGAAGAAGCACCGTCATCCGAATAAGCTCTGGCATCGACGTATTCGCTACCTCCTCTCCATAGTAAAGAGATAGCGCAATCTGCTGACCAGACATCGACATATTCCCAGTCGAAATCCACGCATATCCGTATGTCATGCCATAGAGCAGCAGAAAATAAAACAGGTTGATGCAGACACAGCAGATACATTTCGAGCTCCACCATAACACACGGCTCCGGCTCTTCAACATAAGCTGCATACCAAAACCATGCATATCCTCTTCCACATAATTTCCAATACAGTATGCAAGCAGAATATACTGCAGAATCCACGCCAGTGGAAGTCTGAACTGATCCGGTGTATTCTGGTTAAAATGAAATGGTCTCTGCCCCCAAAACGCATTGACTATATACCCAAGTGGTGACCAGCTTTCACCATACATTCCCAGATAGTCTCCACTCGCCCGGTCGAGCAAAAGACACGTAATAAAGACAAGTACGATAAGCCACAGATACCTTCTCCAAAACCGGATCAGTCCCTCACTGATATCATATTCCAAGAAGTGCAATAATCTCATATCATGCTTCCTCCTCCAACCGTCCCTCTGACATATGCAAAACCGTATCCGCCATATACTCCATTTCCTCTTTGTCGTGACAGGCAATGATGATAATCCGTTCGTCGTCCATCAGTGCCCGGATGGCATCCCGGATTACACTGACACCTTCCGCATCGATCGCATTGATCGGTTCATCCAGCAGGATAATATCCGGCTTTCCCATAATTGCAGCCGCAATTCCAAGCCGCTGACGCATGCCAAGCGAATACTTGTAATACTTCCGTCTGTCGTCGGGGGCAAGCCCAACCTGTTCCAGCGTCGCCCGGATTTCGTCCTGCGGCACACCGCCCTGCACCTTCGCCAGTATCTCCAGATTCTCCAAGCCGGTATATCCCCGCAGAAACGCAGGATTCTCAATCAGAAGTCCCATACTTGGCGGAAATGAAATATCCTTTCCGAGTGTCTTTCCATTGATCTTCACAGCTCCGCCGGTCGGATAGATCAGCCCTGCCATCGTCCGCATCAGCATCGTTTTTCCACAGCCGTTCTTGCCACTTAAACCATAGATACAGCCTCCGGTAAATGTCTTTGTCACATCCTGCAATACTGGAACACCCTTTATCTTCTTTGTCACATGTTCCAACTTTATTTCCATTTTCCCTGTGCTCCTCTCTTAATCAATATCCCCCCACACACTCCTACAGGAAGTCCCGCCGACGGTTTGAGAGCCATAACAGCAGCCCTTCCACTATCAAAATCACAACTGTTACGATAATAATCCCACGAAATGTTATCCCAAAAACCAGCTGGCTCGGATTTACAAACATAGCCGGATTGTAAGCTGCAAACTTCGGGAACAAATTATACACACCATAAAACAGCATACAGTGAAGTAACATGGGAAATATCAATGTACCAAATCTGTTTTCCATCCATCCAACACACAGAAGTGGAATTTCTGCATAGATTCCCCCATATACAAATACAATTCCTGTATAGCTGATGGCATATAGCACTGGATTTTCAAAGAAAAGCGCACTCCACATCATGGAATTACCCACGACATTCTGCATGGAAATTGAATCAATTCCAATCGCTGGAAGGTAACAGGCGGAAAGTAACAGACTTACCAACAGCGGCAAGGCAGCCGCACAGCCCCCACTTATAAAAATTGCTGCCGCTTTGCTTATGATATACTGCTTTCTTCCCCGCCGGACAAGCATCTGCATTGCATACCCGGATTTCCATTCCGAATACAGGGAAATACTGTATGGTAACACTGCAAAAAGAGGCAGCGCCAAAAACAGGAACTGATTAAAAGATGAGTAATATTCACATCCGATCCACCCCTGCATGATACAGGTCTGAAACCATGAACCGTAATGTTCATCGGTCACAGGTAATCCAAGAATATGATTCCTTTCTTTCATATTTACCTGATAAATATTCTGATACGCCCATATTGTCTGTATGACTGCGAGCAGAACGCCGGACAATGCTGCTACGAGAAATCCTTTGGAACGGAATGCTTTTTTCATCTCTGTTGTAATAACTTCTTTCACTGTCCCTTTCCTCCTTCATACCGGATATCCTGAATCTTCATTTCCGTCTTGACCGGATACGTTCCGAGTACAGTCTCATACTCCATCTTTCCATTCTCCACATCCTTCCATTGCGCTTCCGATAAATTTGCCTTATAGATTTCATACGGAATCACGACTGTATCACCCGACTGGAAGTTCCCATCCGAAAGAGACGGATTCATATCCTGCGTCATAAATGGATCTGGTCCGTTAAACAAATGCACATATTGAATCGGAATATAAAGATCCAGTTTGTTTACTTCCTGTACTTTTCCAATCTGATATTCAACAACCAATAGTTTCATCTCATCTGCAGGTATGTTCGGATTCTGATAATCGGTAAGCTCTGGATGCTGTGTATAGAAATCTGAGCTGTTCCACATCTCGGCATTTACGATTGTATACGAAAGTCCACAATATTCCGCTGTCTGTCCCTGCGGAACCTCCCTTATTTCTGGTGAATATGTATGGGTGTTCACATACCAGATACGCAGACCCAGTCCAGTTACCGCAAGCAGGATACCAATTAAAATCAAGACCTTTTTTCTTTTCATGACATATGCTTCTCCTTCATAGTTATTGGCACTCTATATAAATGTGTGTCAACGCATCACGGATATTTTTTTCCTGCCATGCCTGATATCCAGAAGATGGCATATCCCCAGCTATTTCCAGATAATATTTCGGAGAAGTGAAAACCTCATCCACGGATTTCTCTCCTATGAATTCATATGGATCTTCGCCATTCCCATCCCCTTCTGTATAACATTCAACATAACTGGTTCCTCCAATAGCTATCGTTACCGTCTCTCCTGGTCGAATCTGATAATATCTGGCAAGTTTTTCGATCTCCGCACCCTGTATTTCTTCCCAGCCGTCTCTTTTTGACATATAGAAATCGTTATACGCATACCCATAGAAACTCTTTCCGTCTACATATGCGATATAATCATCCTGTGTACACACAATCTCACACATAGTTGGCAAAAATTCCTTCTCATACCGATCCTCGTTTGTTACCTCAATCTCCGCATATACAAAGTTCGCTCCATTATCAAACTCTTCTGTTATCCATTTGGAATCCTTAGGCTCTGTCTCAACGTAGTCCGAATTATAATGCTCACTCTCTACAAACTCTTCATATGTATCGTATACGTGGAAATACGTGACAGTAAATCCAAATCCATTATATATCTGATAGCTTCCTTTGGAAAATACGGAACCATCCTGTTCTACTTTCTCCTTATTTTCTACTGTCTGCTCAAAAAATTGCTGTTCTTCATCTTTATCTGATGCCGATGCAGCCATATCCGTGGCAGTTTCTGCTGCCACGGACGATGATACTTCTTCTGTCGTTACTTGCCCATTTCCAATAGAGCTTTTATTTTTTACAAAGCCTATCATGCCAATAATCACGGAAAAGCAAATAACACTGCCTAAAAAAAATATCACCCGTTTTTTCATATTGTCCCTCTCTCCTTAATTCAAAATAGTATAGCTTCCCGCACAATCTGGACTCCATACACCTTTTGCTGTACCATTGCCACTTTGTGATTTTACTCCCAAAGATGCATACCTATATCCTCGTTCATATACGCCATTTGTAACAGCATATTTTCCTGTACTATTTACAACACACTCTCTCGTAGCTCCATACTCATTTCCCGCCGGTTTTAATGAATCATCTAATCCATACGATCCATAAGGAGTTATCATGAGTTTTGTCAGATTATTATATGCTCCATTCCAGTTAAAATAAATTTTGCTGGTCTCTTTGGCTCATACATAAAGCCAAAGCAATTTGCATTTGCTTTTTTCTCTGCTACTGCTTCTACTGATTTCCGCAGCAGATCTGCCACCCTTGATGTTTGTTTTCTTTCTGCCATAGCATTATCCCCCTTCCTTTGTAGTTCACAGATTTTATTACTCGAGTCCCTCTGTTTTTCCAACATAACACACAAATCAAAAATTTCAATCCCTCGTGGTGCGAACGACATCCTGATGGGTGTGAACGACACTCTTTATACTTTTTTTTTGCATTTTTTTCTTTTCCTCGTGCTACGATATATCCTGAACATAGGAGAACCAATATGATTGAAACTTTCGCTCATCGACTAGCCCAAAAATTAATATCTCTATCCACCAAAAATACTGTTACAAAAGATGATATTGCAGTAGTATCTTATGGTATTGAATGTTTGCTAAATCTCTGCATTCCTTTCTTCTTTTTTCTGATATATTCCTGTTTTACGCATCGCATTTTGGGTATGGTTTACTTTTTAATTTCATTCTTGTTTTTACGAAATCATATCGGAGGTTTCCATGCAAAATCCCATATACGCTGTCTGCTATACAGCACCATTTATGGACTGTTTTTCTTATGGTTGCTGACACTACCCATTCTTCCCGGCTTATATATTAAACTATCCATATATGGTATCATTCTCGCAGGAATTGCAATCGGAAAACCTATATGCCAGACAAACATGAATTCTACACGAGCTCGTATGAATTCCTATATTACAATTATTCTAGAATGTCTGTGTATGATTTGTTTTGACAAGATATGGCATTCTACTACACTCAGTACAGCTATCTTTCTTGGTTCCTGTGCAGCCGCTATACTTTATATACCTGGGAGAATATTTCAACATAATACGTGAATTTTCTTGACAATTTTCCAGAACTAAGATACCTTTGAAGTATCTATCAAGGAAACGAAGGGAGGAAGGAATCATGGTATTTATCGAAGGTGTCGGCTATGTGAACGACAGCAGTGCCGTTGCAACGCCGAATCATACGCAGTCCGTATCGGAAACAACAGCAAATTTTGATGGTATGCTTCGCACGGAAACGGATAAATTGAATCAGGCATCTGTCACAACAAACCTTGATTCCATCTTCAAGGAAGCCGCTAACAAATATGGTGTATCCGAACGGCTCTTAAAAGCAATCGCCTATACAGAATCTGGTTTTCAGGCAAATGCGACCTCCTCTTCCGGAGCCATGGGGATCATGCAGCTCATGCCAAGCACGGCAAGCGCGTATGGCGTATCCGATCCTTACGATGCTTACCAGAATATCATGGGCGGTGCAGCCGTGCTGAAGGATCTTCTGAATATGTTCCAGGGAAATCAGTCGCTTGCAATCGCAGGCTATAATGCCGGATGTGGCAATGTAAAAAAATATGGTGGCGTACCACCATTTACTGAGACACAGAATTATGTTGCCAAGGTCACAAGCCTGATGCAGACCGGTGTATCGGTTCCTGCAAATACAGTCACAGTAAATCCTTCTGCAAATACCTCTTCCAATACCGGAACGGCTACAAGCGAAAATTTCAATACTTCAAATGAAGCAACTGTTTCTTCCGAAACAGCAAAAAAAAATGCGGAAATCCTCGCAGAGATCAAAGAGATCATCTCTGCCATTTCCACACTCACAACGAACCAAAGCACGTATTCAAATACATCCATGCAGAGTGGTCTTTCCGCATTAAACGGAACATCCGCTTCCGATTTCAGTGCAGGCAGCCTGCTTTCCTCCTATGGGAATCCGATCTCTACGATTCTGTCATCCTTACAGAATGTAGATACAACGGACACGGACAGCCTGCAGAAAGTTCTATCCTACGCAGAGTACCAGTTACTCACCAGCCACTACACAAACATGGTTGATATCATCTCCGTACTCGGAAGTACAAGCCTAAGCTCTGAAAGTGATTCGGACGACTCTCTCTCTCATTTGTTCGAACTCGCGACACAGCAGAATATGCGTAAAGTCATAAACGTCATGGGAAATTCTACTTCCCTTCTATAAAATACAAAGAGTTGGTTGTCCGTTCATATTCTACGCAGACGCGCTCCCGCTCGGTTCAGCACGTAACGGTACTAAATTCGTGCTTCGCACTCATTAAGTACCGACGTGCTTCAACGGTCTGCTTTAGAATATGAACGGACAACCAACTCTTTTTACACTTTACAGGGAAACAAATCCCCCTTATCTTATTCTATTCTGTTATCTCTGTTCATCTTTTAATTTTCTTAAAACCAATACACTTACTCCTGCGCACAGGAATGTGGAACCGTACAATATCAGCCATGAACGAACCGTTCTTGCCTTGGAACGTACATACATCTTGTTCTCTTCCGTCTCGGCCGGTTCATACTCTGCCTCAATCGTCTGCGGCTCCGATGTGTATTCCTCGAAGGTCTGCGGATTGTTTGCAAGTGCAGAATAGGTTTCTACTGCATCCTGCAATTCATTGATCTTTTCATCGTAGGCTTCCTGCATCTCTGCAATCGCATCGTTACAGGTGGCAACCAGATCGTCAAACTGTTCCTCAACCTGTTCACTCTCTTCCTGCCCAGGTGGATCAAGTGAATTCAGGTCACAGGTGCTTCCGATGGATTCCATCGCCCAACGGGAATACGTCAGATACGAAAGCTTGTCTGTCACACCATTTAACTCGAACAGGATACCGGAGAAAATCAGCTGCACGATCAACACAAACGGTGCAATCGCCATTGCCCGGTCCGCACTCTTCGTAATAGAAGAAAGCAGCAATCCCATACCTGCCGCTGCATAGATCGTAAGGAAGATCAATACGATTATTTCTACTGTCGCATTGGAGAAGATCACACCCTTACAGTCCGGTGCACCCTTGATCAACACGAATGTCAAAACAAGTATCACTGCCTGAATCAGGGATATCACACCCTGTACAATATATTTCGACAGCATGTAGATTGGAAGCTTCAGATTACCCATATATTCTCGTTTCAGAATGACACGTTCCTTGTTGACCTCCTGAATCGTGTTCAGAAGTCCCATCCAGATACCGCCACTCATCAACGTAAATAAGATCGACTGTGTCTCCGTGAACAACTCATAAATACCGGAACGTGCAACCAACGTTAACAGCAATCCAATGATCAACGGCTGTCCGAAGATCAGCGCCAATCGCTGTACATCATTCATGATCAGGGTCGTATATCTTCGTACCAGAATGCCTAACTGTGCAAATCCACTCACCGTTCTCGGTTTGATTGCCTCTCCGTTTGACTCACGCACCTGTCCGCTTACCGCATTGATACCGGACATCTTAAACTGCGTCTCCCAGCCCTTTGAATCAGCCGTGATAATATCATAGACCTTTACGAGATTGTCTGTATGGAAGAAATCTTTAATTCCTGCCGGACTACCACAATAACAAAGCCGTCCGCCATATCCCATGATGATAACTTTATCACACAGGTCAAGGTTGTTGATCGTATGGGTTACCATGACAATCGTCTTTTCCTGCTCTTTTGACAGCTTGGATAATGTCCGCATCAGATGTTCTTCTGTTCCCGGATCAAGTCCGGATGTCGGCTCGTCCAAGAAGAAAAGTCCCGGATTCGCCAGAAGCTCTACCGCAATGCTGGCACGCTTTTTCTGTCCACCGGACAGACGGCGGATATAAGTATCCTTATGCTCCGAAAGTTCTACCATACGAAGCACTTCTTCGATCCGCTCCTCAATTTCCTGATTGCTTGTATCCTGCGGCATCTTCATTTTCGCCGTATAATAAAGCATCTTCTTAAGCGTGATATTCTCATAGATGATATCCTGCTGTGGTACAAATCCAATGATATTTTTGAGCGTCTGGAAATTCTCATGCAGATCTGTGCCATTGCAATATACATGCCCGGTCACCTTGGAATCAAAGCCACTCATCGCAGTCATCAGAGTTGTCTTTCCAGCGCCGGAACCACCGATGATTGCAACAAATTCATTTGCCCCGATACTCAGGCTGACTTTATCCAGAATCGTTTTTTTGCCACCCTTCGCTGGCACTTCCTTGTTTAAGTCGTGTACCTCTAATGCAATACCTTCCGGGTTCACCTTGTAATACAGGACATTTCCATCATAGATAAATGTTGTATTCAGGATGGTAAAGATATCTTTGTTTGACAGACAATATGGCTTCACAATCCGGCTTCCATTTACAAACACACCATTTGTTGAACCATTGTCAAACACATAAAATTGATTTTTTAATTTACGGACACCTGCATGGTATCTGGAAATCGCAACGTTTTTCAACCGGATATCACAGTCTGCTGCACGACCAATACTGTTGTCGCCGTCATGCAGGGAATATGTCTTCCAGCGGCCTTCCTTCTGCTGTCCGTTGTACAACAGGAGTACCGGATCAATGCCATCCATCGAATGGTTCGTTCCAAGACGCACGATCATATCTCTGCCATCGCCGCCATAATACTGATCGGGTGCCATCTGGATAAACTGCGTACCATAGGCAAGATAAGAACCGTTCGAGCTGTGATTGTCGCGGATATAGCATCTGCCTTCCTGCAAATAGAGCTCGCCATGATTACCTGAGACAATGCTGGAATTTAATCGGATACTGTTGTTTTCATTCCGACCGAAAGTGTATGCGCCATCTACAAATTTGCTCAGGTCGTATTCCTGTATGCCACTACCATCTACAATGACAAGCGAGCTTTTTCCTGTCATATTTTTCTGGTATTGCTGCAGCATCGACTCGTCAAACAACACCGTTTTTTCTTCTCTGTCTCCCATAAGTCCTCCCCTCTATACTATAAGAAAAAGGACTGTTGCACATACAATACAACAGTCCCTTTAGTTCCTGCTTACTTATCCACGCTTGAGGAAATCTGGAATCTTGATTCCGCCGCCATTGCCTGTCTCTCTCTTTGCAGGAGCTGGCTTTGCTGCACTTGAAATGTCAGCACTTACCGATGGCTTCGCTGCTGGAGTGGACATGAAAGATGGCTTTGTAGCGGTTCCCATTGGCTTTACACTTGTAATTGGCTGGCTCGCATATGTAGGAGTTTTACCAACTGGTGCTACTGTCGGCTTTACAGCAGAAGGCTTTGCTGGATTCTGCATAACCGGCTGTGTTGCCGCATTGTCCTCAATACCTGTTGCGATGATTGTGATACATACATCCTCACCCATCACATCATTATCTACAGTACCAAATATGATATTTGCGCCGTCACCAGCGACTTCTGTCAGGTATGTGATTGCATCGTATGCTTCCACAATACCAATATTTCCCGAGAAGTTTACAATGATATCGCTTGCACCACTGACGGTTGTCTCCAGCAATGGGCTGTCCATAGCAGACTTGATTGCATCCACTGCCTTGTTATCACCACTGGCACGTCCGATACCGATATGAGCGACACCCTTGTCACGCATTACTGTCTGGATATCTGCAAAGTCAAGGTTGATCAGACCCGGCTTGTTGATCAGGTCTGTGACACCCTGTACACCCTGCTGCAATACCTCATCTGCCTTCTTCAAAGCTTCTGGGATACTTGTACGCTTATCGCAGATCTGTAACAGCTTGTCGTTTGGAATGACAATCAGAGTATCTACGTTTTCTTTTAACTTTGCAATACCGTTGATGGCATTGTTCATACGAGGCTTACCCTCGAAAGAGAATGGCTTTGTTACAACGCCGACAGTCAGGATTCCAAGATTTCTTGCAATCTCTGCTACGACTGGAGCAGCACCTGTACCAGTACCACCACCCATACCACAGGTAACGAATACCATATTGGCATCCTTCATGATATCGGTAATCTCTTCTCTGTTCTCTTCTACTGCATTTGCTCCGATCTCAGGCTTTGCACCTGCACCGAGTCCCTTTGTCAGCTTCTCACCAATCTGAATCTTTGTTGTTGCACGATTCTGTGATAAGATCTGCTTGTCTGTGTTGATGGCGATCAGTTCGACACCTTCCACATTCTCATCAATCATTCTGTTTACTGCATTGTTACCAGCTCCACCTACACCAATCACAAGGATTCTTGCAGGGGTTTTCTCGTCATTCGATTTTATTTCAAGCAAGGTCTTTTCCTCCTTTATTCTATTTGCGCATTATTATCCTATATAATATAGGTTTTTGTTGAAATAATCAATAGGTTTACGTAAAATTCACTTAATTTTTGCTAAAGCTCGCAGTTGCATTTTCCGAATCAAAGTCTTTCATATACAATGTTCCGGACATACCTTCCAGATTTTTCAGTATGTTGCCCAGATTCATCATCTGAACCGCCAGATATTCCCCCTCTCCCAATTCGATTGTAATGCCTCCGTGTTGAAGGACAATTTCATTTTCAGCGGTGAACTTGATACCGTCAATCTCCAGATCGTATTTTTCCACCAACTGCGTGATAGTCAGTATTGTCTGGAATTTCTTGTCGTCGTCACTCGGCAGTTTCTTGCCGATGCTCCACTCGGTAAAGGTCAGACCTTTGATGAGCGGTGCACTTCCGACACGTCTCTTCGACGAATCCAATACTATACCATCTTTATCAAAATACACATAGTCGCCCTTGTATAACACACAGCCGGCTATGGATTTTTCGTAAACTGTCACGGTTACCGTGTTTTTATCTGTTAGTTCCAGATCCATCTTGCTTACAAAAGACAGATCTTTCAGTTTGTTCATTTTACTTTTGATATACAACAGCAATGTGTTGTCCAGCGGTGCTTCTTCCTTCATCGCATCACTGACCGACTGTGTATTTACAATCTCACAGCCTTCCACCTGCACCTTATCAACTGTCCATGTCGAAAGATACGCAAGCGTTCCAAGTATCACTACAAGTATAAACAATACAATCCAATGTTTCTTCAAAACGATTCTCCTTTTGTTTCTATGTACCGCTCTGATTTACCGCTGCATCTGCAGCTCTTCTTTCGTTGGTGCCTCGTATGGAAGCATCTGTCTCGACACGCTTAACACGAATCCCATCTCTACCATCAGGAACGCCAGCGATGTACCACCATAACTGATAAATGGAAGTGGGACACCTGTATTCGGGATGACATTGGTAACAACACCGATGTTGATGATCATCTGCACTGCAATATGTGTCATAACACCGGTTACAACCAATGCACCATACCGGTCTCTGGCATGGTTCGCAATATAGCGAAGCTGTACGATCAGCATGACAAACAATGCAATAACACAAAGCGCGCCGAACAGTCCAAGCTCTTCACAGATAATCGCAAAGATCATATCATTGTGCGACTCCGGCAAAAATCCAAGCTTCTGGATACTCTGTCCCAAGCCCTTTCCAAACAATCCACCGGAACCGATTGCATACAGAGACTGCATCGTCTGGTATCCGGAATCACTCGTCTCCGGGTGCAGCCATGCATCGATTCGATCGCCACGATAACCAACGGTTGTGATAAGCAGTACACCGGCAATCACCAGTGCAACGACCGGCATAACCAGAATTTTATAATCCGGACATGCCACAAATATAATGACGACCATGATTGCCACACAGACAACCGCAGTACTTAAGTTCTCTTTCGCGATCAGACCCGCACTGACAATACACGGTGCGATCAGCCGGATGATTCCCTGATAAGAGGTCAGGTATTTCGGATGCTTCACACAAACACTCGGCAGATACAGGATAATCAGCAGCTTTACAATCTCGGATGGCTGTAACTGAATACCACCGACCTCGATCCAACGCTGTGAACCATTGGAGGATACACCAAGCACCAGTGCGATACCGGCACAGACAATCATCGCTGTCACGATCAGCCGCTGCATCACCGGACGCTTATAAAACTGATAATTAAAACAGGATATCAACATCATTACGACGATTCCTGCCAACCCGATCATACCCTGACGCATCGCAAAATATCCGCTGGAAAGCCCGGAAAGTGTCGCCCGGTATGCACTCGCGCTATACACCATCATGACACCAAACGCAAGCAAAACGACAACCAAGAAAATCGTCTGATAATCAATGTATCCGCCGGTTGCGAATACTTTATTCTTTTTCAATTTTCTTCTGCCATATGCCATAGCTCAGACACCCCTGTCTTTTCTTTCCATTTCCGCTTTCCTTATGAAAGCGCATTTACATATTCCTTGAACATATCTCCACGCTGCTCATAATTGTCAAACATCCCCCAGCTTGCGCATGCCGGCGAAAGAAGCACCGCATCGCCCGGCTGTGCATGTGTATGACAATACTCCACAACCTGTTTCAAGTCATCCATCATTTCAATGTTTTCAAATCCATGCTTTCTTGCACAGTCTGCAATATCCTGTGCTGTCTGTCCGATCAGAAGCAGACATTTTACCTTGCCGTTAAAGCTCTCTATCCACTCATCGTAAGTAGACTTCTTATCATAACCGCCACCGATCAGATACGTCGGACGCACCATCGACTGGATTGCCTTGATCGCTGCATCCGGATTTGTTCCTTTGGAATCATTATAATAATTCACATCATTTAATGTGCGCACATATTCGATCCGGTGTGCCACACCCTTAAATGCGCCGCAGACCTTACGGATCGTGGCAATATCTGCTCCCATATAATAAGATATTGCAACCGCAGCCAAAAGATTCTCTATATTGTGATCTCCCAGCAGCTGGAACTCAGAAAGCGGCATCACATAAGTCTCTTTGCCATTCTCCCGGATCACAACCGCACCATCTTTGACGATTACACCGGACTCCAGTTCCTTTTTATGGCTGAACAAAATCACCGTTGCCGGAACCTTATCAATACGCTTCACCGTCTCCGGATCATCGTAATTCATCACTGCATAATCTTCCTTCGTCTGGTTCTTCGTGATATCCAGCTTGCAGTTCGCATAGTTTTCAAATGTATAATGCCGGTTCAGATGATCCGGTGTAATATTGAGTATCGCGCTCACATGTGGGCGGAATGTATGAATTGTCTCCAACTGGAAGCTACTGATCTCTGCAACCGTCACCGAATCCGCACTGCTCTGATCAGACAGACTTGTGTATGGGATTCCGATATTTCCTACGACAAATGTTTTGTCGTTGTAGGCTTTCATGATCTCGCCAACCAATGTAGTCGTTGTCGTCTTTCCGTTCGTACCTGTGATGGCGGCTACTGTACCCTTCTCGTAAGTATATGCAAGCTCGATTTCACTCCACACCGGAATACCTGCTTCTTTTACCTTGAGCGCAAATGGTGCATCGACCGGGATACCCGGACTGATAACCATACAGGAAATATCTGCAAGCAGTTCATCAGTCAGCGCACCAAGCCAGATCGTCAAAGCCTCTGGTTTCTTGTCAAACCCGAGCTTCTCAAGAATGACTGCCTCTGTGAGTGTACCCTTCGGGTTCTCATCAAACAGCACAACCTGCTCTCCATTTCGAAGAAGCTGCTCACTTGCACAGATTCCACTTTTTCCTGCTCCTGCAACTAATACTTTCTTATCGAACATCGTTTTCCCTCTTTTCCATTCTATCTAACGTTCCTAAATTGCCAGAATTCCGATCAGACACAGAATCGTTGTAACGATCGAGAAGATCGCAACGACCTTTGTCTCCGGCCATCCGCAAAGCTCAAAATGATGATGGATCGGTGCCATCTTAAATACTCGCTTTCCAGTTGTCTTGAAGCTTACAACCTGAATAATAACAGAAAGCACCTCTGCCAGATAAATAAATGCAACGATCAATATAATCAGTGGCATCTGCAGCATATACGCTGTCGACGCAACAAATCCACCCAATGCCAGTGATCCGGTATCTCCCATGAACACACGTGCCGGATAGACATTGTATACCAAAAAGCCAAGCAGGCTTCCTACGACTGCACATGTAATCGGTGTTACACCAGAGCCTGCCGCGATAGATGCAATCGCGAAAAAGGTTGCAATCAATACGGTAACGGAGGATGCCAATCCATCCAGGCCATCTGTAAAGTTCGCACCGTTTGCTGTACCAAGCATAACGAAGAACATCAATGGGAAATAAACCCATCCAAGGTCAACGACCTTATGTGTAAATGGAATAATCATCGTAGTTCCAAGATCCGTATATGCATGAATGTAATATGCAAAAACACCTGTTACCAAAAACTGTCCCAACATCTTCTGCCATGCACGAAGTCCAAGTGACCGCTTCATAACAACCTTGATAAAGTCATCCAAGAAACCAACCAGACCAAATCCCAATGTTGCAAACAGGATTGGAACGATCTCCTTATGATCCTTGATGTAAAAGAGTGATGTAATCACGATACTGAACAGGATGATCAATCCACCCATCGTCGGCGTTCCCGACTTCTTCAGATGCGATTCCGGTCCATCGTCACGCACAAACTGCCCGAACTTCAGTTTCTTTAAGAATGGAATAATGATCGGACTTAAGATCACACTCACACCAAATGCTATCAATGCTGGAACAATTATGTCGTACTTCATATCTTCTCTCCTTTATCAAGCCATCGCTTGTATTGTAATATTTAAAACACAGCATCGTCGATGCTGATTGTCTGCGTCGTCTCCTCCTCTGCGTTCTCGTCCTTGTAGATACCGAGATACGGCAGAATGTTGTCGTATATCTCACCTACGACCGGTGCCGCAATCGTACCTCCATAATAGATACCCTGCGGTTCATCAATCAGAATCAGTGTCATAACCTGCGGATTGTCCGCCGGTGAAAATCCAAGGAAGGATGAAATGTAACGGTTCTCACTTCGCGGCAGTTTCTCACTTGTTGCCGTCTTGCCACCAATCGAATACCCTGCGATATACGCCCGATGTCCGGTGCCCTCTGCAACGACTGCTTCGAGCAGTCCTTTCATCGTCTCGCTGGTTGCTGTACTTACTGCTCCTGTCTTCGTCTCATATTTCAAAACCTCAGTGACATTGTTATTTTCATCTGTCGTATACACACCGAAATGAGGTGTGACCAGATTCCCGCCATTCACAACTGCAGATGCAGCACGCATCAACTGTAACGGCGTAATCTGAAACGACTGTCCAAATGACATCGTTGCAAGCTCGACCGGTCCTACCTTTTCCTGCTTATGGAAGATGGAATTTGCCTCTCCCGGCAGGTCGACCCCCGTCTGCTCAAACAACCCTAATTTTCTTAAACCATCATAGAAACCATCCACGCCAATGCGTTCCCCAACCTGCATAAACACTGGATTGCAGGAATTCATGATACCTTCCCGGAAGGTTTCTGCCCCATGTCCGGCAACCTTGTGGCACCGAATCCGGCGATCCTCCACAATATGATAACCCGGGCAGTAAAACTGATCTTCCACGCGCAACACGCCCTGCTCAAAAGCAGTTGTCGCTGTCACAATCTTGAACGTCGAACCCGGCTCATAGGTATCACTGATACAATAGTTTCTCCACATTTGGTTCCACATATCCTGCGTTACCGTTTCGTCCGTCTCATAATTCAATGTAAACGGTTCATTTAAGTTGTATTCCGGCACATCCGCAAGTGCATAGATCTCTCCATTCTGCGGATTCATCACGATAATACATACGCGTTTTGCCTGTTTTTTCTCCAGCACCTCAAGCGCTTTCTGCGTGATATATTGCTGGATGTTTATATCTATGGACGTGACAAGATTTTGTCCGGCTGTGCCTTCCACTCTTCTCTCCGCCATATTTTCCACTTCAATGCCTCTGGCATTTGTAACGGTGTTGATGCTGCCATTTTCGCCCATCAACAGATCATCATAGTATACTTCCAGCCCGACAATACCCTGATTGTCGCTACCTGTAAATCCCAGCACATGGGATGCCAGTGTACTGTACGGATAATACCGTTTGTAGTCCTCATCAATCATAACGCCTGCCAGATTCATCGCGCGGATCTCATCTGCCAATTCCTTGTCCACATTGCTTTTGATTTTCTCACGCACCGAGCGTTTCTCTACACGTCTCCGGACATCTTCCTCCGGTAGTTCCAGTTTCTCACTGAGAACCCGAATTACAGTCTCCGGATCTTCGATCTGGTTGTAGATTACCGAAATCGAACAGACTGCCTGGTTACCAGCAAGCACAACACCATTTCTATCATAGATGCTGCCGCGCTTTGCCTTGATGCTGCGCTCACGTTCCTGTACCGCCCGCGCCCGATATCCATAATCGTCCGCCTGCATGGTCATGATGGAAACAAGCTTCACCGTTATTATAGTCAATAACGTAAAAAATGCAATCACTACGATCAACAATCGCTTCCGATGGGAACTCGTAAATAAAAGCTGCATATCCGCTATCGCCCAATTCTCATTTTATAAAAATGTATTCCCTGTGCGTGCGAACTATACCTGTTTTCTACATCATCCGGTTGGTGCTTCCTGCGTTGTGTCCTGTGCAGGCGCTTCTGTCGTTGCACTCGGATCTTCTGTCGTTGTCTCGGTTGTCGTCTCACCCTCGGACTGCTCGACATATGGGTTGTCGCTGCCACCAGCTACATCATTGGCCGGAGCTTCTCCACCATAGATTGGCGTTGCAGGTTCATCCTCTGCCGTTGCCTCATCAATATCATATGTCTCATCCGTCTTATAAATATTCAAATATGGGAAGATAGCTTCTGCAATATCTGCAAACAAATGCGCTGCCTCGCCACTTCCTGACTGTAATTCCGGTTCATCCGCTACGACATAGATAACAACCTGTGGATCGTCCACCGGTGCAAATCCAATAAAGGAAAGAATGTATTTTCCATTTCCTCGTGGAAGCTTCTCGGCAGTACCGGTCTTACCTCCAATCTCGTAACCCTCAACGGTCGCTTTCTTACCGGTACCTTCGGATACTACGTTCTTTAAAAACTGACGCATCTGTGCTGATACATCCTCCGAGATCGTTCTTCTGACTAGCACAGGGTCCAGATTCCGGACGATATTTCCATTTTCATCTTCGATCCGCTGTACAACACTTGGCTCATAATAATATCCGCCGTTAATTGCAGAACAAAATGCGGTTCCAACCTGCATCATTGAGGTTGTTACACCCTGTCCAAACGAAGATATCGCAAGGGATACAGCTCCCATATTATCTGCATGATATACGAGCCCACTGAGTGAGGAATCGCTTGGTTCACCCGGCAGATCGACATTCGTGGACTGTCCAAATCCAAACAACACCTGATATTTATCAAATAATGCAATTCCTTCCTTTGCTGCAATCTGCATCAAAGCATCGTTGCAGGATTTCTCCAGCGCTCCGGAAAGGTCGACCATTCCATGTCCACCGTAATCATGGGAATGACACTGTATATAACGGTCCTCAATCTGCTCACCACCATCACAGAAGAATGTATCCTCTGGTGTGATCACACCCTCTTCGAGTGCGCCGGAAATCGTAAATGTCTTATAGGTAGAACCCGGCTCAAACACATCCGATACTGGGAAGTTACGCCATACCTTGTATAGCGCATCCACATGTTCTTCATCTGTTCCGTTTTGCTTAAAGTCCTCAAAACTGGAATATCCGGATGCCTCGAGTTCTTCCTGCGTATCGAACTGATACTGTGTCGAATCCAGATCATAAGCATCGTTTGGATCAAATGTATGGGAATTATACAGCGCCATGATCTGACAATTCTTCGGATTCATCACGAGCACGGATATATTCTTAGCGTCCTCTTCCTCCAGTTTTGCCTTTACCTTTTCCTCAACAATCTTCTGTACATTTGCATCAATACTTGTCACAAGGTTATAGCCGTTAGTTGCCGGCTCAATCGAATTGGTCACGCCGTAATCCTCATTCAGATACGAGTATTCCCGTCCGTTCGTACCATTTAACTCGCTGTTATAATACTCCTCGACGCCATACATGCCGACATTTCCGCTGACGGTAAATCCAAGCAGATGGCACGCAAGTTCTTTGTTCGGATAGACACGTACATACCGCTCTTCGTAATAGATTCCAACGACATTGGAGCCTTCATCGGTTTTGCAGTATTCCTCAAATTTCTGTACTTCCTCGTACTCAACGCCCTTCTTTGCCACTACATAGTACGATTTTTCATTTGCCAGAAATCCTGCGATCTCCTCATCTGTAAATCCGAAAAATTCCTTCAGCGCTGATACCGTCGCCGTCTTTTTCTTCTCATACTGCACGATATTGGCAGGCTCTAATATCAGATCATACACCTTCTTATCCGTCGCAAGCACGGTTCCGTTCGCATCGACAATATCACCACGCTTATACGGAATCACTTTGCTGGAATAGCCCTGTTGCGTCAACACCTGCTGCTTATACTGGCTTCCTTTTTGTGCATTGATCCAGATAATTTTTGCACCAAGCACACCAAATCCAACCATGACACACCCAAACACAAATTTCAATCTGCCGCGCATCCGGTTGGTAAATACCTTTCGCTTTCGTCTTCTTCTATTTTCTCTGTTTTGTGGTCTTCTAGTCATACTTTTACCTCAACCGCAAAAATCGAGCAGCGAAACTGCTCGACTTTTGATCTACATCCTAATTCGAACCCGGAACATCCTGATACTGTTTTACATAATCTTCATTGGCACTGTCATAATAAATGATCTGTCCCCTCTTAGCGTAGACCATGCCAAGTTCATTGGTTGCTACATTGTAAATATCGTCCAATGTATACATATTATTCAAACGAAGCTTATGTGCTGCGTTATCATCTTCGATCTTTTCAAGTTCTGCCTCTAAGGCACTGATGTTGTTCTGCTGTGTGCTGATCTTCGTATTCAGATATAACATCAATACGCTTGATCCAACAACCAGACATACCATAAATGCCATAAACAGCATATATCCTGCGGAGAATGCCAGCGTCTTTTTGGTCTGCGCAGTCACTCTGCGCCGTACCTTTGGTCGTTCCTGCGGACGCTGTTGTGGAGCAACTCTACGGCTCGGTGCCTTTCTTTCCGGCTCATGCACTCGGCGTGCCGGAGCTGCGTACATCTGTCTTGCAGCCGTACCGTCTACATAATTCATTTGTCTTCTAACCTGTTGTGCCATATCAATCACTCCTTAAAATCATACATCTGCTTTTTCAAATACCCGCAGCTTGGAACTCTTTGCCCGACTGTTTTCTGCCAGTTCCTGTTCACTTGGAACAATCGGCTTTCTGGTAATCACCTTTCCAGTCGGCTTCTTCCCACATACACAAACCGGGAACTCCGGTGGACATGTACATGGATTCATATTTCTTTTAAATATCGTTTTTACAATCCTGTCTTCCAACGAATGGAATGTGATCACGCTCAATCTGCCACCTGGATTCAACCATGAGATCATAGTATCTAATGAATTCTCCAGCACATCCAGCTCGTGATTCAATTCAATCCGAATCGCCTGAAATGTTTTCTTGGACGGGTGTCCCTGTCCCTGCCGGACTTTCGCCGGGATCGCCGCCTTGATGATCTCGTTTAACTGTCCGGTTGTCTCTATCACCTGTTCCTGTCTCGCCTTGACGATATGCTTTGCAATATTCTTAGCGAAACTGTCCTCGCCATAATCGCGGATCACATGGTACAGCTCCATTTCAGAATATTCATTTACAATATCCTTCGCTGTCATAGTACTTTCCTGATTCATCCGCATATCAAGCGGCGTATCCTCACGATAAGTAAACCCACGTTCCACATTATCAAGCTGATACGAGGAGACACCGAGATCCAGAACGATTCCGTCAACACCGCTCACAGAACAGTTCTTTAATACTGCATCGATATCCTGATAGTTGGAATGCACGATCGTTACACGATCTTTGTAATCCTTCAACCGCTCGGTCGCAGCTGCAATCGCATCCAGATCCTGATCGATTCCGATCAGTCTACCTTTGTCCGAAAGCCGCTTGCAGATCTCTAAGGAATGTCCACCCCCACCGAGGGTTCCATCCACATAGATTCCATCCGGTTTTATATTCAGACTGTCAATTGTCTCATCCAAAAGTACCGATTTGTGTTTAAATTCCATCGCAGCCTCCCTTAGATGTTGAACAACTCACCAATCTCGGCGATTTCTTTCAGGTCAATCTCTTCTGGGCTGTTGATCTTATCCCAGGCTGCCTTATCCCAGATTGCTACGGTATCCGTATGTCCAATCATGACAACCTCGCGATCAATGCCCGCATATTCACGTAATTTTTGTGGAATTACAATACGATACTGACTATCCATCTCACAGACAACCGCAGATCCTTCGTAGAAATCACGAAGACGTCTTGCCTGGAAATTACTCTTTGGCAGTGCAGCAAGCTTCTCTGCGAATTTTGTCCACTCTGCTTCCGGATATACGTCAATGTTATGGTCCATGCCATTGCACAGCACAAATTTATCCCCAAGTTCCTGACGGAATCTTATGGGAATAATCAATCTGCCTTTTGCATCGAGGCCATGATTCGATTCTCCTATCATACCCATTGACATATAGCTTCACCTTTCGTATTGCATGCAATGTTCTTCCCTGTGTGGGAACAACCTCCACCGAGCACCACTTGACATCCATTTCACTGCCACTCAGCTTCCACTTGGGTTTCATTGTAACGCAAAAAAAAGGGAAATGCAATACCAATTTGCATTTCCCTTGTCCATTTCTTACAATTTTTAATTGATTTATTGTTCCTTTTTTCCTGCTGGTGCCTGTTTTTTTACGGTATCCATCCGTTTTTTTACAATCAGCACGGAACAAGCCAGTACACAGATTGCTGCGATCATCTGGGATACCTTCATGTTGAAGAACGGAAGCATCAGGGAATCTGAACGAAGTCCCTCGATCCAAACACGTCCAAGACCATAGCCCCACAGATACATGAGGAAGATCTCGCCATCAAACTTCTTGTGCTTCCGGTAGATGAAAATAACAATCAAAAGGATCAGATTCCACACCGATTCGTACAGGAAGGTCGGATGTACCGTGATCCACTGCATGCCATCGTAGACCTGCATATGATTCGCCATCTCCGAAGTGATGATACCGGAGTTAATCATACCGGTCAGGGTTCCTTTGCCAACATAATAGTCGGTCGGAATCGCCATCGCAAAAAGCGAATTCGTATAATCGCCAAACGCTTCCCGGTTGAAGAAGTTGCCCCAGCGTCCCATGATCTGTCCGATCAGAAGTCCCATCGTCACCGTGTCGGCAAGTACAGAGAACTTCATCTTCTGCTTCTTCGCAAAGACGATTGCAACAATCACACCCGCGATCACGCCACCGTAGATGGCAAGTCCGCCGCTCCGGATATCAATCAGATCGAACAACGTCTTCCCGAAGCCCTTGCCCTTCTGGAAATACGAATCCCAGCTGAATATAATATAGTAGAGCCGCGCACCTAAGATTGCCGGGATGATCAGCCAGAGCATGAAGTCCAGATATGTGTCCTCGCTCTGCCCGGTCCTTTTTGCTTCCTTGCTGATTACAAGGAACGCCAGCACAAATCCAAGTGCTATGATCACACCATAAAATTTGATTTCAAATCCAAAGATCGTGAATCCGTCTTTGATATTTTTTAATACTATCCCAAGATTTGGGAATCTGATATCATACATAGTTTTTCCTTTTTATTTTCGTCAATTGACTCTATTGATAAGTTTTTCACAATGATATGTTTCTATACATTAAACTTGAATAAGATCACATCGCCATCCTGCACGACATATTCTTTTCCTTCCTGTCGTACAAGTCCTTTTTCCTTCGCTGCAAGCATGTTGCCGCTCTCCATGAGATCATCGTAAGCAACAACCTCCGCCTTGATGAATCCACGTTCAAAATCCGTATGGATCTTACCCGCTGCCTGTGGTGCCTTCGTGCCCTTCGTGATTGTCCATGCACGTGTCTCATCCGGACCACTTGTCAGGTAACTGATGAGTCCAAGCAGAGAATAACTTGCCTTGATCAGCTTATCCAGACCGGACTCCGATACGCCAAGCTCCTCTAAGAACATCTGCTTCTCATCATCATCTAACTCGGAGATCTCCTGCTCAATCTGTGCACACACAGCAAATACTTCACTGCCAAATTCCTTCGCATATTCGCGCACCTTCTGTACATATGGATTGCTTGCTCCATCGTCTGCCAGATCATCCTCGGATACATTTGCCGCATAGATCACCGGCTTTCCTGTCAGCAGGTTGTATTCCTTGATCCACTTGATTTCGTCCTCATCGTCTGTCTCAAAGGAAATTGCAAGCTTACCGGATTCCAGATGCTCCTTGATCCGCTTCTGCAGATCAACTTCCTTTGCAAGTTCCTTATTATTGGCTGCACCACGCTGTCCCTTCGCAATTCGACGGTCAAGCACCTCAATATCTGCGAAGATCAACTCGTAGTTAATCGTCTCAATATCACGGATCGGATCAACCGAACCATCGACATGAATGACATTTGGATCTTCAAAGCAACGTACAACATGCACAATCGCATCTGTCTCACGAATGTTGGATAAGAACTGGTTTCCAAGTCCTTCTCCCTTGGATGCACCCTTTACAAGTCCTGCAATATCAACGAACTCAATCACGGCCGGTGTTGTCTTCGCTGAATGATACATCTCGGTCAGCTTGTCAAGACGCTTGTCCGGTACCGGTACGACACCCACGTTCGGATCGATCGTACAGAACGGATAGTTCGCGCTTTCCGCGCCCGCCTTTGTCAAAGAATTAAATAATGTGGACTTTCCGACGTTCGGAAGCCCGACGATACCTAATTTCATTTTGTATATTTCCTCCTATAAATCCTTTGATTTCAAGGGATTTCAGCATACTTATTTTTGCAAGTGGGCCATTTAGTGGGCCATTACATTGCCATAAGTGCTTCTGCTACCAAGTCCATTTCTTTTTTCTTTTCTTCCTCGGTAGTATGAACATATAAGTTCATTGTAATTCCAATATTCGAATGGCCCAGTAACATCTGAAGTGTTTTCGGTTTCATTCCTGCTTCAATACATCTGGTAGCAAAAGTATGTCTCAAGATATGCATCGAAAATCTTGGAATTTTTGCTTTGTCACAGATTTTAAACAGCGCTGTATCATATGTACTGTTCTTGACAGGTGTTCCTTTTCGACACAGAAACACAAATTCTTCCCATTCTGTTGAAATTTCTGAAATCCTCTTATTCTTTTCTTTTTGTTTTTTTAGTATAGAAACCGCTTCTTCTGTTAAGGGTATCGTACGGTAACCTGATTTACTCTTTGGTTCTCCGATACGCCACTCCTTTGCACTGTAACGATATTCCATACTTCTGCGAATCTGAATTGTTTTGGATTTAAAATCGACATCTCCCCATTTCAATCCTACCAATTCGCCTGTTCGCAATCCGGTTTGTAGTATAAAACGATACTGATTTTCATAGCTTTGATTTTCTGCATATTGTAAAAATGTTTTTTGTATGTCTCTTGTTAAAGCAACCTTCTTCTCAGAAGGCTTTCCCATATCACTTTTCACAGATTTTTTACAGGCATTGCTACGCAAGACTTCATTCTCTTTTGCATACTCAAACATATTGTATAATGCAATTCTTGCCTGATAAATTGTAGATGTGCGATACCCCTGATCTGCCATATCATAAAATATTTTCTGACATTGAAGTGGTTTCACGTCTGATAGTGTCATCTTCCCAATTACCGGTTTAATATTTTTAATATATCTCTCCGTATAATTGCGAACAGTATTTGAACGGACTGTTTTCTTTTTTATCCCAATCCAATAATCAAACCATTGATCGACCAGCATATCTGATGGCATTGAAATATCACTGTGTTCATCCACATAAGTCGCATCAGCAATCCATGCTCTGCACTCTTGCAGCTTTTTGAATCGTTTATGTTTTCTCTTTCCAAACCGATCTACAAATCTGGCTGAGTATAATCCCGTACTTTCCTGGGATATTCCCTTGCCAAGTTCTTTGCCTTTTAAATCTTTTCCCATATTTCAGCTCCTCTCATAAGAAGCCCTAATACAGTACCTTGTATTATACCATAGCATCTTATTTTTGTGAATATTCATTTTCATCTCATCTCCTGTCAATCATTTATATTTCCACACTTTCCGAAATGAATTTTTCAAATTCTTTTCTCTTTACAAGTTTTTTCGTGCCTACGTAAAGCACAAACGGACATCTCGGTTCTTTCAAAAGACCACTTATTCTGTTTTGTCCAATATTACTGTATTCTGCTGCCTCTTCAATTGTAAGAGCCACTTTTTCACATATCGCAACATGTTGTTTGCTCATAAAATCCTTCCCTTATTATTTAACGTGCGTAGCATACACTTCTATCCGCAATACACACGATCATTCTTTGTATTCAACAACGTTTTCGCTTTCTCCATTTTCATACTTGCAATCGCTTCTCGTTTACTTGTACCTCCAACATACATTGGTGTACACATTTCTAAAATACGATCATAGATACGCCTTTTGTCCAACATGGTCTCGCTTTTTATTTCTTTCAGCGGAAGATTGGTTGTGATGATCAAAGGTCGTCCCGAACGGATCCTGCGGTCTATGACGCTAAAAACAATTCCTAACGCATATTCTGAATTTCGTTCCACTCCAAGATCATCAATAATCAAAAGCTGGTAAGAAGCCAATGCATTGATATATTCCGTTTTGTCTGCCAGTGGAAATATATCATCAATAATGGTATTGAAATTTGTCATCTTTACCGTTACTTCCCGCTTAAGAAGTTCATTGGCAATGCATCCGGCAACATAACTTTTCCCGGTACCAACCGGTCCCCAGAACAAACAGCCTATATGATTTCTTTTCATTTTCTCCCAGTTATCAACATAATTTTTTGCCTTATGCATTACCGCATCTGACATATCTGCATTCTCAAATGTCCACTCTTCCATTCTGCTCTCGTCAAAACAGATGCTCGTATTTCTGCTGACTAATTCCCGGTGCTCTTTGTCTTTAAAATATTTTTGTTCTTCTTCATACGCTTTTCTGTCACAGACACATTGCCTGGAATGTTTCTTCATTCCCATAAAGCCCCCCTTGGGGAAAAATGCTTCTTTCGCTTCCCCACAGACTTTGCAGTATTTCAAACCATCACTGCCTACACATACAGTATCTTCTTCTCTCATCACAAACTCTCTCCTTCCCCATAGCAATAATTTACTTCATGATATTTATTTCTTTTATATTTCTCAGTTACTT
>OGWV01000134.1_pt1 | contig 38646 bp, 30 predicted proteins | sample 1576081 | NCBI WGS metagenome assembly OGWV01 (sample SAMEA3541541, study PRJEB24748) | human gut metagenome | biome: human gut; feature: human-associated habitat; material: faeces | place: China | collected 2012 | reverse complement strand
ACCGAAAAGGGCATCGGCAACGGTATCTCCTTCATAATCTTTGCTTCCATAGTATACTTTATCAACAAGCTGGAAGTAACCTGGGATAAAGTTGAGACTGCAGATCGGGTGGAAGTGACCCTGTATAACAGCAAAGGCAGACGTGTCGGCAAGACACAGAAACTGAACAGCTATGCTTACAGTGCATATTTCGATAAGATGAAAGATGAAGTTTACACGGTAACCATTCAGGCTTTCAAGACGGTAAATGGAAAGACTTATGCTACACCGAAGGCAAAGATCCAGTGTTTCAACCAGGCACGTATCAAAGAGACAAGCATCAAGGTGAAAAAAGGCAGCCTGAGCTTCCAGTGGGGAAAAGTCGGCGGAGCAAGTGGATATGATGTGTATATCTCCACAAAGCCGAAAAAAGGTTATAAAAAAGTAAAATCGGTCGGCAAGAACACCACAAAGCTGACCATCCGTAAATTTAAAGGCAAAAAGATCAACCCGAAGAAGACTTACTATATGTATGTAGAAACCAAAAAGAAAAACGGCTCCAAGGTCAATAAATCCGGAAGACTCTACTATTGGAATACAAAGAGCAAAAACTTTGGTTATTTCTAAGAAATCGTATAACCGTTCCATAACTTCACAGTCAGGAAATCTTGACAGAAAAACTGTCGTATGTTACGGTAGAAATAAGCGTTAAAAGCTGAATAAGCAAAAAGTACAGGAAAGCTGCCAGACGCAGTTTTCCTGTATTATTATGATGCCAGGGTTACTTTGTAACGGAGCAATTCGCAGGCATCAATTTTGATCCCAATATGAAAATAAGGTGAAAGAAAAGGGGGCAGCAGGGTGGATAGCGATATCCGACTGCTGCTTTCAAAAACGGAGGATTTTGGTATGACGGAAAAACAGAAAAAAATGCTGGGCCGCATTATTGCTGCATTTGTCCTGTTTGTTGCCCTGCTGATCGCAGAGCACACAGGAATGTTGGAGAACGTGAATGTGTGGATTCAGTTTGTGGTTTATCTGGTACCGTATCTGATCATCGGGTATGATATCGTGTACAAAGCAGTTCGAAATATCAGCCACGGACAGGTTTTCGATGAAAACTTTTTGATGGCCATTGCAACGATCGGTGCATTTGCGCTGGCAGTTTATGAAAAAAGCGGCGATTATAACGAATCGATCGCGGTTATGCTGTTCTACCAGATCGGTGAACTTTTCCAGAGCTATGCAGTCGGAAAGAGCCGCCGTAATATCACGGAACTGATGGATATCCGCCCGGATTATGCTAACATTGAAAACGATGGTAAGTTAGAAAAAGTAGATCCGGATGAAGTTGAGGTTGGTTCCATTATTGTCGTACAGCCGGGTGAAAAAGTTCCGATCGATGGCGTGATCGTAGAAGGAAACAGTAGCCTCAACACCAGTGCACTGACCGGTGAGAGCCTTCCACGCAATGCAAAACCGGGAGATGAGATCATCAGCGGATGCATTAATATGACGGGTGTACTGAAAATTAAGACAACAAAAGAATTTGACGAATCAACGGTATCCAAGATTCTGGAACTGATCGAGGAATCCAGTTCCCGTAAATCCAGATCTGAGAATTTTATTTCAAAATTTGCCCATTATTATACACCGGCAGTATGTTATGGAGCACTTGCACTGGCAATCCTGCCGCCGCTTGTAAATCTCGTGCTCCTTCACAATCCTGCAATGTGGGGCCAGTGGATCTACAGAGCCCTGACATTCCTTGTAATCAGCTGCCCGTGTGCGCTGGTCATCAGTATTCCGCTGGGGTTCTTTGCGGGAATCGGTGGAGCCAGCAATGCCGGTGTTCTGGTCAAAGGATCCAACTATCTGGAAACTCTGGCCCGGACAAAATATGTAGTATTTGACAAGACCGGTACCCTGACCAAGGGTGTGTTTGAAGTTGTAGGTGTTCACCATAACACGATGGAAGAAAAAAAGATTCTGGAATATGCAGCACTGGCAGAAAGTTTTTCGTCACATCCGATTAGCCGCAGCCTGAAAACTGCTTACGGTAAGGAAATTGACCAGAAACGTGTCACAGATGTAGAGGAAATCAGCGGAAATGGTGTTATGGCGAAGGTGGATGGTGTTTCTGTTGCAGTCGGAAACGCAAGACTGATGGAACGCATCTATGTGAAGCCGATAGAATGCCATTCTGCAGGTACCGTTATCCATGTGGCAATTGATGGTGTTTATGAAGGGCATATCCTGATTTCGGATGTTCCAAAACCGACTTCCAGAGAGGCGATTGCAAAACTTAAGAAAAACGGTATTAAAGAAACTGTCATGCTGACAGGAGACATTGACAGAGTTGCACAGCAGGTTGCATCAGAACTTGGCGTTGATCGCGTGTACAGTGAACTCCTTCCGGCTGACAAGGTGACAAAGGTCGAAGAACTTCTCGCGAAAAAATCAGAAAAAGAGAAGCTTGCCTTTGTCGGTGATGGTATCAACGACGCACCGGTACTTTCCAGAGCCGATATCGGAATTGCAATGGGGGCTCTTGGCTCTGATGCGGCGATCGAGGCAGCAGATGTAGTTCTGATGGACGATGATCCTATGAAGATTGTAAAGGCAATCCGGATCGCAAGGAAATGCATGAGGATCGTGTATGAGAATATTTACTTTGCAATTGGCATTAAGGTGATCTGTCTGATTCTTGGTGCTGTAGGTATTGCAAATATGTGGGTTGCAATTTTTGCAGATGTCGGAGTTATGATCCTTGCAGTACTCAATGCGATCAGAACCCTGTTTGTAAAAAAACTGTAATAGAAACAATATAGAAAGCGAGACGGTTATGGCAGAAGAAAGAGAAGTGATCAGCTGTGAATGTGAGGAGATACATGAGGACCTGCTCAAGATTGTAAATGAAACGATGCCGGATGAGGAAGAATTATATGATCTGGCAGATCTGTTCAAGGTCTTTGCAGATTCTACCCGTATCCGAATCCTGTTTGTTCTCTTTGAAGCAGAGGTGTGCGTGTGTGATCTTGCAAAAGTCCTGAATATGACACAGTCAGCAGTGTCGCACCAGCTTCGCATCCTCAAACAGAATAAACTGGTGAAGAACAGAAGAGAAGGAAAATCCATTTTTTATTCACTGGCAGATGACCATGTCAGAACAATTATCTCCATGGGAAGAGAGCATATCCTGGAGTGATCATTTACAGAAGAACAGAGTCAGTCAATGTCGGCATATGTCTGTACCAAAACAGAGATATGCCGGCATTTTTGGTATAGTCAAACAGAGAAGAATAAGGTAAGATAAGAGTCAGGAAAGCAGCATAACAATATTCGTTGCTTAAGAGAAAGAGATGACGATCATGGATTATTTAGCAAATAATATAGCAGTAAATTTAAAGAGCTTCCGTCAGCACAGGGGTATGAGTCTGGATCAGATAGCTGACAGGACGGGGGTCAGCAAGAGCATGCTGGCACAGATCGAAAGAGGTCAGGCAAATCCATCCATTGGTGTTCTGTGCAAGATCGCATCCGGTCTTCAGATGGAATTTGAGGATCTGGTCCGGACACCAGCAGTAACTGCTTCTTCAGAAGGAAACACTTCAGATTCCGGGCCTTCCATAAAAGCAGTGATTTTTGATATTGATAATACTTTGTACAGCTATGATGAAAATCATGTGTATGGAATGAAGGCACTGGCAGATTATTGTGAGAGTGCTTTTGGAATCCATGAACAGGAAATGGAAAGCTGTTACAAAAAGGCAGGAGAGATCATGATTGGCAGAATCGGTACAGACACAGCTGCAATCCACAGCCGTCTCCTGCGTATGCAATGTATGCTTGAACTTTGGGAAAAACCGCTTTTTCCGCATGCACGGAATATGTACCATGCATACTGGGATACACTGATCCGTCAGTTAAAGCCATCTCCCGGTGTACTGGACTTTATGAGAGAACTGAAGAAATGTGGAATCAGCATTGGAGTCGGAACCGATATGACAGCATATATCCAGTACAGGAAACTGGAGGCGATCGGCGCTTCACCATACATCGATTTCATTGTTACAAGTGAAGAGGCAGGGGTAGAAAAACCACATCCGCATCTTTTTGAAGTCTGTGTGGAAAAGGCCGGTGTACAGGCAGCTGAGTGTGCATTCATCGGTGATAATTACAAGAAAGATGTGGAAGGAGCCTGGAACAGCGGTCTTCGAGGTATCTGGTATACTCAGGAAAAAGAACCAGATATGGAGACAAAGTATCCAGTGATACGATCATTTACAGATATGAAGAAAATAAAAAATACAATTCTGCAGAAGGCTGTGTGTCTTTGGGCAGCAAAGTTGTTTCTATTTTAGGTTGGCCTGGATTAATTGCAATTATTGCTGTAATTCTTATTCTTATTTGTGTTTTTATTTTTAAGGGTAAAAATAAAAACACAAGTAGACATTAATAACATTAGGTTTTAATGTCTACTTTTTTGTTCTTTTCCAAAATTATGAAATAAATTTTATACAATTATTATTAATTATAATTCTTAATTTACATCATTATTTACAAAATCCTCTAAAATAAGTTTAATAACTGCTGCCACTGGAACTGCCAAAAACATTCCAATCATTCCAAAATATGCCCCACCAACCGTTACAGAAAAAATTACTAATAATGGACTTATTTCCAAAGAATTTCCTATAATACGTGGATTAATAATATTAGCATCTATTTGTTGCAAAACAACTACAACAATTGCCATAATTAATGCTTGAAGCCATCCTCCTGTAATAAATGTTATCAAAATTGCAATCGCAACTGCAACAATAGCACCAATATATGGGATTAGATTAAACAACCCTATCATAAAGCCTAATAATGGTGCATATTTAACACCTATTATGCTCATCGCTATTGTTGTTAATATTCCTACAATAAATGCATCTATAACTTGACTACCTACAAATTTGAAAAACATTTCATTTCCTTGTCCAAAATATTTATTTATATGATTATAAGCCTTTTTATTAAATACTCGCTTAGCCAGCTTGTTTAAAAAACTCATTATTTCTTTTCTTTGTAATAAAACATAAACAGAAACAACCAACGATACAAAAACATCAAAAATTGATGAAAATACATTTAATATATTTTGAGCATATTGCAATACCTTTTCATAGTTTAAACTTAATAATTGTTGTACATTTATATTACGTATATTCTCTATAATTGTATTTGCTACATCACTCTTAAATATAGAATCTTCTGGCAAGTTACTTAATTGATTTACAACATTTTCATAATAAGTTGGTATTCCCATAATCAATTCTGTTATACTTTCTTTTAATACAGGAAAAATAAAGTTTATAATAATTATAAGTATTAGAATTGCTATTAAATATGTTGTAAATACACTTAATCCTCTAGCATGTTTTGATAAAAACTTGATTTTGCAATCTTTATAAGTTTTTTCAATCTTTCTACATGGTAACATTAAAATATATGCTATAAAAATCCCAGCCAAAAATGGTTTTAATACTTTAAAAAATGTTCCAAACCATTCTTGTACATTTCCAAAATTGTCAAATATTTTATATACAATAATTATGCATACTGCTAATAAAAAATACGATATCCACCTTTTAGCACTCAATTTTTTAACTTCCGTTTTTTCTTCCTTAATATCTTTCATTATTATTTAATTCCTTTCATTACTATCTCATTTTTTACTTACTGGGTGTTTTTTTTTCCGTCTCCAAAAGCACCTCTAAACCAACTGGGCAGTGATCACTTCCAAATATTTCTGGATATATTATAGCATCTTGAATTTTGTCTTTTATCCTGTCAGATACTATAAAATAGTCTATTCTCCATCCTACATTTTTTTCTCTTGCTTTTCCCATATATGACCACCATGTATAACATTCTGCTTTATCTGGGTATAAATATCTAAAGGTATCTATGAATCCTGATTTTAATAGTTCTGTCATTTTTTCTCTTTCTTCATCTGTAAATCCTGCGTTTCCTCTATTTGTTTTTGGGTTTTTTAAGTCTATTTCTTCATGTGCTACATTTAAGTCTCCACACATTATTACAGGCTTTTTTTCGTTTAGTTTTAATAAGTATTTTCTTATTTCGTCTTCCCATACTTGTCTATATTCTAGTCTTTCTAATTCTCTTTTTGAATTTGGTGTATATATTGTTACCATATAAAATTCGTCAAATTCTAAAGTTATTACTCTTCCTTCTTTGTCATGCTCATCTATGCCTATTCCATAAAACACATCTATTGGCGGTATTTTAGTGTAAATTGCTGTACCTGAATATCCTTTTCTTTCTGCACTGTTATAATATGATTTATATCCTTCAAATTCTAACTCTATTTGTTCTGGTTGACATTTTGTTTCTTGTATACAAAAAATGTCTGCATCTATTTCTTTAAAAAATTCTTTAAATCCTTTATTTACACATGCTCTTATTCCATTTACATTCCATGATATAAGTTTCATCTTTCTATCTCTTCCTTTCACTTATTATATAACAAATCCATTTTAACATTTTTAATACCTCTTGTAAATATTTTACATAAATTATTTAAATAACAATGACTTTTATTTATCTTTATGATATAATCTTTATACATTGGGTTTATTCCAATTAATCCTTTATATCTCCTTTGGAGGTTTTACATATAGAAACTTTACAACATTTAATTAAAGGGAGGTTTTTTATGACATTTTTTCAAACACACATCATGATAATATGTATTACTATCTGCATTATCATTACAATAGCTTACATATTCTTAATTAAAGCTGTTCGCCTTAATGGTCATTCAAAAGCAGAACTCAAAATGTACAATGCTGGAGATTATGTAACAAATCCAGATGCTATAAGAGATAATTTTCCAATAGAAGTTTATTATAAAAAACTACATTATTGGGAATCCACTTATATTATAATAGCTAATTCTAACACTTACATTTCTGTTTGCGATGGACTTTATGACATAACTCCTGATATAGAAATTTATTTAACCACTAACAAAAAGCGATTAACAAGTTTTCAAAAAAAATATAATAATTATTAAAAAATGTCAAAAAAATAGACGTTGGTATTTATCAAAACATACTAACGCCTATTTTCTAATTCTTTTTATATAAATGTTTATTCTTATTGACTATTAAAAATATACATTTCCGCCTATATATACACCTGCGTGTGTACCTGCAGATCTAAAAGATAAATATCTATGACTTCTTTTTCCATTTAATGCATCAACAACTGCTTGTTTTACATAAGATGGATATTTACCATTTAACTTTCTTTTCCAATGGCTATCTATTGAATAACAAAATTGTCCTTTTGCTTTATATTGGCTTAATGGATCAGATCCGTTTTTTCTCCATTTAGAACTTTCTGCTCTATTACATGCTGTTGTTATAACTGCTAAAGATCCTGCATAACTTGATCCAGATTCTTGTGCTGTTATTGCACACAACAAGTCTAAATCATTTGCTGAATATGACCATTTTCCTCCTGAGTATGATGTTGTTACTCCTGATGTTGTAGTAGTTGTTGTTCTTGATGTTGTTGCTCCTCTTGATGTTACAACCTTTTTATTTACTTGAACAATTTTATTTATTGGTTCTTTTACAACAACTTCTGATATTTGTGTTTTCTCAATTTCTATATCGTTTTGATATTTGATTTTATATGTTACTTCTTTTAGTCCTTCTTGACCTTCTTGTAATACTTTATTTTGAACATTTGAATCTGTTCCTGCTGTATTTTTTGTAATAGTTTCAAATGGTATTACTTCTTGTTCAACAACTATTTTTTCTGTAATTGGTGCATAATTTTGCATTAATTCATCTAATGATGCTTTTACACCTTGTTCAGAAACTTCTGATATTTTTACTTCATTATAAGACTTATCTGTAATTTTTATTACCATTCCTTCTGTAACTTTTTCTTCTACATCTGGAACTGTTTTTTGTGTATCTTCAAGAATTATGTTATTTTCTGCTAATACCTCAGAAACTTTCTCTTTTGCTGTAATTGTTGATAATTCATATCCGTTTTGTAATATAATTTTTACATCTGTCATATTTCTATTAACTGCTAAAACTCCGATACCTGATATTAATACTAAGATAATGCTAACACATATAATTTTTACAATTGAAAGTGAAGCGTTTTCTTTGTTTTTCATTATTTATCATCCTTCCTAATTATTCGAGTCCAGTTAAAATATTGTTAAATTTGATTAGTTTTATTTTTTGTTACCTTATATATTATCCTGTCCACCGAATAGTCTTATTATACCACCATATAGAAATTTTGTCAAATTTTAGCAAGTTCTGAAAAAGCCTATATCAAGCCCTTTCTAGTATTATTATATGTCTGAAATGTACTAAATATAACCAAAAAAGCATATTTTATTTTTTATATAAATTAAATTTTTCGTACAATATAGTTTAATATTATTTTTTATCATATTAAATATTAAAAATTTCTCTTGAATTTTGCATTGTTATTTTTGAAACTTCCTCTAAAGAAATATTTTTTGCTTTTGCAATCTTTTCAGCAATATATTTTACATTTCTACAATCATTTCTAGTTCCACGTACTGGTTCTGGAGCTAAATATGGACTATCTGTTTCTATTAAAATTCTATTATCTGGAACTAAATTAATCATTTCTTCTGCGTTTTTAGAGCTTTTAAATGTTATTGGTCCTGCAAAAGATATATAAAAACCAAGTTTTAAACCTTCTTTTATTAATTCTCTATTTTGTGGACAACAATGAAATACACCTTTTTTATCAACTGGATTTTGTTTTAATATTTCTAATGTATCCATTATTGCTTCTCTTGTATGTATAACAATTGGTAATTTCAATTTATTAGCTAGTTCTATCTGCTTTATAAATGCCTTTCTTTGTAGTTCTCTCATCTTTTCGTCTTTTTCCCAATAGTAATCAAGACCTATTTCCCCTATTGCAACAATTTTATTTTTTTGTTTTTCCAGCATTTTTTCAATTTCCGAAATTTGTTTCCACATTTCTTCCTCATCTTGTGGAATATCATTAGGTGAAATACCACAAGTTGCATAAATAAAATCATATTTTTCTGCTAACTCAACAGCTTTTTTTGAACCTTCTAAACTATACCCTGCTGTTATAAAATTCTTAATTCCTGCATCTTGTATTTTAGAAATTATTTCTTCTCTATCATTATCAAATTTTTCATCATCTAAATGTGCATGACTGTCTATTAATTCTATCATTTTTTATATCTCCTTAAATTATTATGTCACACAAAAGCTATTTTAGTCTTTTAAGACAAGGCTACTACATACGCTACTGCATATTCTTTACAATGTGAAATACTAATATCTATACTTTCAAAAATATTTTCATCTATTCCATACAAATGTACATAAGGCTTTCCTTCTTTATCATCAATTATCTCAATATCTTTCCAAGTTATTGCATATTTATCATTCAATTTTGTAGATATTGCTTTAAATACCGCTTCTTTGGCTGCAAATCTCCCTGCATAATGTTGATATTTTTGTTTTTTTCTTGATTCACAATATTGGATTTCTGCCTCTGTAAAAACTCTATCTTTAAAAGCTTGTTCCATATCCTCCATTGTTTGTTTTATTCTATCTATTTCTATTATATCTGTACCACAAGTAATTTTCATTTTAAATCACTTTCCTTTCAAAAAGCACAACCTTTTCAATCAACAATCTAAATAACTCTAAAACATTAAAACTAATCTAAAATAATTTAAACCAATTAAAATAGTCTAAAGTAATTTAATATATTAAAAACTAAAGTAACCACTAAAATTCCTACTAAAACTAAAGTGATTCTTGAGTTTCTTTCTACTTTCATATTTTTATACAAAACATCAAATTGATTTTTTACATCAAAATATAATTTATCAATTTCTAATTTTTTAGAAATTTCTAGATTTATCCATGATCCTACTTCTTCATCAGTAACTTCTTGTATCCATAATTTTTTAGTAAAATCAACAAATTTCTTACATACTGATTTAGTATCTTGTGTTTTCTGAAATTCAAAGTCGATTTTTTTCAAATATATTTTTTTATATAAATTTAAAATATATGTATATAAATAAATTCCTTCAAACTCATCTGGTAAAATAGTATAATTATACATATCTGCATCAGATGCAAATAATGTTACACCTTGCTTAGATGCACTAAGTTTTGCATATTTCCATTTTGAAAAGCTAACAGCATTATTATCCTTTCCAAAATCAACACTATTATCAGCAGACAAAAAATTGGAAAATTTGACAAAGTTATTTTCTACATTTTCAAATGGATTGTTTATTCCCCAATTTTGTTGGTCTATACATACATACGAATAACTTAAAAAACGTTCTGTTTCTAAATCTAATTTAATTGATTCAACCTTTGAGCCTGTTATATTTTCAATTAAATCTGTAAATTTTTTAACATCTGAAAAAGTATCTGTTTGTAAATGTATATTTTGATATGTTCCTATCCCTTCATCTTCTTTTTGTATATCACGAAAACGATAATTAAAATTTAAAAGATCTGTAAATTCATTTGTACTATCTAAACTTGTTTTTATAAGTAAAAAACATATTCCTGTATTAAAACATATTATTTCTAATTTACGTATTTTAAAAAATATACAATTTTCATCTGTTTTTCCATGTACATCTCGTGGTAAATTATACTCAAAAATTGTACATGGATATTCTGCTAAAATTGCTGATTTTGTTTCAAGTGGTAATTCTTCTAATTTTTTCATTTTTGCTTCTGAAAGTCCAAAACTTGAAAATAAAAATTCTTGTACCTTTGGTAAAAAATATTGATATACTCTTAAATCTTTCTCTTTTCTAAAAATTTTTAGTTGTACATTTTTATCTTTTAGTAATTTTAACAAATATTTTTGATATTTATTTTCCTTTATTACAAAAGGATGTATAAAATATGAATATTGATATTTTATCTTTTGTCCCATTTACTATCACCTATTATTTTTCCTTTCCTTACTATATCTTATAATTGGTTATAATAATTCATATTTAAGTCTTCACCTAGATGCCATCTGCCTATAAAATTAACTAACAAATAGCTATCTAAGTCATAAGTAGGTTCTTGAACTATTGTTCCTTTACTATCTATAGAACCCCATTTTCCGTCCTTTTTGATACCCGCAAAACCATAATCATTTTGTTCTGTAGCATCATCATATTGATAATCTACCACAACATTACCTTGTTTGTCAACAAAACCATATTTTCCGTTTTTCTTCTTTAAAAATAATGTATGGTTTGCAAAAATTTCTGTATCTTGTTTTTCTTCAAATTTAAAATTATAATATTTTACATCATCTTGATTTTTAATTTTAATATAGCCTTCTTCTTGATTAAAATCAATTAACATTCCTGATATTTCTATATTAAAGTTGCTATCTATTATATCTGATTCAAAATTATCTTTTTCTGCAATATACATATCTGAACTTTCTTGATATGTAATATTTGTGTATTGTGCTGAAATTTTTTCATTATTTTCTAAATCTATAATTCCATATTTTCCATTTTTCTTACATATTAAAATTCCTGGTTTTGCCTCTTTTAAATCTTCATAATTAGGTTCTACTATTGTTTCTCCATCTAGATTAATAACTCCATATTTTTCACCTTTTTTTATTATAACTCCTGCTTCTTTAGTCTTTAAAACCTCTTCTATTGAATTATAATTTGAATTATTTTTTATAGCTTCTGTTCCATCTTTATTTACTAATATCTGCTTACCTGATTTTGTAACAACATACATATCGTTTCCATATATTTGGCTAACTGCATCATATTCACATTGTAAAACTGGTGTATCAGAATAATCTACAATCCCATATTTTCCATTATCATTTTTAACAATATAACCTGATTTATTATCTTCTCCAAGTTGTAAAATATCTGCATATTCTGGCTTTATAACTACTTTTCCTTCTATATTTGCTACTCCATATTTTCCATCTTTTTGAATTTTTAATGAGTTTTTAACTCCCAATGTTGCTTGAATATCATCATATTCTATTGGTAATATTTCTTTTCCTTTTAAATCTATAAGTCCATATTTTCCATCCTTTTTTACTTTTAAAATATTTTCTTCATACCATAGAGAATTTACATCTTTATTAGCTATTGCCTCTATTGTATCATAACCTGTTAATATCTCATCATTTTTACCATTTAATGCTTTTGTTTTATATGTACCTGTATTATAATCAACATCATAAGTACATAAAAACACATCAGTTTTTTCATCTGGTATTACTATCATTTCTTGATAAACAGGATCTATTACTGTATTTCCTTGTGAGTCAATAACTCCCCATTTTTCATCTTTGAAAGCTGAAAAATATCTCTTACTTATAGTGCTTGTAGTGTTATTATCTCCATTACTAAAAGCTCCTTTTATTACAAATATAAACATAATAATTACTACAAAAGCTATTATTACTGCAAATACTTTCTTCATATTTAACTTAGGTTCTGCATCATATCTTCTACCTCTATTTCTACCTCTACTCACTACTTATCACATTCCTCTCTATGGCAAATTGTAATTATTTTTCAACTATTTTCTTAAAAACCTACAAACCAAAACTGACATATCATCTTTAGCTACACCATAACAATTGTCAATAGCTTCATTCAAAACTAAATCAGCAATCTTTTTAGTATTAGTAGTTTCAATATCTTCCAAAACATATCTAAGCCACAATTCCTTGTTTTTATACTCAACATTAGAATCTAAAACTCCATCTGAACACATAAGTAAAATCTCTCCACTATCAACATCTCTGTCATATACCTGCAAACCAGCATTAGGTACAATACCAGCAGGCAAAGAATTAGCCTTTAAAATTTGAACTTTATCACCTTTTTTTATATAAGTTGGACAAGCTCCACTTTTAATAAATTCTATGTTACCTTTATATAAGTCAATAATTGCAATATCTAATGTAGCAAAAACTTCTTTATTTTGATTAATTAAACTTGTATTAATAAGATCCAAAGATTCTTCTTTTTGAAATCCTGCAAGCAAGAGATTTTCCAACATTTTTAAAGCATTACTACTACTTTCCTTTGCATTTTTTCCTGAACCCATACCGTCACTTATCGCTAACAAATATTTACCATCTTTTAATCTAATATTTAAAACACTATCACCTGAAATTTCACTTTTATTTTTAGTACAATCTGCTGTTCCAACCGCCATAACGTATTTATCATCAGATAAAAAGTTTAGTCTATTTCCAAGACATGCTTCATCATTTAAAACAATTTTTTCTTTTAAGACATCTGTCAATATTTTTTCTATTGTTTCAATTTTAGTTTTTTGCATATTTTCTATATATATTTCTATTAAAAAACGTTCTTGTCTTTTTATTGAAATTTCTTGTATCCCTATTCCTTTTTGTTTTAACAATTCTAAAATTTGTACTTTCTCTTTTCCATATTCTTCTTCATTTGTAACATCTTTTTCTATATTTTGAGCTAAATTAGATATTGCTTTTGATACACCATTTAGCTGCTCTTTCATATTCTTTTTGTTTTCTTCCATCTTTTTTTGCCAAACAAAACTAGCTTTACTAATTTTATATGACATATTTATAACCCTTACCATTTGTTCTATATTTTCTTCTAAGAATTCACTAATTTTTCTATCTTCAAATCCAATAATATAACTATTACAGTCAGCAAAAATTTTCAATAAATCCTCTCTTTTTATAGTTTGTTTATCTATTAAAAGTTTAAAGATTTCATCATCAATCTTGCCTTCCACATCTTTTAAATCATCATATAACATATTGTTTTCATAACCTTGTAAATTATCTAACAATTCATTCATAAAAATTTGCTTATTTTCTAATTGTTTTTGTTCTGGTGTTTCTTGTGCTACATAAGTTTTAGCCATTTGCCCAATTGTTTCTGAAACATTATTTAATCTTTCTGCTGTTTCTTTAGTCTGATTTAATGCTCTACTTTGGAACTCTGGCAAAAATTTTGATTTTCCTATAAATTCTTCAATATCAATTTTTATTGATTTTGGAACAGCTAATAAACCTATAGAGGCTATTAAAATTTCTTTAAAATAAATAAGTTCTACTGTATATCCATTAGAAACATAAGCTAATACTACATTTCCTAAACAAAATCCTATAATAACTCCTATTTTTCCAAATTTATTTAAAATTCCTGCACACATTCCTGATATAGCATAAGCTGCTACCATAAGTGGGTCCGCATTAGTTATAACACCTAATGTAACCCCTATTGTCACTCCTGCTGTTGTTCCCACTAAAACTCCATTTTTCCATCCTAATACAAGTACTATTAATATACTTAAAATATTGCGAATTGAAAATCCAAATACATTTAAGTCTCCAAAACATGTTACACTAATTGCTAATAATAAACTTGCTCCCATTATTTCTTCTATTGAATAAGCTCTTTTTTCTCCTATTCTTTGAAATACCATTATCGAATTTACAAATATCTTATAAAATACCACTGCTATAACTGAAAAAGATATTATAGATAAAACATCATAAACTGTAAAACCTGAAAATCCAACTTTCACAAATTGTACTATTAATGTTGCTATAAATATGTTTTTTGATAATCTTATTTTTTCATTTTTTTCTTCTTCTTGATATAATGGTTTTATAATAAATGTAGATAATACAAATACTATTGATATTACTAAATATGTAATAGCCCCTTCTAGTCCAAATCCTATTGCATTTCCTAGTATTCCTGCTAATACTACTCCTAATATTGGCACAGAGTTTCCCATACATGCTGCCATCATACTTATTCCAAATGGCGAAACTTGCCCTCCTGTTCCTACCCCTACAATTGATGTCATAAATGATATTATATATAATGGTATGTTTTGTATTGAAAATACATTTGCAAATACTCCTGCTCCTCTATGCTTTCCTTTTGCTTGTCCTTCTTTTATATTCTGAAACATCCTTACCACCTCTAAAACTTTTTTACATGCTTTATTTTACAACTTGTCTTGTGTATTTTTTGTCTTTTTTAGTACTCTATTTTAAAAAAGTTTTCTACAAAAAGTGATGATACCTTTTATATTTTATTGTCTTTTCTTTTTTTTCTACTTTTTACTTTTTTTATTTTATTATATATTTATCAAAAAAGCAAGATTTTTGCTAACCTTTCAACTATTTATTTTAGATTATAATTAAATTTATTCAAAAATTACCGTAAAAAAACTGTCCTAGTACTAAACTAAGACAGTTTTTTCGTTATAAATTATTGTTTTTTATTAAATTTTCTAATAAAGTAAGTACCTGCACCTAAAGTAATCAAAGCTATAATTGAAACTGTAGCAATAATTATATAATTTTTATTTGCACCTGTACTTGGCGTAATAATCATTTCTTCTGAAGTTGAATCATCATCTTCATAGCTTGAACCATTTGGTTCATAATTTCCTGGCGTAGAAGTAATTCTACTACCAAATGTTTTATTCAATTCAACTATTTCAACTTGGTTATACATATTAATATCTTCAGAAGGTGTTAAACTCTTTTCTGCTACCATATAAATGCTTCCTGTTGTTTCAGCATCTGATAAATTATTACCTATCATTCTTACTGGTTTTAATTTAGTATTTGCCATAGCCTCTGTATAATACTCATATACTCCTGTATTATTTTGTATTGCTTTTTCAACATTTTCAGTAACATATTTTCCATTTTTAATGTCTTCTAGTTTCTTCATTGTCCATCCATATTTCTTATTATTTTCATCTTCTACTTTAAATACTAATTCTTTATCTAAGTAATCTATCATCTTAGAAGGTGATATTGTAACTACATCTTTTTCTTTCTGTGTTTCTCCTGCTTGCCCTCTTGAAGAATAATAGCCATTACCAAAGTTATAGAAGCCTTGTGATGCATAATCTGCTTCACTATTATTTTTAGCTGTAAATCTATAAGTTATTTCTAGTGATGAATTTTGTACAACTTCACTGTCTAATTCTGCTCTTAAGAATCCGTTTACACGTTTTCCATTTGAAACAGTAGGTTTTATATAAGTTAAATAATTTGTTTGTCCTGTAAGTTTTCCATTTTCATCAATATCTGCATCTATTAAAATGTCTCCACTTGTATATTTTACAGTAACATGACTTATTCTCTTTTCTACTGAAATTGATTGTACCGGTCTTCTTATAATACCAAAGTTTATATTGTCTATATCAAATGTTACCTGTTTTGGAACTTGAATTGTAACTCCATTTAATTCTGTATCTTCATATTCTATTTTAAATGTCATCATAGGTGTCCATGAAACCATTTTTGTCGTTGATACATCTGTTGCATAATTATATCCATTATTTGTTCCAGAAGAGTGACTATTTAATTGTGTATCTATTTGTTGTCTTAATGCCCAATTATCTATACCGTGTGATAGTGCTTGACCATTAAGTTTATTATAATAGAATGGGTCTGATATTTCTTGGTTATATCTACTTTCTTCTATAACTGTTGCTTTATAATTTTGTACAACATTTTGATATTTTTCCATTTGTCCATTTACAAATTTATAAATTCCATCACCCCATGTATATCTTATAGCATAAGAACCTGGTACAAATCCTCTAAAGCTATATTTTCCATCTTCTGTTGTTGTTCCTGATAATCTAGCTTCTGTCCAACCGCCTTGACCATCATTTGCATTATCATCATAAACTTTTGCTACATTATCTGTTATATTACCATTACTATCAACTTCCATTAATTCAACTGTAACACCACCAATTGTGCTTTCTTTATTACTGTCATATTTACCGTCACCTTGGCGAATATTTTGAGTTTTTAATAAGTTTTCATCTGCATTGTCTTCAAACACAACACCTGAGGCAACTCTCGCATTAGCTATTACAAGTCCAACATTTGGTGCTGTTCTTGTATCATCTTCATACGTTGTTTCATCTTCTACTACAACATTGTCTACTACAGAATCTTTATCTACTGCTGCATAATATTTACTCATTGTATCATCTGTGTATGTGGTATAAGATGTTATTTCTGCTAAATTCTTTAAATTAGGTTGAACATTATTATCAACTTGTTTTGCTTCATTCAATAAGTTTAGTATATTTTCTCTTGATAATATAAATTGAACATATACATATTGTGGATTTTCATTTGGTTTTACTGCTGTATTTGTTTCAATATCTACTTTATGATATTGATTTCCATAAGTTTTACTTGTATCTACATTGGTTTTTAAATTATTTGTTATATTTCCTTTTTCATCAATTCCTAATCCTGCTCCATTAAATTCATAACGTGCATCAAAGTAATCTGATATATTATTTACTTTAGAGAATTTTGATGATTGATTTCCTAATGCTATTTTATAACTTAAGTAAATTTTAATATTGTTGTTTGGATCACTTGCATCTTGATATTCTGCATCTGCTCTATATACAGGTCTTAAATATGTTGGGTTATTTCTATTTGTAGGGAATTTAACACCTACATTCCAATCATCAGCTGTTGGAACTCCACCATTAAATCTTGAAGCATATTTGTAAATATGTGTATCTCCTTTTATACTAACTTTTACTTGTTCTAAATCTTGTGTTAATGCTAAATCTGTTTGTTCTCTTTCATATAAACCTAAGTTTATATTTTTAACTTCTCCCTCTCCTGTTGATTTATCATATTTTATTGTATATCCTGCATTTTTTGTATTTGCTGTGATTTCACAATTACTTTCTTTTATGCTTGCTGATCTATTTTCTGAATCTAATGCATATTTAACATTATATACATTATTTCCACTATCATCTTTTACTTGTACTTCATCTATTTCTTTACCATCAACTCGTGCAAATTTACCATTAAATTCGTCTCTTAAGCTTCCTTCTGATGCTTTTGAACCATTTGCTTTGTCTGTATGAACTACTACATTTTCATAAATTAGTCCATCATAAACAAATTCTACATAGTCTGTTTCTAAAGTATCTATTTCAATATTTTCAAACAAATATTCTCCATTTTCATTTGTTTTTGTTTCCATAAGTACTTTTCCTGAAGCATCTTTTAATCTTACTGTAACTCCAGATTTTCTAATATCTGCTGTATCGCTATCATTATCATGATATAAGTCATTTCTTACTGATTGTTTAACTTCATCCGGTTTGTCTATCCATACATATCCTGAGATATTTACATATTTGATTTCATTAGTTACCAATTGATATTCTACTAAATTACTTCCAACTTTTAATGGTGTTGGATCTGCATTTACTTGATATCCTTCATTTGGATTTTTCTTTTCATAAATTAAGTAATTTCCTATTAAAAGATTATCTTGTTCTATAATACCTTTTTCATCTGTTACATAAATTGTTGCATCACTTTCATTGTCTACATATGTAATTTCTCCACTTTCAGATTTATGTACATATTTTGATATATCTTTATTGTATATTATAAATTCTACATCTTTTAATGGTATTGTATTATCATCTTTGTCTACTTTCTTAATTCCTAATTTTCCAAATCTTTTCTTATTTGTAATTGTTTTAGTTACATTTTTTGTTGTTCCTATTTTGATTTCTATTGGTTTTTCACTTACAACATAGCCTACATTTGGGTTTGAAGTTTCATAAGCTAAATATGTTCCTGATTGTAAGTTTAACACTGTAATTTTACCATCTTTTCCTGTTTTAAAAGATGTTGCCTTTTCTTTCTCTGATACATAAGTTGTTTTTCCATTTTCTTGTCTTACATATTTCTTCATGTCTTTATTATAAATTATAAACTCTACATCTTTTAATGGTATCTTTTTATCTTCTTCATCTACTTTTTTTATTGTTAAATTTACTGTTGTAGTTATATTATAATCATCTTCAAAATCTAAAACATCTTTTTTATTTTCTGTTCCAGGTTTTACTAACACTAAATTTTGATGATCTTTACATGTTAAAAACCATAATTCTGCTGTATACATTTTGCTTGGTATACTTACACTACCTTTTAATTTTGTAATTTTACTAACATTTGCACTTTTGCTTGTATATATGTAAAAATTCTTGTTACTTGTGATTTCACTAGTTTTTATGAATTTTTGTGTTTTTCCTTCAATAACTCCTATTTTTATGCTTTTAATATCATTACCATCTTGATTTTTTGCTGATAATGTTTTCATTTTTCCTGCAAAAGTATATTTAAAAGGTCCTATTCTAGTATATTCTTTTCCATCCACTTGCGTATTTTTTACAGTTATTTTATCCTTATTAGTTTTATTTTCTACTTTTTGATCTGTTTTACTTCCTAAGTCTAAAGCATATTGTTTAGCATCATCCATCATTTTTTTAGCTTGCGAATTTACTGTACTATCATTCCAATTATTATTATATGTCCATGAATGATCAAAATTTCCTAATTTTTTTCCAGAGTTTCTATACCATGAATTTATTGTTGCCCACATTGCTTGTTGTGGTGCATAAACTGTCGTTCCTGCATAAGGATCTTTTCCACCAATAGATTTATAATATTCATCACCTTTTGCTATAATATATGCTAATCTACCATTTAGCTTTGTTTTACTAGTATTTCCCTTATCATCTGTAGCTTCATTTCCTACTATTTTTACATATTTGTTTACAACATAAGTTACATCATAGTAACGAAGTCTTGATTGCCATTGTACACAATATAAATCAGAACGTTCATGTAAATCTTGTAAACTTAATACTACATTTTTTCCTATGCTTTTTCCACTTTTTATTTCTTCACAACTTACTGTTTTTGCAGAACTAACATTTGGAACAATTATACAAAAGGCCATTATCATAAATATTATTATATTTCTAACCGTTTTACTAAAATACTCCATTTTTACATCCTCCTTTCTTCCTATATTACTCTTTTATTTAATGCTCTTTTTGCAATAATATATGCTGCTACACCTATAATTACTATTGTTGATAATATTACTAAAACTGTTGCAACAACTTGACCTGTTTTAATACTTAAAATTAAATCTGCTGATCCCATATCATCTTCACCTTTTGCTCTGTTTCCTTCTGTTGAGTCACTATCTTTTAATCCTTGTTCATTATAACTTTCTACAATTTCTGCTGTATTATTTACTAATCCTGTATTATTTTCAGTCATTTGTTTTGTTAAAATTAAAGTAATTTCTTTGCTTTGTCCTGGTTCTAGTTTTACATTTGCTAAACTACTATTATAAAGATTTGTTCCTGATTGGTACCAATCTTTATTTAGTTCAGAACTAAATTTAAAGTCTGATGATACATAGTCTTGAATCTTTTTAATATATCCTGCAACTTCACCTTCATTTGTTACTCTAATTTTATATTCAACAACTACACTTGTATTACTTAATTGTTTAGAATCTAAATCTACTTTTGCTAAAGTACTATCATTATATTCAACAGCCCTTGTTGTTTTGGAATTTTGTACAACAACTCTACTAATCATTTTTTCTAGTTTCATATCATATACTTTACGTTCTTTTAAGCCTAAGTTTATATGTGATATATGATTTTCTTTTACTGTAATTTCTTCTGTAACTCCAACTTCTTTTTGAACTCCATCTATTGTCATTTCTTTACTTATAACTTTAGAATTCTTTTCTGATGATGTACCTTCTTTTTCATAAGCTGTTAATGTGAATTTTGAAGTATCATATTCAAATACAACCATATATTTTCCTTGTGGTACATCTGCTAAAGTATAAAATCCTTTGTCATCTGTTGTAGCTGTTATTTCTTCATTTTTTGCATTTGTTTGATATTTGTTTGTTTCTGTATTAAATAATTTCACTTTAATTCCTTGTAATAATGTTTCGCCATCATCTTTTTTTCCATTTTCATCTTTGTCTAACCATGCAAGTCCTGAAATAATTTTTAAGTTTTGTTTTTCTTCACTTTGATTATTACTTGAATTGTCTCCATTATTTGAATTGTTACTATTATTATTACCGTTTGAATTATTTGCATTATTTGAATTATTGTTGTCATTGTTTGTATTATTGTTGTCTTCAGAATCATCTGCATCATTCGTTGGTTCTTCTATATCTCCATCAACTTTTGCTGTAGTTGTAGGTTCTAAAACATGCATTACTTCTGATTTTCCTGTTTCTACATCATACGCATACGCTGTTGCTGTATTTCCTAATTCTACTGCTTGACTATTGTCTGCATCTGCATCAACTACTGATGTTACTACATAAGTTTTTGTTTGTCCTGCTGCTAATTCATCTTTAATATTAAAATTAACTCCGTCTCCTTCAAAATTCTCTTCTTGTTCATAATCATCTTCTGATAATTCTTTACCATCTGTAACTATAGATTTTAAAGACTCATAAGATGATAATTTATCTTCAAAACTAACACTTGATATAGTATCTTGTCCATTATTTGTTACATTTATTTTATATACAATTGTATCTCCTGCTTTTACATATTGTCCTGCATTATCTGATTCATTTGTAATGTCTACTATTTGTGCTATTGATGTTAGCTCTTTACTGTTAGCATAGTATTCTACCTTATCTACTTTTGCACTTACATTTATTGTTGCTGTTTTTGTTTTTGTATCTGTAAACATATTTGCTTCTACATATAGAGAAATTTCTGAAGTTTCCCCTGCTGCTAATTTATCGATTGTATAAGTATTAGAACTATCAAAAGATTGTAATTCATCATCTTTTGTTGCTAAAATTTGTTTTATAGTAAAGTTTTGAACATCAAATTGTAATTTGATATTTTTTATATCTTTATTAGAGATATTTTTTACACTTACAATATATCTGTATTGATATCCTGGTTTTACTGTTTCTGCCGCTTCAGCAGCTACAAGACTAACTTCTATTTGTCCTTTTGCTACATTTGTTGTAACTGTATTTGATTCTTTTTTTGCTTCACCATATTGTGCTTCTATTTTATTAGTAATTGTTTTTTGTTCTGCTGTTCCTGTTTTTACTTTTACCATATATATTTTAGAAATCTCTTCACCTGGTTGTAAAGTTATTCCTTCATATTTTACTTCTTTTTTGTCCTCTACTTCATTAAATTGTTGATCTCTTTTATCTCCTTCCATTTCAGTAGAAGGGGTTACCTCTTCTGTATATATTGTTCCTTCTGGTACAAGACCTACTAATGTTAAGTTTTCTACTTTTTCTGAACCTGTATTTTTAGCTGTTAACTTATATTGTATCTTTTCCCCTTCTTTTACAGTATCTGTTTCTTTTCCTCCTACTGTTGCTTTTAAACTTGTTTCTACTGTTGGTCCTTTTCCTGTAGTTAGTGTCATTTTACTAACTTGCATATTTTGTTCTACTCCTGTTGTATCTGTATAATATACTACATAATTTTCTGCTAATGTTTCATTATATTCCAATTTTTCTGGTATAGTCATTTTATAACTAATATTCATATCTTCTGAAACACTTAATTCTGTAACTGTAATTAAATATTTTTTAACATTTTTATTATTCGTTATTTTTTCTTGCCATGCATTTGAAGAATTTGTTGTATCTGCTGTTGCATTAGCATTTTCTGAATAATATACTTTTATTTTAGAATTATCAATACCTGTTATTTGTAATCCTTCTACTATTGTTTCTATTGTATTTTCTGTTAAAGCTCCTTTTGTAGGTAATGTTCCTAATATTTTTACATTTGATATTGATGTTTCATTATTATTAATAATTTCTGAAGTAACTGTTGCTGTTTTACTTTCTACACCTAATGCTAATTTTGCTTCTTGGTTTCCTTCATTATTTATTGTTTCTATTCCATATTCTTTGATACTATTTGTAGTAATTACTCCTGCATAAGAAACTATTTTTATATCTTGTGCTACACTACCTGTTGTTTCTCCATTTTTATAATTAACTACATTTTCATTTGTATATGTAACAGATATTTGCTTATCTGCATTTTTTTGTTTTTTATTTGTTACTAAATTCATATTCATTAAAATTGTCGCACCTTCAATTGCTTTTCCTTTATATTCTGTTTGCACTCCTTCTAATTGAATATCAATTGTTTTGTTTATTAATTTTGCACTTTTTATTTTTAATTCTTCTTCATTTAAAAGTTTTATTGATGTTACATCTATTGTTTCAAATTCTTCTGGTAAATTAACTAGAATATGTGGATTTTTATATAATTCATCTTCTTCACTATTTGAATTTAATGTAACTCTAATTTCTACATTTTCGTTTGTACGCATTGTAGAAAATTCGTTTTTACTTACATTTATAGTAGCATTTGTATAACTTTCTTTTAAAGCTATTTTTGCTGTAGCATCTGCCATTTTGTTTTCAACATCACCTATATCATAACTTGAATGTACTAAATAATTAATTTCTGATGTTTCTTTTACTTTTTCTTTACTATTTGCTCCTATAATCTTCGTTGTTGATATTTCTAATGTTCCTGTTTTTACAGGTTTTGTTGTTTCTATTGCAATTTCTGCTGTTTTATCTGGTAAAGATATTATTATATTTTGTTCATTGTCTGGTTGTGTATTTGCATTTAGTTCTGCAAAACTTGATTTTGTGTTTTTATCAAAAATTTTTAAAGTTCCTTCTTGTCCTAATATATCTAATAAATTTGATTTATTTACTATTATATTTTTTGTATATACATTAGATAATCCAATATTAGAAAAATCTTCTTGCATATTTATTTTTTCTGCTATATTTTCTAAGTTTACTTGTAATTGCATTTTTTCTGTAAGTTCTCTATCTATTCCTGCATATAATTTTCCTTTATACATTTCGTCTTCTTGATTTTTTACAGATACATTTATAATAGAATCTACATCTTCTGATGTAATTGTTATTTCACTATTATATGACATTTTAGTTTTTTCTTGATCATATAAAAAAATTTCTGCATTAGCACTTATTTTTTGATTTTCTACTTTTTCTGTACTTGCAAATACATAAGTAACAACATATCTATCTTTTCCTGATTGATTCCATACAACTTTTCCATCTTTTTCTGGATTTTGTGTAGTTACTTGTACTTTACCTGTTTTGTTATCATAACTATATTTAATTTTTTCTTCATCATTATCAGAAATTTTTGCTCCATTTGTTGCTAATTCTTCTGGTGTTTGAATATACATTTTTTCTGGATAGCTTTCTCCTATTTTTGGTGCTTGTAATTCCAAGATAGCATTTTTTACTGGATACATATTGTCTTTTAATCCTGTTTCTACTTGTAATTGCACTACTCTGTGTTCACCATCATAATTTAATACTTTATTTGTTAGTATTGTTTGGTTCAAGAAAATACCATTATTTTCTTTAGAATATGGGCTTGCCATTGTTAATGTAAGTTTTCTTGTTCCCTTCACAGAAATGTCCTTTTGCTTACTATCACGGTAAGTTCCTGTTAATTCTAGTATACTTTCTTTTTTCACTAAGCTAACTTCATAACTTGTTTCTTTAATAGTTTCTGCTTTTATTTCTAATTCAACACTATCTCCTGCATTTATTTGATTTAAACTTACACTGTTTTCTGTTATATCAGAAATTTTGTCATTTTTTAAATCTGTTTTAAATTTGAAGTTACTGTTTTTTAGTGTTATAGCACCATTAAAATATCCTTCTTGTTTTACTGAAACACTTAAATATAATTTTAAATCTGTATCAGTAGTTTTTGAAGAATATGTAGACACCTTATTTCCTTGTTCATCTTTGAAATATGCCATAAATTCTACATTTTTATTGTTTGTATTTTTCTCTTGTACAATTTCTTCTACCGCATTTACTGTGCTTATTCCTATTAAAAGAAAATTTGATAATGTCATTGACATAATCAACATAAATGCTAGTAGTACTTTTAAAATTCTTTTTTGCATAATAATACCTCCTATTTTAAATCTACATAACACATTCACTTTATATTATACACTGAAATGTATAGTTTTTCAAGTATTTTTTACCATTTTTTAGGGGTTTTTTGTTACATTTTTGCTATTACACTTTATCCACATTTTATTGTACTATGCTTCTCTTATTATTATGGTAAAAAACAAAAAAAATTGCATCATAACAATTATTTTGTTTTTTACTTTTATTTTTAATTATTCCTATCTTCAAGTAGCCAATCTAATACATTTATTTTTCTTATTCCTACAAAATCTACCTCTAAGTCATCATATTTTCCTATATATACTATATTATCACTTATACTTTTCATACGAGTTTGATTTTACATTACATATCCAAGTATCCCTTATTGCCGCTGCGAAGCTAACCAGTGTTCATTTTCCTTTGCCAGTATATTTTTTAAATCAAGTATATGTTGTAATATATAGAAATGAAATAATAATGAAACTTTTTATTTTTAGTGCATATATTATATAAAAGAACTTTTATAATTATATTTTTTACTTTTATTTTTAGAAAGGAACGTGATAATTTTGAATAATAATTTAGATGAAACAACTATGAATAATATAAAAAATATGGTAGACAGTGGTAATATTAATGGTGCTATTTCCCAAATATCTCCTGAAATGATACAAAATTTTTCTAAAATGTTTGCACAAGCTCAAAATAACCAACAAAATGTATCTAATGAAAGTCAAAATACATCTACAAATTCTAGCAATACTTCTAGTAATAATTTTAATCAAGCAAATAACAACAATTCTTCTTCAAATTCTTCTAATAATTCTAATCAAGCAAATTCAATTCCAAATAACTTTGATTTAAGTGGTATAGATCTAAATTCTATAATGAAAATCGCAGGAAATATGAATCAAAAAAATGACCCTAGAAGTAATCTTCTTGCATCTTTAAAACCGTATCTAAGAGATGGTAAAAAAGAAAAACTTGACAATTACATAAATTTATTAAATATGAGTAAAATTGCAGAAACATTGAAAAATACTCAAACTAATACAAATAAGGATAATTCTTAATAATGCCTCTCCCTTTTCAACCTTTTAGACAGTTTTACCCATATTACAATAATCGTCGTTTTTCTCCTTACATAAATCACAAGGCAACTTCTCCTACTTTATATTATCCTCCAAACACTGTTACAAATAATTCTGAACCTTTTAATAATTCTAATAAAGAACCTTTGACAAATTTTGATAAAAAAGGAACTAAAAATGATGAAAGGTCTAATGAAAAATCTATAGAAACTATAAATTCTATAGGCTCTATAGATCCTACAAAGTCTACTAACCCTTTTTCATCTCTTTTTTCTTTTTTACCTTCTTCAATTGGGCCTTTATCTTTTAATCCTGATGCTTTAGTTGATAATTCTATACCTATTTTTGAAATGTTTGGCATTCATCTTTTTTTAGATGATATTATCATCATTTGTATACTTATTTTTTTGTATAAAGAAGAAGTTAAAGATCAAATGCTTTACATTATTCTATTTTTACTACTTCTTTCCTAATACTAAAAAAGGAACAAATTGAAGTGCACACTTCTGTATAAACACTTCAATTTATTCCTTTTTATTTAATTAAATTATTCTATTTCTATTTTGTCATCTACTACATGTATATATGCTTGTTTATGCAATGTTTCTTCTTCTCTATCTATTTCTCTAACAATATTTGCTATTCTTATTTGTACAACATCTAATAATCCTGCTGCTATTATTGCCTGTTTATTTCCTTTAGCTCCTGCATGTGCTAATCCTCTTAAGTTTCCTAATATTACTATATTATCTGATGCCATTACTTCCGCACCTGAGTTCACATCTCCTAGTATTACTACACTTCCATCAACTTCCAATCTTTGTCCTGAACGTAAAGACCCTCTATGAAATGTTGTTTCTGATACTATTGTTTCTTGTTTAAATGTTTTCTTTATACTTGATAATCCTAGAGATTTTGGTGTATCAAAGTCTACATCTACATCTATAATTGTTTGTATTATATTTTGTATTTCATCCATTTCTTTATTTTTTAGTGCTTTTCCTGTTACTTTTATTGGTATTTTTTCTGTTTTGTACATTTTTTTTAATTCTGGTAACTTTTTTCTTAATGTTTGCATTATATCTTTTTGTTCTGCTGTTTCTGCTATTTTTAAAATTGTTTCTTCTTTCTTTAATTGAACACTTATAACATTTTTCATCTCATATCAATCCTTTCTATTTGGTGCAACCATTTATAAGTAGTACGAAGGTACGTTGATTAAATTTTAAACGAAGTTTGACATAGCCAAAATTGTAATATTTTTCATTTTTCCTTTGGTTGAAAAAAGATTAAATTTTGGCAAGGAAAACAAATTTAAAATTTATGAGGCGTACGAGGGTACGTTGATTAAATTTTAAACGAAGTTTGACGTAGCCAAAATTGTAATATTTTTTCAACCAACTATCTCAAAGTTTCAGTATACGAACTAGCCGTAACATCTTCCGTAACATTCTGTAAATTCATTCCAAAATATTCCCTCATTATCTGTTTCACCGCATCAGCCGTATAATAACCATGCCCCCCATTTTCTGCCATAACAACAACCGCTATTTCCGGATTATCAAACGGAGCAAAACCCGCAAACCATGCATTTACTTTATTTCCAGGTGCCTCAGCCGAACCAGTCTTTCCACCAACTGCTACCTCAAAATCCTTAAATATACTTGCCGCTGTTCCCTCTTCTGTAACAGACCTCATACCCTCTAACACAACTTTCAAGTTTTCCTGATTTATATTTAAGTTTTCCGAATCATCATCTGACAAACCTAATTTTTGTTTTACAAATTTATTTATATTATCCCTTGATTCCTCTGTTCCATCTGCATTTCTTATTGTTTTTATAATACTCACATCTATCTTATTTCCGCCATTTGCTAACATACTAATATATTTAGCCATTTGTAATGGACTAAACTCATTATCTCCCTGTCCTATTGCTGCATTTAAAGTATCACCTGGTGCCCAATAAGAAGCATCTGGATGCATTTTTGCCTTAGTTTCTTTACTCGCTAACACTCCTGAAGTTTCATCTCTTAATTCTACACCTGTTTTTGTGCCCAATCCAAAATATTTTGCATATTTATCTAAAGTATCTATTTGCATCCTATCAGCAGTCTCATAAAAGAAATAGTTACATGACTTTTCTATCGCTCCTATTACATTTAATTGACCATGTCCTCTATGATAATCTGTATAATACCAACAATTCATTCTTGTTCCATATTTTTCATATTTTGTATACACACCAGTATCATTTATTATTGTTTTTGGAGTTATTACTCCTGATTCTAAACCTGCTATTGCTGTTACCATCTTAAATATTGAACCTGGTGAATATGATGTTTGCATTGCTTTATTTACAAGTGGTTTAGATGCATCATTCACATAATTATTCCATTTTTCGTTACTTATCCCACCTATAAAATCTGATGGATCATAACCAGGATAACTTGCCATTGCCAAGATTTCACCTGTTTTTACATTCATTACAACACAACTCTCAGATATTGCATTATATGATTTTCCAAATCCTCCACTTCTAATTTTTTGCATATTAGCAGCCAAAGCATCTTCTGTTACTTTTTGTAGATTAGCATCTATTGTAAGTACTATATCTGCACCAGGTTGTGCCTCTTCTGCTGTATATTCTCCTGTTATAGTACCATCAACTGCCATGTCAATTTGTTTTACGCCTTTTTTTCCTTTTAAATATTCTTCAAAAACATATTCTATACCTGTTTTTCCTATTAAATCATTTTGATCATAAGTATCTTTTCTTGTTTTATATTCTTCTGAACTAATTTTAGAAGCATATCCTAATATATGTGATGCCAAAGAACCTTTTGTATATGTTCTTTCAGGTTTTACAAAAATATTAATTCCTGGGAACTTATCACTATTTTCTGAAAATTCCGCAACAGCCTCTCTTGGAATATCACTAGAAATAGTTACCGCTTTTGTACTACTATAACCCTTCTGTGTAATTTCATAACGAATTGCCATTATTTTTCTAGCCTCTGAAATATCAGCACTATTAATTTTATATTTTTCCTTCATTTTAAAAAATGCTTGTTCTGCTGTTATATCTTCTGTCATATTATTAGCTTTTTTCCAAGCTAATAAATTATCTCCTTCCAATGTAAATGTATATGGATCTATTTTTATTGGAAAAGAATCTGGATAACTAACTTCATATTTTTCTAAAACTTGTATCATATTTAATATTGCTTCATTTAATGCTTCAGTATCTATTTTTGTTTTATACAATTCCAAACCAAATTTTGTATTTGATGATACTAATACATTACCTGACTTATCCATAATATTTCCTCTAGTAGCCTCTAAAGTACTTTCTCTTGTAAGTCTTGTATTTGACTCTTCTCTATATTCCGCTCCATGTACAATTTGCAAATTAAACAATTGAACTAACAATACAATTCCAACAAGATATGTTATAACTGTAACCATATTAAATCTCAAATTTGTATTTACATTATTTACTTTATTTCTTCTTATTTTATTTATTCCCAAACTCTCACCTGCTTCCAAAACATTCCTATTAGAACAATTATACTATTTTTTATCAATCCGCCACTCACATTTTTTTACATAACATTAAAAATATCTTGTCAAAATTTTATTTCCTGTATAAGTATTTTCTATATAATATCCAAACTTTTGCATAGCCGGATATAAAATAACTGTTAGCACTACATTATAAGCAACTTCCACCAACAAAATTTTTATAAAATATGTGAACTCAAAATTTATTGAAAAAATCACATAACTTGCCACATAAGAAAAAACTTCATAAAAAATAGTTAAAGCTGCAATCATTAGCATTATAGTAATACGACTATCTTTAGAAAAATTTTTATCAAAAACTTTAGCTAAAATTCCTATTAAAGCTAAACCTATTGCAGAAATTCCAACTTTACTTCTAAAAAGATAATCTAAAAAAAATCCTAAAAAAAGTCCATAAGTCACGCCCATAAACTTATTTCCGAATAATCCTACAAACACAATAAAAATTACAAATAAGTTAGGAGACACACCTGCTATTGTAAACCAACTAAAAAAATTAGATTGCAAAAAATAACAAACAAATATTAAAAGCACAAGAGCAATATTTATTACAACTTTTTTCATAACTTTTTACACAACCTCCTTACTCACACAATTTTTTGTATACGTTGATTAAATCTCAAATTCAGTTTGACGCACCGCCAAACATTTCCACCATCTTCTTTTAAACCTCTGTAATTGAAAAAGAATTAAATTTTGGCAAGGAAACTTTTATTTAAAACAAGGGCGCATACTGTGTGTATGTAACCGCGTTTTAAATGAAAGTTGACGCAGCCAAAATTGTAATTATTTTTCAATTACTTTTCAATTACAAGAACAGTATCAATCTTATCAAACTCCACTGCCGTCTCAATCTCCACATAACGATCAATAGAATTCTTAGTAGAACTCACACTCTTAACAGAGCCCAGATGAATACCCTTAGGATAAATTCCACCCAAGCCAGAAGTCTCAATACTATCACCCTGAATAACATTAGCATCAGTAGGAATATACATACCCCTAAGCACTTTATTATCCTCCAAAGTACCCTTACAAACAATACTATCCTTATTAGTACTCATCAAGCAACTAACAGAGCTACTAGTATCAATAATAGTCTGAACCTTAGAAGTAGAATCAGTAACAGAAACAACATGACCCACCAATCCCTTATCAGCAATAACCGTCATATTTTCCTTAATACCATCTTTTGATCCAACATTAATAACTATCGTCTTAGAATAATTACTTATATCCTTATTAATCACATAAGCAGGTATTGTTTTATATTCACCATACTTTTTATTCAAATCCAAATATTCTTTTAAAGTCTCATTTTCAGTCTTTATATTTTCCAATTCACGCAAAGACTGTTCCAATTCACTATTTTGCTTTTTCAATTTTTCATTCTCTTGCTTCAAATTACTAATATCCGCAAAAAAAGTATCATTTCCATTTATTTTATTTTTTAAATATGTTAATCCATTTTGAATCGGCATTACTAATTTATTTGCAACATTTTCAAAAAAAGATGTATTACGTTCTCCATTTGAAAAAACAACAACTAAAACAAGTATTATAATTGTAATAACAATGCCTAATATTCCTGCTTTATTTTTTTTATACATATACTTTATCTCCTTTTACGAGCATTTATTAAAACCGTTTTTAAATTTTCCAAATCTTCCAAAGTTTTTCCAGTTCCCCTTACAACACAATCCAAAGGTTCCTCTGCTACATATACTGGCATACCTGTTTCTATACTTAACAATTTATCCAAATTTTTAATTAAAGCTCCTCCACCTGCAAGCACAATACCCTTTTCCATAATATCTGATGCCAATTCTGGTGGTGTCTTTTCTAATGTAGATTTTACTACTTCAACTATTTTTGCAATAGATTCCTGCATTGCTTCTTGTGTCTGCACTGATGTTATTTTCTCATTACGTGGTAATCCATCTGCCAAATCTCTTCCTCTTACTTCCATTGACATTTCTGTCATAAGAGGCATTGCACAACCAATTGCTAATTTTATTTGTTCTGCTGTTGTTTCTCCTATAGCTAAATTCATTTCTCTTTTCACATAATTAACAATATCTGAATCTAATTCATCTCCCGCTACTCTAAGTGAATGACTAACAACTATCCCTCCTAAAGAAATAACAGCCACTTCTGTAGTTCCTCCACCAATATCTACAATAATACTTCCACTTGGTTCTGCAACATCTAGTGATGCTCCTATTGCAGCTGCCATTGGTTCTTCTATTAAATATACTTCTTTTGCACCAGCTTGTAAAACTGATTCTTCTACTGCTCTTTCTTCAACTTCAGTAATTCCTGATGGAACACCTACAACAACTCTAGGTCTTCCTAAATTAAAACGTTTATCTACTTTTTGAATTATATTTTTTAACATTAATTGTGTTGCAGTAAAATCTGCTATAACTCCATCTTTCAATGGTCTTACCGCTTTTATTTGTTCTGGGGTTCTCCCTAACATTTCTTTTGCTTCTGTTCCTGTTGCTACAATCACTCCAGTTTTTCTATCAATTGCTACAACAGAAGGTTCGTTTAAAATTATTCCTTTACCTTTTACAGTCACTAAAATATTGGCCGTTCCTAAATCAATTCCTATATCTTTTGAACCAAATGAAAAAAACTTCATAATACACATTTCCTTTCTATTCAACAACCTGATTTTTTGTTCTATCATCTGTAATTTGTCTTGCATTTTGACATAATTCTTCTATATGTTCAAATACACTTTTGTATTCCATATTGCCTATAATAATATGGTCCATAAGCTCTATATTAAATGCAATTAATGAATTATATAGCTTGTCTGTAAAATGAATATCAGCTTGACTAGGAGTTGCATCCCCACTTGGGTGATTATGCACTAATATTATTCTACTTGCTCCTACTCTTATTGCACTTGAAATTACAGTTTTAATATCTAATTTTACAAAACTAGTTCCACCCAAAGCAACATCTTCTATTTTTAACAAACAATTTCTTGTATTTAATAAAAATAACCTTGCTACTTCATTTTTTTCATACTGAAATTCACCTAAAACTGTTTGGGCAATTTGATTTGTATTTTTTACTTCTGTTCCTTTAGATATATTTGGTTTTGAAAGCCTTATTGCTAACTCACATATTGCTTTTAATTGTATTGCTTTTACTTTTCCTATTCCTTTAATTTGCATTAGTTCTTCTAAAGTTGCAGATTTTAAAAAAGCCAAATCTTCACCCATATCACTCATTCCTAATTTCAGAATTTTTTGAGCAACTTGGACAGATGTTTCTTCTTTTGTTCCATTTTTTATTATTATTGCTAATAATTCTGAATTTGATAAAAATTTAGCTCCTTTTTCTTCTAGTTTTTCATAAGGTCTTTCTCCTGTTGGTAAATCCTTTATTTTAATTGACAAATTAAATTACATTCCTTTCTAGCATCAAATTTGTCCCTTATTATACTTTTCTATAAACAAAAACTGAAATTAACACTCCTACTATACTAGCTATATTAATTCTAAATGTTAATGCAAAAGTTAGTTTCAATATGCTTAAATCTAATACTAATGGTTCTTTTAATCCAAATTCTTGTTCAAAAGAAAGCCACCATAACCCTTGCACATTACTTGCTAATCTTCCTATAAGTCCCCCTATTACTAATCCTGATAAAATAAATACTATTAATATCCATATATTTTTTTCTCTTGTTGCCATTTTTGTTCATTCCTTTCATGAGGTATAATTTATCTAAAGCTATTGCATACTTTCCATTATACTTTTTTAATACTACCTCTACTTTTGTTTTTTAGTTTATTTTTTCTTACGGTTTTACAGTTTTCAACTAACATACGTATTATACCTTGATTTTGAGTTTTTTTCAAGTAAATTTATATTTTTTTATAATATTAATTCAAATTTTTATAAGAATAATTGACTTGGATTATATTGCTTTTTGCTTTAATCTGTGTTATAAATTTAATTATTACTTTCATATATCTTTCCAAACATTTTTATATTTACTTTACTCAAAGCCATTTAATTTTTTATCATATTTTAAATAATAACTATTGCATTCCTAAATTTCCAAAAATTATACATTTAAAAATTAACAAATATATAGTATAATAAATATAGTAGTTTTAAAGGAGGCAACAAAATTGAAAATAGAAAAACTAACAGAAAATAAAATTAGAATTATAATAAATCAAGAAGAACTAGAAAATACAAAAATAGATGTACAACAACTATTATCTTCAGATCAAACATCACAAGAACTATTACTAAGAATTTTAAAAACTGCCAAAAAAGAAATTGGTTTTGATACTGATGGACATAAACTTTTTATAGAAACTTTTTCAAGTTCTAATGAAGCAATTGTTTTTACAATAACAAAATTCCAATCAGAAAATGAACCAAATCCTGAAAAATCATCTACACCTTCATTTCTAAAGCGCAAATATCCATCATTTCCATCAAGAAAAAAAATTGGAAATACAGATATAAAAAGAAAAATAAAATCTTCACCTCGAAATTTTAAAAGAGAAAGAGTTGCTGTAACTTTAAATTTTTATACCTTTGATAATTTTTGTAATTTCTGCACAGTTTTAAAAGATAGAAATATTAAAGTAACACGTAAAATTGTAAAAAATTCTTCTTTAATTCTTTATGATGATAACGTTTATTTAACATTATCTGGATTTAACGTAGATAATAAAACTTTTAAAAAATTTACTACTTTAATTATTGAATTTGCAGATTTTATTACATACAATAATAATTTTGATTGTGTTCTAAAAGAACATGGTCAAACCTTAATAAAAGAACAGCCAATACCTACAACTATAAAGTATTTTACATAAGCTGCAAAATTTGTATTAACTTTTAAAAAAATCACTGTACAAAATGAAAAACTTTATTATTAAATTTCATTAATAATTAGTTTGATCATTTTTATACAGTGTTTTATTATTTTTAATATAAATAGTTTTGAGGATTATATGCAACCCCTTTTACTCTAATTTCCAAATGAAGATGTGGTCCGGTTGAATTTCCAGTTGAACCTACTGCTGCAACAACTTGTCCCTGTGAAACAGTTTGTCCAGCTGATGCATATAAAGCACTACAATGTCCATAATATGTTTGAACACCATTTCCATGTGTTATTACCAACAAATTACCATAAGAACCTTTTCTTCCAGAAAAAGTAACAGTACCTGATGATGCTGCTTTTATTGGTGTACCTGTTGATGCTGATATATCTAGTCCTGTATGTCTTGATGAACGTATTCTACTTGATTCTGCAAATCTTGATGTAATTATTCCAGATATAGGTTTTATTAAAGATATTCCCAAACTTACTTTAGAACCAGAAATATTAAATCCTGTATTTACCGTACCCGTAGCTTTTTTTGATGTTACTATATTATTTGCTTTAGCTACTTGAACTTGTGGTGTTTCTTCTTTTGGTTTTTCTACATATAATTTAGCTACCGCATCTTCTTCTGTAACAAATTCTTTATTTTCTACTTCATATTTTTCAGAAATAGCTATGCTTTCCATATTATTGCTTTCTTTTTCTTTTAGCATATTAACAACATTTTCAGCTTCAGCAAATGTTGAGACATATACTTTTTCTTCTTGATTTTCTAATATTGCATAATATCTATAATATGTGGTTCCTGCATTTTTTATTTTATCATAAATTTCATTGTCATTTGGTACTATACCTCTTTTTAACAAACATAATTGATATTCTGGCATTTGATCAACTTGCACAAATGCTACATTTTGACCATCTCCATTTTTTATGTAGTCATTAATTTTCGCTTGTAATTTTCCCTTATCTACTGTGTAACCAATTGGTTCATTATTTAATACAACTCTATATGTTGGTTTAAAAAAATATGCTACTAACCCCACAATTAAAAAAGCTGCAATTATTAGCAATATGACAAGTTTCAATGATCTACGTGCATGTATTAAAACTTTTTTTAACATTAATCAATTCTCCCTTTGTAATATTACTGTAATCATATTGTAATATTAAAAAAAAAGCAAGATAAATTGAATGTAAAAAAATAGTAATTTTACTATATTTTTCTCTATTTATCTCACTTATATTCATTTTTTCTCCATTTTTCAAAAAATCAAATTATCTCTATCTAAAAATAACTAACTAAGATTTGTTTTTACATTATTTATTTCTGTAACAGTAGCCTTTTGAGATGGCACATAATATCCTTTAGTTTGGGCTATTCTAAATAATTCATATTGAAAACTTTCATCATTATTACGTATTTGTTGAAATGTTTGTCTAAGCCCCATGTTTTCTGATTCTAATATTGCTGTTTGATATGCTGTTAAATCTGCTTTGACATTACCTAAAATATCATTCACCATTGTTTTTTCGTCCATGATATAACCTCCCTCTTTAAATTCTTACAATTAATTGTTTAAAAATGTCATTAATTTTTGTTTTGTGTTTAATGCATCTTGTGCTGATTTTGAAAATATTTGTTTTATTTGTGGGTCAACCGCTTGTGCTGAATATGCATTTAATTTTTGATATGCTGTTTCATGTGCACCTATTAAATGTCGTAAATGTTGTAACTCAACTTGTGTTAAATCTGCCATTTTTATCACATTCCTTTCTAAAAATTATTATTACTAAAAAGCAACAATTTCTCTTTTTTATTATGTACAAAATTAAAAAAAATATAACTATGTAAATTAAAAATCTACATAGTTATAAAATTTGTTAAATTATTTCTAAATTAGCATATTTTGCCATCAATCTTTTATGTCCAAATTTTTCAAATTGAATATCAACTTTTAAATCATCATTTTCTGGTTCAACAGAAGATATTACTCCTTCACCAAACTTTTTATGATAAACTTTTACACCTTGTTCATATTTTGATAAATCAACATTTGCATTACCTGGCTTTTTCCCTAGAGAATTTAAAAAACTTTCTGCTGTTCTTTGGAAAATTCCTGTATTTGTAGAAGATGCAACTTTACCTGTATCTACTTTATATGTTTTTATATTTCCATTGTTTTTACTTCCATAAGACCAACTAAATGGTGAATCACTAAAGACTTTACTATTTCCAAAAACACTATCATTTTGGCTTTCTCCTAAAGCATCATCATATCCATCTAATAATTCTGGTGGAATTTCTTTTAAAAATCTTGATACTGGATTACAACTTGTAGATCCAAACACTGTTCTCTGTTTACTAAATGTTAAAAATAAATATTGTTTAGCTCTTGTGATTCCTACATAACATAAACGTCTTTCTTCTTCTAATTCTTTTGGTTCTCCTATTGATTTATATCCTGGAAAAACACCTTCTTCTAATCCTACTAAAAATACTGCTGGAAATTCCAATCCTTTAGCACTATGTAATGTCATTAAAGTTACTGTGTCTTCATTTTCTTCCATATTATCTAAATCACTTGATAATGTAATTCCTTCTAAAAATTCACTTAATGTATTGTCTGCTGATTCTTCTTCAAATTCAATTGCAACATTTAAAAATTCATCTAAGTTTGCTATTCTATTTTCTGCTTCTATATTTTTTTCATCTTCTAATGCTTTAGTATATCCTGATTTTTTCAAAGTATTTGTTATTAATTCAGAAATTTCCATTTCATCTTTTTTGGCTCTCATTTCTTCTATTAAATTAACAAATTCTCTCGAATTTAAAAATACTCTATTTAATCCATATTGATCTGCATTTTTTATAACCTCATACATTGATTGTTCTGTTCTATTTGCTAATTCTTCTATATTTTCTAAACTTGCTTTTCCTATTCCTCTTTTTGGTTCATTTATAATTCTTTTTAAACTTAAGTTATCTGCTGGATTTTGAATTAATCTTAAATATGAAATTATATCTTTTATTTCTTTTCTTTCATAGAATTTAAGTCCTCCAACAATTTTGTATGGTATTCCTTCTCTATTAAAAATGTCTTCTATTGCTCTTGATTGTGTATTCATTCTATATAATACTGCAAAATCTGAGTATTTAAAATATTCTTCTGTTTTTAAATGATTTATTTGTTGTACTATAAAACTTCCTTCATCATATTCATTTTTTGCTGAGTATATTTTTGGTAATTGTCCTACCTCATTATTTGTCCATAATTCTTTCTTATATTTTACTTCATTATTTTTTATAACTGCATTTGCTACTTTTAGTATATTTCCTGTACAACGATAATTTTGCTCCAATTTTATAATTTTTGTACCTGGAAAATCTTTTTCAAAATTTAGGATATTTGAAATATCTGCACCTCTAAACGAATATATCCCTTGGTCATTATCTCCTACGGCTGTTACATTTCCATGTCTTGATGCTAACATTGTTATTAATGTAAATTGAGATTTATTTGTATCTTGATACTCATCTACTAATATATATTGAAATTTTTCTGCATAATATTCAAGTACATCTGGATTTTCCATTAATATTTTAATTGCATAATTTATAATATCATCAAAATCTATAGCATTATTTTCTTTTAGTCTTTTTTGATATAGTTCATATACTTTTGCTATTTGTTCCTTTCTATAATCTCCTACTGCACTTGCCGTATATGCTACTGGTTCTAACATTTCATTTTTTGCATTACTTATTTCAAATTGTACACTTCTATCTGTCATTTTCTTGTCATCTATTCCTAAGTCCCTCATACATGCTTTTACCATTGTTTTTTGGTCAGATGAATCAAATATAATAAATGATGTGTCAAATCCAATTCTGTCTATAAATCTTCTTAAGATTTTTACACATATTGAATGAAATGTTCCCATCCATATATCTTGTGCATCATCTCCTACTAAATTTGCTATTCTTTCTTTCATTTCATTTGCTGCTTTGTTTGTAAATGTTATTGCTAATATGTTCCATGGTTTTACATCTTTTTCTTTCATTAAATATGCTATTTTATGTGTTAGTACTTTTGTTTTTCCACTTCCTGCTCCTGCTATTACTAAACATGGTCCTTCTATAC
>OGWV01000133.1_pt1 | contig 38718 bp, 25 predicted proteins | sample 1576081 | NCBI WGS metagenome assembly OGWV01 (sample SAMEA3541541, study PRJEB24748) | human gut metagenome | biome: human gut; feature: human-associated habitat; material: faeces | place: China | collected 2012 | reverse complement strand
CGAAAAAAGTGTTATTGAACACATTTGTGATGGTGTATCAGTTTGATGTTGTTCGGAATATGGACGGAGAAAAGCTTGCTAATCTCGGTATGATGTGGGCGCCGGAGACTACTTGGGTAGAAGACTATTATGGAGAAGGAAAAGGTGCATTTGTTGTATATTGGACTTCTCATCGGTATGCAGACGAGGCGCAGACGCAGTCTCTTGGAGCTGACATTATGTGGGGAGTAACCACTGATTTCACCCAGGAAACCTGGGAATTTGGCGGAATGTTCCTGGAGGGTGGAAACGCAGGATGGATTGATACAAATATCATCCGTGATGGAGAAAAGACGTATCACATTACCAAGAGTAATGCAGAAGAGATTATTATGGAAGTGACTACGGCAAAAGACTGGTGGAATTATGAGACGACAGAATGGACGAGAGTGCAGAGTCATATCGGTCAGAGCAGATTTGGAGCCGTAGAAGGTCCGGCATCATTTAAGGATCATTCTCAGGAAAATAGATGGTATATTTCTCATCAGCTGACTTAAGCTCGGTCTCAATGCGCGCTGATTCAAGCAAAAACATGTTGACATCGTAGTTCTTCAGCTCTTCTCTTTTTTTAAGATATGTATGAGCCTTCTCGGACTGTCTCTGTAACGGACCTACCTGCCTCTCAAGCTCTGTCAGGATATCATTGACACGCACAAGGTTCTCCCGCTCATTATCGAGCTTCTTTTGTGCTGTAAGCTTTCTCTTTTTAAACTTCACAATGCCGGCAGCCTCATCAAACAGCTCTCGCCTCTCCTCCGGCTTTCCGCTTAGAATCCTGTCAATCTGACCCTGTCCAATGATGGAATAGCCCTCTTTACCGATACCGGTATCATAGAAAAGCTCCGAAACCTCCTTGAGCCTGCACGGATTACCATTGATGAGATACTCGCTCTCACCCGAGCGGTAAACACGTCTGGCAACCGTAACCTCATTGAAATCAATCGCAAGCGAATGGTCTGAATTGTCAAGTGTGATTGCGACATACGCGTATCCAAGCGGCTTCCTGTTCTCAGTGCCTGCAAAAATAACATCCTGCATGCTGGCACCACGAAGCTGCTTTGCGCTCTGCTCACCGAGCACCCATCTGACCGCATCGGCGACATTACTCTTTCCACTGCCGTTTGGCCCTACAATACCTGTGATGCCGTTGTGGAACTCAAAAACAATTTTGTTGGCAAAGGACTTAAAGCCCTGTACTTCCAAACTCTTTAAATACATTAAAAACTCCTATTCCCTGTTTCTATATAAAAGAAGTGCCTGATATGCAGCCTGCTGCTCCGCCGCTTTCTTTGTGTGGCCTTCTCCCTCGCTGACACGCTCGCCGTCCACAAGCACCGCAACCGTAAACTGCTTGTCATGGTCCGGACCGCTCTCATCAATAAGCTCATAGGAAAGCTGCTCATGCTTGCCCTGTATAAGCTCCTGAAGGATAGTCTTGCTATCATAAAAGAGCTGCTTATTCTCAATATCAGTCATGATGAACCTAAGCACAAACTCCTTTGCATTAGTAAAACCACCATCTAAATAAATTGCTCCAATCACTGCCTCAAGCGCATCAGAAAGAATTGACTTTCTCTTTCTGCCACCTGTATGATCCTCGCCCTTGCCAAGACGTAAGTACTTTCCAAGGTCAAGCGGCTTTGTACAAAGTGCAAGAGTCGGCTCACAAACAATGCTTGCGCGCAGCTTGGTAAGCTCACCCTCAGGCTTTTGCGGATAATTGATAAACAAAAACTCACTTGAAACAATCTCCAAAACAGCATCCCCCAAAAACTCCAGGCGTTCGTTATCAGAATGCTTTTTCATGTGCTTTTCATTGGCATACGAGCTGTGTGTCAGTGCCTGCTCAAGCAGATGCCGATTCTTGAACGTATAGCCTATTTTGCTTTGAAATTCATTTAAATCTGCCATAATTTTTCCTCTATTTCTATATCTATCCATTTTACATATTCCGTGAGTATAACGAAAAGCCCTCATAATAAAGGGCTTTTCATTAGTTAAACATACTACTGCTCGCTTTCAGCTTTTTTAATCTGCTCAACAGCATCGCCTACAGTGACGATTTTCTCTGCTTCCTCATTAGGAATCTCGATATCGAACTCTTCCTCGATACCCATGATAATCTGGAATACATCCAGAGAGTCAGCGCCAAGATCATCAATGAAGGTTGACTCCATAGTAACCTCGGTCTCGTCCACGTTAAGTACCTCGACAATAATGTCTCTAAGCTTCTCAAATTCCATTTTTAATACCTCTCATTCCTGTTTATAGTGACCAATCACACAGCAGTACTGCTATCTAATCAGCCGGCTTATTAATAATATATTCTTTAATTTTATCATTAATCTCTTTTTCCTTAAATGTAACACATTGGAAAACAGAGTTAGTGATTTCCTTTGCCTTGGAGCTGCCGTGGGTCTTTACCACAAGACCATTCAATCCTAAAAGCGGTGCTCCGCCGTATTCGGTCGCATCAAATGACTTTAGCGTATTCTTAAGAGCCGGAAGTGCAAGTGCAGCTCCTATCTTGCTCTTTAGTGTGCTCATGAGCCCCTTCTTTATGACTCCGATAAGAGTGGAGCTAAGGCCCTCGTAGAGCTTTAATATGACATTGCCCGTGAAAGCCTCGCAGACTATAACATCGGCATCTCCCTTTGGAATATCCCTTGCCTCAATGCTTCCGACAAAATTGATGTCTGTGCACTCTCGAAGAAGCGGCATGGTCTCCTTTACCAGGGCATTACCTTTCTCTTCCTCTGCACCAATATTGACCAGTGCAACCTTTGGATTCTTCACGCCGACAACATGCTCCATATAGATAGAGCCCATCTTAGCAAACTGTACCAGATGCTCAGCTCTGGCATCCACATTGGCTCCACAGTCTATGAGCAGAGATACGCCCCTCTCAGTCGGAATAAGCGGTGCCAAAGGCGGCCTTTGTATGCCCTTTATCCTGCCGACTATTACCTGTCCTCCGACAAGTACAGCACCTGAGCTTCCCGCCGAAACAAATGCATCAGCCTCTTTATTCTTGACCATATTCATGCCAACAACGATTGATGACTGCTTCTTTCGTCTGATTGCCCCAACCGGTGGCTCTGCCATCTCTATAACCTCAGGCGCATCTACTATCTCTATCTGCTCCTTAGGATATGTATACAAAGAAAGCTCCCTCTCTACCGGTACCTTCTGTCCCACAAGAAATATCTTTATATCATTTCTTTTGTTAACCGCATCTACCGCACCCTTTACTACCTCTGCTGGTGCATTGTCGCCACCCATTGCATCGAGTGCGACCCTTGTTGTACTTTGCATTGTGACCTCCCTGTGCCTGCTAAAAAGCAAACTACTAATTGATTAAATAAAATATACTATAATCATAGGTATAAATCAATAACCAATTCACTACTCTATATGGCTTCCATCATTCTCCCGGACTCATTGAAATAACCTTGCCACAGTTCCATAAATCAGCAGTGCGCTTTGCTGCATCAAGTCTGTCATCGTCCGACTTAAAATCAATATTTACTGAGTGGCATCCGCACTCAAGGCATGTCACATAATATGAGCTGCCGCAGTCCTCCTCGAGAATCCCGGCACCGCCACAGAGCGGGCACTCATAGATTTCAACTAAATCGTCTATATTATTCATGATAGTTTGCTTCCTTCTTTCTTTAATATCTAAATATCCTTTCAGTATAATAACATCCCTGCAAGCTATATACAAGCAAAAAGTACCTTCATTTTATTATGGGATAAAAAAGGGATAAAATCAATCAAAAAAGGATTGAACGATATCGTTCAATCCTTAATTTTACTGGTTTTCTACTATTAGTCCTGAGGAATGATTTCTTTTTTGTTGTATGATCCGCAGTTCTTGCAAACTCTGTGTGGCATCATAAGCTCTCCACATTTGCTGCATTTTACTAAAGTAGGAGCAGACATTTTCCAGTTTGCTCTTCTCTTATCTCTTCTTCCCTTAGAAGATTTATTCTTTGGACAAATTGACATTTGTTTACACCTCCTTAAACTTGTTAAATATATCTTGGATTGCTGCCATTCTTGGATCAAGTTCTGTTCTCTGGCAACTGCAGGCTCCCTTATTCAAGTTCATCCCGCAGACTTTACAAATTCCTTTGCAATCGTCCTTGCACAGAACTCTCATTGGCCAGTTCACCAAAATCTCGGCGTAGACAAGTTTATCTACATCCAGTTCAAACCCAATCAGGTAGTCCGGTTGTTCCATCTCGTCATCCACAAGACCATCTTCTTCAATGCGAAGTTTCTTGTCAATGTCAAAACGGATTGATGTCGGAACTTCTTCCAGACATCTTGCACACGGAATCATCACCTCAATATCCACCGTACCAGTGATCAGCACTGCTGCATTCTCCTGATTACAGATATGAAGTTCCACCGGTGCCTTGCGGCTAATAGGAAAATCTCCTAATCGTGAAGAAAACATATCCAGCGTAATCTCCGCTGTCTTTGCCATCTCCTGGTTTATGGATTTTGCAATCATTGAAATATCAATATTCACAGTAATCTCCTATTCACACCTAACCAATTATACATATGGTGTCCCTATTTGTCAACAAATTTTTACAAGTATTTGCAAGTATTTTTCCTTGACAGTAAATCACCAGGCTTGTGCCCGACATCCATGCACCACATCAACATCTTGTTATTTCACCAATGCAACCGTCTCTCGGCAGATCGCAAGCTCCTCATTCGTAGGAATGACACATACGGTGACTTTTGAATCCGGAGTTGAAATAATTTCTTCAACACCACGGACATTGTTCTTCTCAGCATCCATTGTGATTCCAAGGTATCCAAGGTAAGCTAAGATTTTCTCACGGATGAAGGAAGTGTTCTCACCGATTCCGGCTGTAAATGCGATTGCGTCTACACCGTTCATTGCAGCAACATAAGATCCGATATATTTTGCTACGCGGTAAGCAAATACCTCACATGCATCAATCGCACGAGGATTGCCCTCATTGTAGGCAGCCTCAAGATCACGGAAGTCACTGGACACTCCGGATAATCCTTCCACACCGGACTTCTTGTTCAGCACGTTCATGATGCCTTCGATATCCAGATTCTCCTTCTTTGCGATAAACTCCATGATTGCCGGATCAATGTCACCGGAACGGGTTCCCATAACAAGTCCCTCAAGTGGAGTCAGTCCCATGCCGAACGCCACGGAGCACACGGTGAGGATGCCGAGGATGGCCACGATGATGGCGAAGCAGGTCCAGCCGGACTGGCTTTCGACGTACTTGCCGGTGAACACCCAGCTGAAGTAGGTGACGATCGGGATGACCACGATGGTCAGACCGTTGTAGCCGATGGAGCCGCCGAAGGAGCCGAGTGCGGTGTAGGTGGAGCGCTCGTGGGAGTCGGAGCTCAATGCCGGGATCATACCCCAGTAGGAAATGTCACGCAGCGAGTAGAACACGTCGAGCACAATGAAGGTGATGATGAACAGCACGATGAACAGGGTAGTATTCACGTTCACCAGACCGAACAGACCAGTGTAGACGAGCACCAGCAGGATGGCGGAAACGGTACCACCGATGAGCTGCCACGGCTTGAAGCGACCCCACTTGGTGTTGGTGTTGTCGATGATGTTGCCCAGCAGCGGGTCGATGAAGATTTCTGCGATACGAATCACCACGACCAGGCCGGTGATGATGCCGATCAGCTTGGTGGCGACGCCTTTATCAACACCAGCGAACAGCGAGCTCGTCACGTAGACGATGAAATAGGTGCTCAGTGCGTTGTAGAACGCGGACTGGCCGACGTTACCGAACGAGTACGCCACGCGAGACAAGAGGTTCCCGCCTTTGGAACCGTTGTTGCCATTTCCCATCTTTGCTTCTCCTTAGAAGTCAGATACAGGTCCTTCCTTGACCTAACTATCAGTATATCCCCTTACCTAAAGTTAGTAAAATTTATCACTGAACATATCGCCTATCGGCGTGTCATATTTTGTGAGCTTCTGTTCGAAAGATAGCCAAAAACGTTATTTTTTCGCCATTTACACAACAAAATAGGCAAACTGTCGCATTATCTTGTGGCAGCTTTTACCAAAATCGATATTTACGATATGCAAAAGCTTCCACGTCGAAACGAAACCAAGCCAATCTGGAAATAGCCCGATTACTATACAGAAGTAAAGAAATAACCGCTATTTTGCCGGCACAAAACTATCGCGCACCACCAGCGACGTCGACAGGTACGCATGCTGACGAATCGTGCGTTTGCCGGAAATGGCATCACCCAACATCAGCGTCGCCACACGCGCAAGCTCGTTCTGATCGATGGAGAATGTGCTCAACGGCGGCGAGGTCAACTGCGAAATCGTTTGATTGTTAATGCTGATCACGCTGATATCGCGCGGCACCAGCACGCCAACCGCATTGAACGCCTGCAGCACGCCAACCGCAATCACATCGGCAGCTACGATCACGGCATCAGGCAGCACGCCATTATGGTCGCGCACGAATTGCTCCCCCAACGCACGGCCGTTGCTCACGGTGAACAAGCCGTCGGAATACACCAATCCGTCGGATTGAATACCGAAACGCCTTGCCTCACGACGGAAATATGTGGCGCGATTCTCCTCATCGACCTCATAAAAGTTCATCAGGCAGCCCTTGCCTCCGATGAATCCAACGCGCTTCATGCCCTTGGCAGCACAGGCCGCGACCGCATCATGCATGGTCTGCTGCAAATCAGGCTGCACGGAATCGAACAGATTCGGCGCCGGATTCACGTCAATGAACACGCCATACGGCATGGCCCTATGCAGCCGCTCCAAGTCTTCCTCGCTGATCTGGTCGGCGCCGATCGCCATGAACCCGTCGAATTTGGAACTGCGAGCGATCATATCGTCGAGATTGTGGAACACCGTCATTTCCATGCGTTGCTGTTCCGCATTGCGTTCGAGCGCCGAACGCAAATCGGTGAAATAGGAGTCCCGCAACGCCTCGTCGGACTTTTCATTGTCAAGCAATGCAACCTCATGAGGGATGACGATGCGCTTGGTCTGCACGCTATAGCCGAGGTCCTCGCTCGCCTGAATGATCTTGCGACGAGTCTCTTCACGCACCGATAGGGTGGGATCACCGTTCAGAAGTCGAGACACCGTAGCCTGAGAAAACCCGGTACGTTGCGCAATCTCTTTAATCGTCGCCATGTCTCGCTCTCCAATTTAGTAAATCGTTTACCCATGAAAGGATAACCTATTATTGACATAACGACAAACCAAGCGAGATTTATGCAACGATTACGCAAGCCAATTATAATCGCTGCTCATGCAGCAGTCTCATGAACGTATGACGGAACCGCCTTCACGGAAGGCGGGCTGGCCGCAGCCGAATACCATGCATGGCAAAGACAATAAGAAATCCCTTGCTTCAAAATCGCAATTTCAAAGCAAGGGATTTTCCAGAGGATCCGTGCCGTTCAAAGCCACCGGCCATAAGGGCGGTATCAGCCGACAGGGATCGAAGCGCGGCTAGTGTAGAACGCTAGCGTGTGCTCGCATCGCTCCAATTCAGGAGACTATTAGATTATTCGAGTTCTACGGCACCTGTGTAGAGCTGATAGTACTCGCCCTTCTGCGCGATGAGCTCGTCATGCGAGCCGCGTTCGATGATGCGGCCATGGTCGAGCACCATGATCACGTCGGAGTTGCGCACCGTGGAGAGGCGGTGGGCGATCACGAACACGGTACGACCCTTCATGAGGTTGTCCATGCCGGCCTGCACCACCTCTTCGGTACGGGTGTCGATGGACGAGGTGGCCTCGTCGAGGATCATGGCCGGCGGATCGGCCACGGCAGCACGTGCGATGGAAATCAACTGGCGCTGGCCCTGGGACAGGCCGGAGCCGTCGCCTTCGAGCACGGTCTGGTAGCCGTTGGGCAGCATGCGGATGAAGCCGTCGGCGTTCGTGAGCTTCGCGGCGGCGATGCATTCCTCATCGGTGGCGTCGAGGCGACCGTAGCGGATGTTGTCCATCACCGTACCGGTGAACAGGTTCACGTCCTGCAGCACCACACCCAGCGAACGACGCAGATCCGGCTTGCGGATGCCCTTGACGGAAATGCCGTCATACAGGATCATGCCGTCCTGAATGTCGTAGAAACGGTTGATCAGATTGGTGACGGTGGTTTTGCCAGCACCGGTTGCGCCCACCAATGCGATCTTCTGTCCGGGCTTGGCGAACCAGGTGATGTCGTGCAGCACCGGTTTGTCGGGGTTATAGCCGAAGTTCACGTCGGTGAAGCGCACATCGCCCTGCAGGAGAGTGAGGCGACCGTCCGGTGAGGTAATGGCGGTTTCACGGGCTTTCATGGCCACTTCGGCGGCACGCGGGCTCAAGGATTGCGCGGCCTTGAGCGAACGGGTGCCGTCATCGCCTTCCTCGCGCTTCCACGCCCAGTGACCGGTTTCATGGTCAACTTCGGTCATGGTGCGTCCATCTTCGCCGAGTTCCACGTTCACCAAGGTCACGGAACCGCCGTCGTCCTCCGGCTGCTCGTCCATAAGCGCGAAGATGCGGGATGCGCCTGCAAGCGCCATCATCACCATGTTGAACTGCATGGACACCTGGCCAAGCGGGTTCACGAAAGAGCGGGACAGCGTCAACAGCGAGATCAGCGTACCCAGGGTGAGCGGGCCAGCACCGGACAATCCGAAGTTGCCAAGTCCGGAAATCGCTGCGGATCCGCCGAAAATAGCCAGCAGAATGTACAGCAGGTAACCCATGTTGCCTACGATTGGCATGGTCACGTTGCCCCACGTGTTCGCTTCGGCGGAAGCTTCGAACAGTTCTTCGTTCTTCTTGTCGAAGGTGGTTTGGGTGGCGTCTTCATGGTTGAAGACCTTGATGACCTTCTGGCCGTTGACCGCTTCCTCCACGAATGCGTTCACGTCGCCGATGGCGATCTGCTGCTTGACGAAGTAACGTCCGGAGCGGGAAACGACCTTGCGTACCACCACAAACAGGATCATGGTGAATGCGAGCACGAAAATGGTGACGGGCACCGACAGCCACAGCATCGACACGAGCGCGGCGATTGCGGACACCGCGGACGAGAACATTTGCGGGAACGATTGGCTGATGGCCTGGCGCAACGTGTCGGTGTCGTTGGTGTAGCGGCTCATGATATCGCCGTGTTCGTTGGTGTCGAAGTAGCGGATCGGCAGGGTCTGCTGGTGGGCGAACATGTCGTCGCGGATCTTCTTCAACGTGCCCTGCTCCACGGTGACGATGACCCACTGCCACAGCCAACTGCAGAAAATGCCGGCCGCATACAGGCACGCCATGAGCGTCAACGCGCGCAGCAGCGGCATCCAATCAGGATCGGAGGCGCCGACCATGGGCAGAATGTACGTGTCGATCAACGACTGCAGGAACAGCGACGATCCGGCCTGCGCCGCGGCACCGACGAGAATGCACACCACCACGAGCGCCACACGCCACTTGTATTGGAAGACGTAGCCGAAGATACGCTTGGTGGTGCCGGGTGCGGCTTTCTGCACCGGCGGTTTGCCATGCGATTGCTGCATGCCGGCCGCGTTGTTGTTGTCGTTGGATTTCAATGCGGAAGTTTGTTCAGTCATCTGTTGCCTCCTTTCACTGCAGTTCCTCAGGTTGAGCCTGATTCTTGGTTTGCGATTCGTAGATGGAGCGATATTCGTCGCAGTTTTCGAGCAGTTGTTCATGCGTGCCGGCCGCCATGATGCGGCCGTGGTCCATGACGAGAATCATGTCGGATTCCTGCACGGAGGCCACACGCTGGGCGATGATGATCTTCGTGGTGTCGGGAATCTCATGATGGAATGCGGCGCGAATCAGCTGATCGGTTTTGGTGTCGACCGCGGACGTGGAATCGTCGAGAATAAGGATCTTCGGCTTTTTCAGCAGCGCACGCGCAATGCACAAACGCTGGCGCTGACCGCCGGAAACGTTGGTACCGCCCTGTTCGATGTACGTATCGTACTTGTCGGGGAATTCCTGAATGAAGCCGTCGGCCTGCGCAAGCTGGCATGCGTGACGAATCTCTTCATCAGTGGCGTTCGGATTGCCCCAACGCAGGTTTTCGGCAATGGTTCCGGAGAACAGCACGTTCTTCTGCAATACCATGGCGACCTGATCGCGCAATACTTCCAAATCGTAATCGCGCACATCCACGCCGCCGACCTTCAGCGAGCCTTCGGTCACGTCATACAAACGTGGCACAAGCTGCACCAAACTGGACTTTGCGGAACCGGTGCCGCCGACGATGCCGACGGTCATACCGGAACGGATCTTCAAATCAATATCGTCAAGCACCGGCTTTTCGGAAGTGGCGGAATAACGGAAGGTGACATGGTTGAAATCAATCTCACCATTCTTCACTTCCATAACCGGATTTTCCGGATTCGTAACCGTGCTTTCCTCGTTCAGCACCTGGCAGATGCGTTCGGCGGAGGCCTGCGAAATAATGCACATCACGAAAATCATGGACAGCATCATCATGGCCATGAGAATCTGCATGGCGTAGGTGACCAGTGCGGTCAGATCGCCGGTGGTCAAGCCCAAGGCCGCATTGTTGCCGGATGCCACGATCTGCTGGGCGCCCATCCATGCGATAAGCAGCATGGACACGTACACGCACAGCATCATGAGTGGATTGTTGAAGCTCATAATGCGTTCGGCCTTGGTGAAGTCCTTGAAGATGCGCTCGGAAATGCGGTTGAACTTTTCGGTTTCGTGGTTTTCGCGATTGTAGGACTTGACCACGCGGATGCCCTGCAGGTTCTCGTCGACCACGTTGTTGAGCTTGTCGTACGTGTGGAACACGCGCTCGAACACCGGATGCACCAGTACTGCCAGACCGCACAGGCCGATGGCGAGCACCGGAATGCAGGCGAGGAACACCAGCGAAATGGATGGGCTGATGCGGAAGGAGAAGATCCACGCCACAATCACCATGATCGGAGCGCGCACACCCATGCGGATGATCATTGAATATGCGTTCTGCAGGTTGGTCACATCAGTGGTCAGTCGCGTGATGATCGAACCGGTGGAGAAACGGTCGATATTGGTGAAGCTGTAGCCCTGCACCTTCTCAAACTGGTCGTGACGCAGGTTTTTGGCGAATCCTGCGCCCGCAATGGCCGAGAACTTTCCGGCCAAAAAGCCGGATGTCAGCGAAACCGCCGAACAAATCAGCAGAATCAAGCCGAATTTCAAAATCGCCGGCATGCTGCCACCGCTGATGCCCTCATCAATCAGCGATGCCATGACGGTCGGAATAAGGATTTCCAGCACGCTTTCCACGGCTACGAATACCGGGGAGAGCAGGCTGGCTTTTTTGTATTCGCGCAGGGATTTGCCCAGTGTGCGAATGACGTGTTGCTTTGGTTTTGACGTTGTGGACGTCGTTGCGTTTGCCGCTGTCACTCCTTGTCCTTTCTTTTTCGTACTTACTTGCTTGCGTGTGTTACCTGAGGTTGTTTGCGATCGCCATTTCCTGCGACATTCGCAGTATGCGCGAAACGTATTCATCATGAGAATCGCGATTATGCGGATTCCGCCCATCGCATGATTCTTGCGATTCTTGCGAAACCTGCGGCTTTTGCGAAACCTGCGATTCGCCAAAATCCTGTTCCTGTATTTCCAAGCTTGAATATCGGCTTTCGTCTCCGATCAAACCTGTTTTCACCAGATTCGTCTGCATGACGTCAAGCATGTGCATGAATTGGCGGATCTGGTCGTCATCAAGACCTTCCAACAGGATTCGTTCCATGTTTTTCGCATTGTCGTGCAGCACTTCGGCAATATGCCTCGATTTGTCCGTCAATACGATCTTTTTCAGACGTGCGTCACGCTTCACCGACTCGCGGGCGATCAGCCCCTTCTGCTCCATCAGTCCCAACACTCGGCATGATGTGGATCGGGTCACGCCGAAACGTTGCTCGATGTCTTGAGGGAAGATCTCCTCGTTATCATGTCTTGCCAAGTACACGATGATGTCAACGTTGCCGTTGCTGACGTCTTCCGCCTCTTCGGGACGGGTGACGCGCAAATACCGGTTGACCACGTTGTGCAGCGAGCGAATGGCCACGCTGGGAGGCTTGGTCAGGCCACTTTCCCAGACTTCGGCAAGTCGTGAACCTGACGGTTCCTTGTATTGTTCATTCGTCACTTCTGTCACACCACACATGCTAAACCGTTGCATATACAACTGTTGTACATGCAACGATTAGCGTGTCGCGCATCTCATCGTCCGCGACAAAAAAGGCCGAGGAATCAGATCCGCACCGGTTCAGCGTTAACGGATCGAATCCCTCGGCCTTAAGCCTTGAATCCTACGAAACTACTTGGTGAGTTCAGCGTACTTCTCAAGCATGTATTCGAAGATCTGCTTGCCATCGGCGCCCATCAGCACCGACATGCTGTTGATCGGCATGGAATCGAGGAACAGGCGGGTCATGTCGTTGTCGGGCACCACCGGCATGCGGCCGGCTTCGCCCTCGGCACGCAGGATTTCAAGCACCTTGGAACCGAGCGGATCCTTACGCCATTCCATGAAGTTGGACCATTCGGTGAGCGGCTGGGCCTTGCCGTCGCCGTCGAGCTCCACCACCGCGGAACCGGCAATGTCACGGCTGGACGTGCCGACCTCGATGGTGTATTCGCCGCTCTCCACGTGCCAGTCATTGAACCTCTCAGACCAGTAGGCAAAGGCGCGATCGTCGAGCTCGAAGGAGACTTCTGCGGATTCGCCAGCCTTGAGGAATACCTTCTTGAAGCCCTTAAGCTCGTGTTTCGGGCGAACTACGTCGGCCTTGCCAGGAGCCACGTACACCTGCACGGTTTCGGCGGCGTCAACGTTCGAGGTGTTCTTGACCACTGCGCTGACGGATGCGGTACAGGCACCGGTCTTGACAGCCTTCACGTCGCTCACTTCGAACGTGGCGTAGCTCAGGCCGAATCCGAACGGGTAGTCGACGGCCTTGTTGTAGGTGTCGTAATAGCGGTAGCCCACGAACACGCCTTCGCCGTAGTCGACATGCCCCTCTTCGCCCGGCCAGTTGATGGTGCTCGGATCGTCGTTGATGTCGAACGGAATGGTCTGCGCGAGCTTGCCGGACGGGCTCACCTTGCCGAACAGCACGTCAGCGAGCGCCGGACCGCCGGACTGGCCGAGCAGCCAGGATTCGAGGATGCCCTTGGCGTTCTTGGCCCACGGTGCCACGGTGACGACGGAGCCGTTGGAGAGTACGACCACAACGTTCTTGTTTTCGGCTGCGACGGCTTCGAGCAGTGCGATCTGCTTGGCCGGCATGTCGAGGGTCTCACGGTCGAAGCCTTCGGATTCGGCTGCTTCGGGGAGCCCCAGGAACATGAGCACCACGTCGGCGCCCTTGGCAGCGTCGACGGCTTCGGCTTCGAGTGCCGGATCGGCCGGTTCGAGGTCGAGGGTGAAGCCTGGGGCGAACTTGGCGTCCACGCCGCGTTCGGTGAGGGTGTCGAGGAAGCTGGTCATCTTGGTTGGGGTGATATGCGAGGAGCCGCCGCCCTGGTAGCGCGGAGTGCGTGCGAATTCGCCGATGACCGTGACCTTGGCATCGCCGGCGATCGGAAGGATGGCATCATCGTTCTTGAGCAGCACCATGGATTCGATGGCCGCCTGATGTGCGACTTCGTCGTGAGCTTCGATGTCGAAACGATAGTTTTCGATGCTCATGGCTGCGCGCGTCTTGTTCACCAGGTCGATCATGCCTTGTGCCATGTGGTCGAGCTGTGCCGGCTGGATGCGACCGTCGCGTGCCGCATACACGATTTGGTCGTCGGTGTAGCTTGGCGGCATTTCGAGGTTGAGGCCCGCGTTGAGGGATGCGACGCGATCATGGTCGGCGCCCCAGTCGCTCATGACGATGCCTTGGAAACCCCATTCGTCGCGCAGCACGTCGGTGAGCAGCCAGTGGTCCTGGGCGGCATGCACGCCGTTGATGCAGTTGTATGCGCACATGATGGCCCACGGCTGGGCCTCCTTGACGATGTGCTCGAACGCCGGGAAGTAGATTTCGCGCAGCGCACGCTGGGAGATGTTGGCGCTGATGCGCAGACGATCGGTTTCCTGATTGTTGGCGGCGAAATGCTTGAGCGAAGTGCCCACGCCCTTGGATTGCACGCCGGCGACGATGCCGACTGCCTCATGGCCCGCCAGATACGGGTCTTCGGACCAGTATTCGAAGCAACGGCCGCCAAGCGGGTTGCGCTTGATGTTCACGCCCGGGCCGAGGATTACGGCGACCTTCTCCTGAATGCACTCTTCGGCCATGGCTTCGCCAACCTGGTGGATGAGTTCCGGATTCCAGGAGCTGGACAGACCAGCCGCCGGCGGGAAGCAGGTGGCAGGCACGCAGTTGTTCAGGTCGACTTCGCCGGTGGTGGCCGAATTGGACTTGCGCAGGCCGTGGGGGCCGTCGGTGATCATGTAGCCGGGAATTCCCTTGGCTTCAACGCCCTGCAGATGCCAGGCGTCGCCGCCGGAAGTCAGGGATGCCTTCTCTTCAAGCGTCAGGTCATTAACGGAAGGATAGGTTTTTTCGCTCATACGTTCCTCTTTCGCATCGTTTTCTTGAGTTCGTATCGGTTAACCGATCTGCATGAGACCTCAACCCCGAAATCTCTACTAACCGGTTGGTAGGTACTTTATCAAAACCAACACCGCAACACGCCAATCTTCTTTGAAAAATCAATTAACCGACCGTAAAGTAACTGCAGTATTTACAACTTGAGAGAAATGACGATTCATAAGCATTGCAGCGCACATGAATCGCCATCAATGAAGGGCAAGAGAGGGAATCATCATGGCCAACGAAGAAGTCGACCGAAGGGCGGAGATTCTCAACGCGGCCGTCGAACTGTTTGGGACGCTCGGCTATTACGGCACTTCCCTGCAGAAAATCGCCGATCGCGTAGGACTCACCAAGGCTGGCGTACTGCATTATGTCGGCAGTAAGGAAGGACTGCTCACAGCCGCGCTGGACGAAGTCTACGATTCCGAAACGGAAGACATTCTTACCGACATGGTACGTGAGCCACGACCGTTGATCGCCGACATGTGGCGCAGAATCGTGGCGGTGAACGCACGCAGACCGCTTCAGGTGCACATGTTTTCCACGTTGAGTGCCGAAGCGATCGACCCGAACCACCCTGCACACGAGTACTTCGCCAATCGTGAGCTGCATAATGCCGATACCGCGCTCAATATCCGTTGGTGCACGCCCGAAGGCGTTGATACGCGTCGGCTGCTTAATGCGGGATTCGCCATGATGGATGGCGTGCAGCTGCGTTGGCTGCGCACGCCCGGTCAGGATCTGAACGCCATGTGGGCGGAATGCGAAGACACCCTGTTCCCCCTGCCCATGTGGGAGGGCTACCGCTAAGCCTCTGCCCCGGCACTGCATTACTGTATGGATGCAGACGTAGAAGGAGGCATGTATGCGGATTTTGCTGGCACCGGACTCGTTCAAGGAGGCCGCTTCGGCTGAAGCAATCGCACAGGCGATGGCTCGCGGCATTAAGCGTGGCAATCCGCAGGCGGAATGCTGGCTTATGCCTCTTTCCGATGGCGGCGAAGGATTGACGCACGCCTTGGTTCATGCCACCGGCGGCACGTTGCATGATGTTGAGACGGTTGATGCGGTCGGTCGCCCGATTATTGCGCAGTTCGGGTTTCTTGGCAATAAGCACACTTCCTGTACCGCCGTGGTCGAGTTGGCTTCGGCAAGCGGACTTGAGCAGGTCTCCCCTGCCGACCGTGATCCAATGGCTGCATCCACGTTTGGCACAGGCTTGCTGATTCGCGCTGCGATCGACGCCGGCGCGGATCGCATTGTGCTCGGCTTGGGAGGTAGCGCCACCACGGATGGCGGTACCGGATTGGCTCACGCATTTGGATTTCGTTTTCTCGATGCGCATGATTCCGACATTCCGCTTGGTGGCGGCGCTCTTGTTGATTTGGCAAGGATTGACGATTCAAGAGTTTCCGATTCCATCAAAAACGTTCCGATTGTTCTCGCTTGCGACGTCACCAATCCTTTGACCGGCCCGGAAGGTGCCGCCCATGTGTTCGCCCCGCAAAAAGGCGCGACCGCAACACAGGTCGAGCTTCTCGATCAGGGGCTTGCGAATCTCGCGCGCGCAATCATGCAATATAACGGCCGCGATATCGAGCACACTCCGGGAGCGGGCGCTGCGGGAGGTACCGGAGGTGGCATGCTTGGCCTGTTCAACGCAACAGTGAAGCCGGGAATCGAACTCGTGCTTAATCTTGCACATGGCCGTGAAGCGTGCGCTTGGGCTGACGTCGTCATCACCGGAGAAGGTTCTATCGACAGTCAAACGCCATACGGCAAAGTGCCAAGCGGCATTGCAAAATTGGCGCAATCGCAAGGAAAACCAACCATTGCCATCGGCGGAACGGTAACCCGTGACCCACACACCGTCGAAGCACTGAACGAAACCGGCATTATCGCAACATTCGGCATTGCGCCCGGGCCAGCAGATCTTACAACGTTGATCGCCAACACGGAACGCAATGTCGAAATCACCTGTGCCGCAATCGCCAGCACATTGCGCATCACCGCAGCTACTTCACCCTGCGAATCAGCATGATGAACACCGCACCCAGCAGCACCGCGACCACAGCGATCGGGAACAGCGCCGCATAACTGCCAGTGGCAAGCACAATCGCACCGACAACCACAGGCGCAAGCACCTGACCAACGGTGTTGGCAAGATTCAGAATGCCCAGATCCTTACCAGCTTCTTCCTGACTTGGCAACACATCGACGTTCAACGCCTGATCGACGGCAATGTAAATGCCATAACCAGCACCGCCGATGCCTGCAAACAGCATCATGCCCAAAGCATTCGGCATGAAACACGGAATGGCCACACCAATCGCGATAATCACCGAACCGATCGCCACGATGACCTTGCGGCGCTGCAGACGGTCCGACAGCGGACCCGACACCATGGACGTGACGATCAGCACAACCATGGAAATCACCGACATGGTGGAAATCGTCGCCGCGGAATCCTTTACGCTCAACCCGCAGTATTTCTGCAGAATATACAGCTGATAGCCGGAAATCATGTTCCAACCCAAGATAAGCAGCAATCTGCCCATCAATGCCAAGTAAAAATCTCGGCAATTCTTGGTAGGAGGAATGAACGAACGCAGCAACTGCTTGACGTCGAGCTTTGCGGTGGCATCCGAAGACTCGACGGAAGCCACAGAAGCAGCCGAGGAGCGTTCGCGCGGCCAGATCAGCACGGTCACGATACCGGTGACTGCGAACAGTGCCGCACCGATCGCAAATCCGGTGCCCATGTTTTCAATGAATTTCGATCCGAGGAACGTTCCGGCGGATGATCCGACGATCTGCGCACCACCATAGAATGCGGAGAACGTACCACGCACGTTTTCCGGAATGCGGTCGGACAGCACTGCCACAGCCGGAGCGATCATCATGTTGACGCCGACCTGCACAATGCACCATCCGGCCACAATACCCACCAACTGCGCACTGGAGAAGGCGAGCACATAGCCGGCTGCCGTAATCAGACCACCTGCCACAATCCATGGCGTGCGCTTGCCGAAACGCGAGCGCGTGATGTCGCTTAACGCACCGAAAATCACGTTGGAGAACAGTGCGAATACGCAGCCTACGGAATTCATGGTGCCGAGAATCACTTCGGGCATGCCTATGTTCAGTTCGGTGAATCGTTGCGGCAGCAGCACGGCCGATCCGGAAGTGCCTGCGACCATCCAAATCAGCGAGAAGAGCACGAAGCCGACGCCGAATCGCCATTTTTCGGTGGATGTCAGTTTGCGGCCGCTGTCAGGTGCGATATCACCCAATACTGCGGTGCTTGGCTCGCGTGATGCGTTTGCTGTCATGATTCCCCCTTTGGAAGCATGTTCTTTTTTGAAATATTGAAATGATTTGAAATATACGATGAAGAAAGCTTTTTTCATTTTTGGTATGATCGCAGTCCTGCCGACGCCGACTTTTATTTGGCTTCAGCTTCGGCAGGACTTTCGTTCATACGATTTCACACGATTCCGTACGATTACAGCGCCATCTGCAGATGATGCGTTCCCGCAACAAGATCGACGCGCTCATGGTCGACGATATCCACGAATGCCGTGGTTCCGGCAGGTACCGCAACCGTCAGATCAAGCACATTGGCGTTGACTTCCCATTGCACTTCCGCCTTGCCATATGGGGTGATGTGAGAGGTTTCGGCATGGGTGAGATCTCCCCCGATCACCGGAGCGATACGGAACCGCTTCCAGCCGGGTTCAACGGCTTCAAGGCCGCCGATATGCGCATGCATCCATTCCGCCACCGATCCGAGCGCGTAATGGTTGAACGAGGTCATGCCGCCGGGGTTCAGCGAACCATCGGCCCGCATGGAATCCCAACGTTCCCACGTGGTGGTGGCCCCCATAACCACTTGGTAAAGCCAGCTTGGGCATTCGGTGGAGGTAAGCAGCGCGTAGGCCTCGTCGTTATGGCCGGTCATGGTCAACGCCGGAAGCACGAATGGCGTGCCGGCGAATCCGGTGCTTACCTTGCCGCCGGATTCGCGCACCAGGCAGGCGAGTCGATTGCCGGCCTTCATGCGGCGCACCGGTTCGCCGTCAAGCAGTCCGAAGGCGATGGCGAGCGCGTAGGCGCACTGGGTGTCGGATGTCATGGTGCCGTCAAGGTTGGTGAAACGCTGCAGGAATCCATCAATCACACGGTCACGCAGGGCGGCGAATCGAGTTTCATCATCGGTTTTGCCGAGAATATGCGCGATGTGCGTGCCTTGCATGCAGCTGCGTGCGTAGAACGCGGTGGCGACCAGTTCCTTTTCGGTCATGGCCTGCGTAGGATCTTCCGGAGGCGCGGTCGGATCAAGCCAATCGCCAAGCTGCCCGAGCGGATAGTCCGGCTTGCGATCCCATACGCCATCGGGTGAAAGGTACCCTGCCACTTCATCGATCCAATCACGGATCAGATCGTAGGAATCGGCGAGCACCTGCACGTCCCCGCTTTCCATGTACAGCGTCCACGGCACTTCCACCGCCGAATCGCCCCACGTGGAGATGGCTTGTGGATGCGCCCATACGCCCAACGGCACGAACGGCACGTAGAACGGCACAGTGCCCCACTTGACCTGGTCGGCACGCACGTCTTTCAGCCAGCTTTTCAGGAACCCGTATACGTCATACAAATAAGCCGCGGTAGGCACGAACAGGCAGATGTCTCCCGTCCAACCCATGCGTTCGTCGCGTTGCGGGCAGTCGGTTGGAATGGACACGAAGTTGGAACGCATCGACCATACGGCGTTCTCGTGCAAACGGTTGAGCAGCGGATTCGATGTGGTCAGTTCGCCGGTGCGTTCCATCACGGAATGGTAGACGCGGCAATCCATGTCGGCTGCGGTCAGTTCTCCTGCGAAACCTTCGATCTGTGCATAGCGGAAGCCGTGCATCGCGAATCGTGGCTCCCACCAAGCGTCGGAACCGTTGGAAGTGTACACATCGCACTGCTGGCCTCTGCGCAAGGTTCGCGTGGCGATGGATCCGTCCGGTTCCAACACTTCCACATGACGTAACGTCACGCTTTGTTCTGCTTCAAGATCGCGCATGTGCAGGCGGATGCGCTGCGAACAGTTCTGTCCGAAGTCAACCAGCCATATGCCACGACCATCTTCCGTGTTGCCGATGCGTTCGATGCTGACCGGCTCATGCGATTCATGCGCGCGCACCGGCGATGTTTCAGGATTTTCAATACGTGCCGGGTCATACATGACTTCCGCGACCGGCTGCCAGGAGCTGTCGTCGAATCCTGGTTTCGACCATCCCGGCTGTTCCAGTCGAGCGTCATATCGTTCGCCTTCGCACAGATCCGAGCAGACGATCGGTCCAAGCGTCGCCTTCCATTGGCGGTCCCATGCGTTGGAATATATGTTCTGCATACTGCCGTCGGCATATTCGACCTCAAGTTGCGCGAATACGGCAATACGATCGCCATAGAAGTTGGAGTAACCGCCATCGAAGCCGAGGCGTCCGCGGTACCATCCGTCACCGAGCCAGAATCCCAATGCGTTGGCACCGGACTGCAGTTCGTCGGTCACATCGTAGGTGAAGCATTCCACGCGCTGGTTGTAGTTGCTCCAGCCTGGTACGAGCGCGTCATTGCCGACTTTGACGCCGTTGATTTCGGCTTCCACAAGACCGAGTGCGCTTAGATATAGGCGTGCGCGTTTGGGTTGTTCCTTCAGTTCGACTTCGGTGCGCACTAATGGCAGGTGACGATGGTCAGTTTCGGATTCGCTCCACGATGGTCCGACGAAATCGGCGACATGCTCATGTTCTTCCAATAGTCCGACTTCGAAATGCAGGGTTGCGCTCGGTTTGCCCAATGGCTGGTGACTTGCCGAAACGGCCTGCATGGTGGCGAACACTTCTTCGCGTGAGGCGAGCGGCGCGAACTGCCATGGAATAAGCACTGAAGTGTCAGTGGGCAGGTAGGTGCGTTCTTCCACAGGTTGCCCGCCGGGAACACGTCGTGTCACTTTGAGCAGGATCTGCGCGTCGATTGGCAGCATGCCGGAGCACACCCATGTCATGCGTGGGGCTGCGGTGGCGATGCCGAGCGCATCTCCCGGGTAGTGTTCCACGGTGAAGCTGATGATGTCAAGATCCGAAGCCAGCGTACTGGGCACAATCTGCGGATCAGTAATGGCCATGATGACCCCTTTGTCTACAAAAATAATAGATCACTTGTTTGTGATGGTGGGAAGCCAAAGTCCGAGCCATGCCGCAAGGAGAGAGAAACGAACGGCGACGATGGCTGGGACTTTGGCTGGCAATCGCAAGGTATTGCATAACTGACTTGCGATTGGAGATATTGAGTTGTTATGTGATTGCTGTTGCTAATCAGGCTGCGATCTTGCGTGCCTGACGTTCTTCGTCGGTGCCGTACTTCTTCTGAGCACGGATCATGATGGTACCGGCGATGCCTTCGATGATTACGATGCCGAAGAAGCACCACATAGTGGTCTGAATGGTTTCAGGAAGCACCAGAGCCGGGGTGATGAGCGCGAACAGGCCACAGCACAGGCGGGAGAAGCCGTTGATGAAGCCCTGGATGGAGGCGCGAATCTCGATCGGGAAGGATTCCTGGGTCCACACCTTGTACAGTGCTTCGCCTGCCAGCGGGGATCCGAGGTTCATGAAGGCTGTCGCGCCGACGATGACCCATAGGTTCGCACCGCCCATGGCCATGGCGGCCATGGCGATCAGCGAGATCACGATGCCTGCGAAGAACGCCTTGTTACGATATTTGCCGCCTGCGATGGACGCGAACACGATGTTGAGCACGAGCGTCACGAAGTTGAGGATGATGCCCAAGCCGGTGGCCAGGGACTGGGCGGCTCCGGCCTTGGAGAACATGTAGGTCTGGAACTGGCCCCACGTGTTGGCCAGCAGGTTCCAGCCGACGTAGAAGATCACGATGGCAAGGAAGTAGGTGAGCAGCACCTTCTTGTCGGCGCCGAACAGCACCTTGGTCACGGAAACCTTGCCGTTGCCTACAACAGCCGGACGTGCGGCGTCACGAACGTCGGCAGCTTCATGGAAGCGGCGGAAGGTCGGAGAAAGCAGTCGCCACAGCCATGCGATCACAGCGAATACTGCGAGGATGGCGAACACCACACGACCACCGGTGGCACCCTGCATGGCGGAAACCAGGAACGCGCAAATGAAGGAGATGAACACACCCACCTGCCAGAACACCTGGGTGGTGGAGACGAGCTGTGCGGCGGTGGCCTCGTCTGGAGCATCATGGGAGACGATGGTCATGGAAACCGGCAGATCCGCGCCGGAAGCCAAACCTGCAATGATCAGGCCGATCAGCAGTACGGTGAAGTTCGGGGCGAACACGCAGATGGCGGCACCGATGGCGTAGAACAGGTTGATCCAGTTGAAAAACAGCACGCGGCCGATCTTGTCGGCCAAGCGGCCTCCGAACAGCGAGCCGAAGGCGATGGCGAAGGTCAGAATACCGGAAAGCAGGCCGACCTGCGTGGTATCGAGTCCAAGGCCTTCCTGCCAGACCACAATGGTTGCCGACAGACCGACGATGATGCCGGATCCCAGCATCGATCCGATGCCTGCGGCGAAGGCGAGCGGCATGTATTCGCCCAATCCTTTGCCCTTCTTGGTTGAAGTATTCATTGCTCTTTCCTTACTTTTTCATACTTGCATGCGTTTTTTCACACAAGTATGTCCTTCTTTTTTCAAATGGTTTTCACTGCGTTTTCAAATTGCCGAGGCATCTCCTTTGATCTGTCCAGCATTCAGAAAACACTGCGATTCCATTGTTTTATACACCAGAACATCCTGCCGTCCTCAGCAGCACCTCCAGTGATGTTGTAGTCGAAATACTACATTCGTTTTTGAAAATTTCAAAATCGTCGCGCGTTTTTCAATATACAATTTCAAAAGAGAGCGCGTAGACTATTGATACATCAAGGAATAACCGGTTTATGTACGAACAGGAGCAATCTCATGCCAGCAGCAAAACGTGTGGGCGTTTCCGACATCGCCAAACATGCCGGCGTCTCCATCGGCACCGTATCCAACTATCTCAACTACCCCGAACGCGTATCGGACACCTTAAAAGAGAAAATCGGCGCAAGCATCAAAGAACTGGGCTACACCCCCCGCAGAAACACGCTTCTCCCCCAGCGAGAGAACGCCGGACCGCGCCTCATCGGCTATATCATGACCGATATCGAACATTCCCTGTTCACCTTCATCCATGAAGGAGCGCAGGAGGTCTGCGAAGAAAACGACCTGCAGCTTATCGCCTTGAACGCATCATCCGACGCGCAACGGCAAAACGAACTGGTGAAAACACTCATCGACATGAACGTGGCCGGAATCCTGCTCAGCACCATATCCGACTCCCCCGAAGACGTGGCCGCGACACGAGCGGCCAACATTCCCATCATCCTGCTCGACCATACCAATCCCCGTCACGCCGATCAGGTGTGCTGCGTGCTTGAAAACAATATGGCGGCCGGGCAGATCGCAGCCGATGAACTCATTCGCATCGGATGCAGCCGCATCGCGTTCGCCGCACACTCATTCGACTATGAATCCGTACAAGATCGGCAGATGGGCGTCGAAAAAACCATTGCGCGCACGCATGGAAGCACGCAATTGGAACTCATCAATTCCAAAGGTCTGATGTTTGAAGACGGCTACCAGCTCGGCCTGGACATCATCGACACAATGAAGCGTAGCGGCCTGGACGCCATTCCAGACGGCATCATCACCGTCTCGGACGCGCTTGCCGCCGGCGTGCTGTCGGCATTCCATGACCATAACGGCCCACGGGTTCCAGAAGATGTTTGCGTCATCGGCATGGAGGGGGCACGGTTGGAGACCAAATGCCCCATGTCGCTGACCGTAGTGAACGCGCCCGCTATCGACATGGGGCGCAAGGCCATGGCGCAGATGCTCGACTACATCGACAATCCCGCCGCACACGTGCACAGCACCACGCTTATCGAGCCGACTCTAATCCGACGCGAATCCACACGCGCATAATCGCATGCGGAACACTGTTAGCACAGCCCAACTCGACGCAACACAACGGCAAGGTGGGTTTCCTTACCTGGCGAAACCCACCCTTACTACTATTCTGCAGCGTTTGAAAATTTCAAACCATCAGACTGCGGCACGGGACTTGTCTTGCAAGTCACCGAATACCGGTGTGGCCGAACCAAGCCAGTCGCGCTGTTCCTCATTGCCCATGGCATTACCTCCTACCGCCATTCATCGTCGAAGCGGCATATCATTCAGGCTCCGCATCCTCACGGAGCAACCTCACGGAATGATAGACTTTGCCCCGAGGGCAAGGTCAACACGAACAGTGAAGCCCACGACAAGGAGACAATACGTGGCCGGCGATGATGACGAGCTGCTGACGATTGGCGAAGTGGCCAAATTGGACGGCATCACCGCCAAGGCGTTGCGCTATTACGATGCGCATAACATCTTGAAACCAGCCGCGGTAGACCCGGCTACCGGCTACCGGCTACCGGCTACCGGCTACCGATACTACACCCCCGATCAAATGCTTGACGTCGATGTGATGCGTATCTGCATCGCCGCCGGCGTGCCATTGGATTCGTTGGAGAAATTCCGTTTCGAAGACGGTTCGCTTGATTGGCGAGCGTTACTTGCCGCAGCGCAGTCGCAGGTGGATGAGCGCATTCAGCAATTACGACGATTGCAGACGTCAATCACCGATTATTCCGGGGAATTGGTATGCAAGGCCTTCTCCCCCGAAGATGGGTTGGTGCGTGCCGATTTGCTGCCGACTTGGCTGGTTGCACAACCTTGCCTCTACGGTAATGTTTGCGATATAAAACGATATTTACGCATAATGACGTCGTTGCGTACCTTGATTTGCGATGCGCAGGCACCGCATTTGCTGCGCAGAGGCATACTGTTGGATTTGGTGGAATGCAAGGCGTTCGCTTTTCAACAGTTCGCGCCAACGCAGCGCATGCTTGATATTTTCCATTCCGGCGATCGTTCGCAAGTAACCTACGATTACCACTTTCCCACTGGAACCGTTGTTATCAATCCTCCCGGAGGTCCTGCGGAAAGTCGCGTAATCGAGCGTGAATCGTTGGCGCAATGCTTTGAGGATGGCATGGCGTTGGCTGAATCGCTCGACGCTGAGGATTGGCCGCATGTCACCATGACTGAGATTTGGGGCAGTCATGCCCCAAATGGTTCGGCTTGCAGGCTACTCCTGAGCACGCTTCACCGAGAAGCGGAACATGAGCAACGCCAGAATCTCACCGCATACGGCCATGCCGAAGAACACCCACATGCTGGTGGAGAAGCCAGCCACATAAGCGTCAGCCTGCTGCATGCCGGCATTCACGTTGGCGGCCGAGAATTCGGAAATCAACGTGGATGCCACAGCCGTGCCGATGGCGCCTGCGAGCTGCTGCATGGTATTCATCACCGCGGAACCGTCGGCGTTCATGGAAGACGGCAACTGGTTCAACGCATGCGTCTGATCGGGCACCAGCACGAATCCGGAAGCGGCCATGAACAGCGCGTATGCCACGGCAATGGCTCCTTCGTGCGAGCCGCCAAGCATCATCGCCACATCCATCACCGCCACGCCAACAAAACCGCAGGCGATGAACTTCGGCGGGAAATGCTCTTTCAACGCGCCGCCGATCAGTGGAGCCGACACCGCGCCAATCACAGCGCCCGGCAGCAAAATCAAAGCGGCCGTCATCGACGTATGCCCCAATCCTCGCTGCAGCAGAATCGGCAGCAAGAAGTTCACACCAAGCACACCGCCGGAAGACATGAGCAGAATCACCATGCCGAGCGTGAATCCCGAATATGCAAACGTACGCACTTCCACCAACGGATGAGCCATACGCAACTGCAATACGGCGAACACCGCCAACACCACAATGGCACCGATAAGCACACTCCAGAATCGCCAATCGCCATTCCATTGCGCGAAGAAACTGGCCGCAACAATAATGCCGGCCAAGCCAACAGCCACCAACAGCAGTGATGGCACCGACAGATAGCCCTTCTCACCGTGACGGATGTCAGGCACGGTAGCCGCGCCAAGCACGAACGAAATCACCAGGAACGGAATCATGGCATAGAAAATCCAATGCCAGTTCAGGAATTCCATCACCAATCCGCCGAACACCGGCCCGATGGCCGGAGCCGCGCACGTCACCAAACTCACCAACCCAAGCATCATGCCGCGCTTGTGGAATGGAGCCTTGTCGAGAATGATGTTGGTCAGCAGCGGCAGGGAAACACCCGTGCCGAGCGCCATGATCAGTCGTGCGGCAAGCAGCATCGGAAAGTTCAATGCGAGCGCGCCGACGAGCGTTCCCACGGAAAACAGCGCGATGGCCATAACAAACAACGCTTTGGTCGGGAATTTGCGCACCATGAACGGTGACGTCGGAATGGCCACGGAAAGCAACAGCAGATACCCGGTGGTCAGCCATTGCACCACGTCGGCGGAAATCGCAAACTCTTCCATCAACGCCGAATATGCGATGTTCAGCGAAGTTTCCGACAGAATGCCGAGGAAGGTGAGAATGGCGAGCGTCACCACCACGATGGTGAGTTTGCCTTCGCTCATACACTTGTCGTTGATTGCGCCGCTTTGTACGCCGTTGGTGGCGGAAACCGTGCCGTTTTCGGCATGTTCGATGGGTATGTCTGATGGTGCGTTCCTCTTATCCGTAGACACTCTGCTCCTTCGATAGAAAGGTTGTGTAATAGTTCTTGCTTCGAAATTGTCGACGATATTCGCATGCCGGCGCGGCTACAGTTTGCGCCGGCACACACCACACATTACGTAAGGCAGAACATTATGTAAGGCAGAAATGTTACGTGAAATTGCATGAGCCGCCTACGATCAGCATTTCGTAGGCGGCTCATATCAGTCTGGCGTGTCGATTATCGAGTTCTGCGACACGGTTTATTTTGGTTGCTTATGCGACGGTGAAGGTGGTGCGCTTCAGGTCTTCGCGACGGCTGGAGTGACCGATAAGCACTTCGAATTCGCCCGGCTCAACGATTCGGTTAGCTTCAGAATCGACGATGGTGCAATCGGAAACCGGAATATCGAAGGCAACGGTCTCGCTTTCGCCCGGTTCGAGTTCCACACGCTGGAATGCTTTGAGTTCACGATCCGTCCAGCTGTAAGAGGTCACGATGTCGCCGATGTAGAGCTGCACTACTTCCGTGCCCTTGCGATCGCCCGTATTGGTGAGGATGATTTCGGCATGCACGGTGTCGGTTTCGCCGAATGCGCCGGATTCCGGAACGTTAGTGACCGTCGGTTCGCCGTATTCGAACGTGGTGTAGCTCAGGCCTTCGCCGAATGCGAATGCCGGATCCTGTGTGAGGTCGGCGTAGCGGTTGCCGTGCTGGCCGCGAATCTGGTTGTAGTAGACCGGCAGCTGACCTGCATGGCGTGGGAAGGTGATCGGCAGGCGTCCGCTCGGCTCGGTTTCGCCGAGGATGATTTCGGCGATGGCCTGGCCGCCCTTCATGCCCGGGCTTGGAGCCCACAGCAGAGCCGAAGTGCCTTCGGCCGGTGTTTCGTCAACAATCACACCGTTGGTACCGATCACGGATGCCGGCAGCACCTGCGGCTTGGAGCTGACGAGTACCACCACGAACGGCTTGCCGGTTTCGCGAGCCACGTTCGACAGCGCGTCGATCAGTGCATTCTGGCCGCCGAGCAGTTCAAGCGTAGCGGTGGAGCAGCCTTCACCAATGGCTTGAATCACATCACCCACCACGGCCACGATCAGGTCGCTTTGGCGAGCGTTTTCCACGGCTTCATCGAGCAGTGCGCGGTCGAGCTTGGCGGAAACGCCGATCTTCGGGCGAGGCTGGCCATCCGGGTAGAACTCGCCTTCCGGATCAGGCACCAAATCCACGATATTGGCACCGCGGGAGTACACGACCTCGCAGCCTTCCGGAGAGAGCTGCTTGAAGCCATCAAGCACGGTGGTGATCATCTCGCGCGGGTGTCCGTCAGGCATCCAGTTGATCTGACCGGAGCTGCCCGCCCAGTCGCCCAGCTGAGTTTGCGCATCGTCGGCAAGCGGACCAACGACCGCGATACGCTTCGCGCCAGCCGCATTGAACGGCAGCGAACCATTGTTCTTCAGCAATGCCACGGCTTCGCGAGCCACTTCGAGATTGAGCTGCTGGTGTTCTTCGGAGCCGATCACCGCATTGATGCGTTCCTGATCAGGCAGACGCGGATCTTCGAACAGTCCAAGACGGAACTTTAGTGCGAGAATACGAGCCACGGCGGCATCAATCAACGATTCGTCAAGCAGACCGGTCTTCACGGCTTCGATCGCACCCTCGTAGAACTTCGGGGTGGTCATCACCAAGTCGTTGCCGGACTTGACCGCGTCAGCGGCGGCCTGCACATAGTCCGGCTTAACCTTCTGCTCCCATACGGAACGGCCGACGTTGTCCCAATCGGTGATAAGCGTGCCCTGATAGTTCCAAGCGCCACGCAGCCTGTCGGAAAGCAGCCACTTGTTGAAGGTGACCGGCACGCCTTCGATGGATTCGTAGCCAAGCATGAAGGTGCCACAGCCTTCCTTGGCCACGCGTTCGAACGGCGGCAGGAACCAGGATTCCAGCTTGCGGTGGCTCAGATCGGCTTCGGAAGCGTCACGGCCTCCCTGGGTTTCGGAATAGCCCGCGAAATGCTTGGCGCATGCGAGAATCGCGTCTTTGGCAAGCGGCTCGCCCGCCTTGGCACCACCCTGATAGCCTTTGACGATGGACGATGCCATTTCGCCGATCAGGTACGGGTCCTCGCCAAAGGTTTCGCCCACGCGACCCCAACGGGTGTCTCGCGCGATGCACAGCACCGGAGAGAACGTCCAATGCACGCCGGTAGTCGACACTTCCTCGGCGGTGGCACGGCCCGCGGCCTGCACTTTTTCGGAATCCCACGTGGTCGCCATGCCCAATTGTTCCGGGAAAATGGTGGCTCCCGGCCAGAAGGAATAGCCGTGAATGCAGTCGTCACCGATCACCAGCGGAATGCCGAGACGGGTTTTGGTGTTCACCGTTTCCACGGCTTTCGGCAGGTCGGACGGTGAGGTGTGCAGAATGGAACCAACATGCTTGTTGACGATTAGATCGTCCAAGTCGCCGCTTCGCGCGTCAAGTTGCATCATCTGTCCGACTTTTTCCTCAAGGGTCATACGGCCAAGCAGATCGGCGATGCGTTCCTCAGTGGGAAGTTCCGGATTCTTATAGGGCAGATTTACCGTATTTTCAGTGGTTTCGGCCATGGATTGCTCACTTTCCTCATTGAAGCGATTTCCTTTAATTACCAATTGGTAGTTTAACACGATGCAGGCACGCGCGCAACTCGGCATGACCATACCAACACAGAAGGCGAGAAGCCCGTCAGACCCCTCGCCTTCTCACACGAATACATGCAATGCAATCTTAAATAATCAGCGATATGCATCCCATAATGGAGCGGGAAACAGCATGTTTTCCATCTGAGCCCACTCTTTGCACAAATCAACTTCAGGTTCGCGCAACCACCATAATTGCACGCCATCCATGATTTCCATGGCCTTACGCACCACCGGACGCATACTCGACTTCCACGAACCCAATTGCGGAGGAATCAGCCAAGGATATCGCGAATAATGCTCCCAAATATCGTCCATACGGGCAGTGAATTCATCATGCAACGGATGATCAGGATTCAACGACTCCGCAGAAAGCACGGTAAACAACTGCACCATCATGCGACGACGCGAATTATGCCGCACCAAATAACGCAAATACGCAGGAAACAGCGGCGCAGTAGGATCACTGCCAGGCATACCTGATGCAAAGAAATCCTCAGGAGTGCCCGTCTCACCGTAATATTCGTTGAATACCATCGCCAGCATATTGTCTTTATTACCCACATACCGAAGCACACCCTGCTTGGAGATGCCAACACGATCAGCCACATCCTGAATGGAAATACCGTTGAACCCACGCTCGCTGATCAGCTGCACCGCGGCATCCAGCACTTCCTCACGCCGCTCCTGCGGTGATTTTCGGATACGTTTCGGAGTCTCTTCCTCTGCCATGATTCCGAGTCTAATGCACCTTATGTCGATTGCCGTTGATTGACCGACTATGGCATGTCATCGTGAGAGGTATCCGCCCGAATCCATCCATGACGCCATACGCGAGTCAGATCCCACGCCTCAAGATTGCCGCCGTTGCGAGGATCCCGCGGCGGTTTCCCTTCGCCACTACCCGGTTTCGCGGAGCGCGCAAGCTGGTAGCTCCAATAGATCTGTCCCGCCGACACGTCCCATGCCGCGCGTTGCAATCGTGACACTTGGCGGTATGCAGCCGATCGGTTTTGGCTGTGTAGGGCCCACTGATTCTCCACGCACCACTCGCCCACCAGCACGGGAATACGACGAGCCGCCGAACGAATGGCGATACCACTCGCGCCCACCAGCATCCGGTACAGCCATGGCAGTCGCCGCGATCGCAGGTACAGCCGGCGTGCCGGTCCCGAAAACAGCGGATCCTCCATCGCGATGAGATACTGATGGGTGTCGAGCATGACGTTGCGCATGCCAGCACGACGAAACCAACCGCCCCAGCGGAGTAGTCGGAAACCGTCATGGAATACGATCACGGTTTTCGGACGCAGCACGGCGCGCAACCGGGCGTAAGCGTCGCGGTAGAAGCGCTTCAGAAACCGCAGTGAGACATACGTGCTACCGGAAGCCTCATGAGAGTCTTTCGCCGTGTTCGACGTGCTATGGAACACCGACCAGCTCACTGGTTCGTTGAGTACTTCGATGCTGTGCAGGGCCGGTTCGTCGCGGTATCGGCGAGCCAATCGCTCCAGCACGTTCAGCGTGTACTCCACCAAGTCCGTATTCTGCGCCCATTTGCACACACCCGTCAGACCGCCGTTGTCGAAACCATTCTGCGATTCGGGAACGGTATGCAGGTCAATCATAATCTTCAATCCCGTCTCCCGCGCCCAACGGAACGCGCGGTCGAGGTACGTGATGCAGCCCGGATGCCCGGGCCAGTCGCCGAAGATGAAATACGGTATGGGAATGCGTACGAGGTTGATTCCGTGACCGACGATAATACGGAAATCCTCCAGGGTGATGTAGGTTTCGCGGTGCCGGCGCAGTTCCTCGGCGAGATTCCGTTCGGACCAGAGGGATACGTGCGTGCGGTGCATCCAGATTTCATCGTCTTCGGCGCTGCGGGTGAACGGTTTCGGATCCATCCATTTCTCCAGCACCAGCCAGTTGCCGAGGTTCACGCCGTCGATTCGCTCATCGATGCCTAGCACCATGCGTCTCACCGCCCTTACGCTCGGGGGTTGCCCGACTTTTCGTTTCCGTCCATCACAACCCATGGCAAAACCCATTCGGCCCAATGGGCCAAGGAACCGTGCGTCATTCGCAACATTCCTTGGTCCATTGTATGTGCCCCGCGAGCGGCCACACGGCCGCTCGGAATCGGATCACGACCGGATCAGGGTCGTTGAATGATCGTGGTGGCCGCCCGGGCGGGATCAGTCGACAGGCTTCGTTTCGTCCGCCTCATAATCGAAGAAATCAAAATCGGCGGTCTTCTCATGCAGCGAAGCATCAGTGACGGCAATACCGACCATAGTGCCGGTGAACTCACCGAACTTGCAGTATTCGTCAGAGAACGTGGTGGTATCGAAATCCGGACCGATCTTGGTCCAATTCTCGCCATCATAACCCCATTCGAACCAAGTGCGACGGCCCTCAATGTTCAAACGGAAGTAAATCGGCTTATCTTCCACGGCAACACGAGTGTCAAGCATTTCCGTCTTTTCGCCGTTTTCGAGACGCACGATCGAAATCGCGCTGCCGCCAAGCGTCTGCGAATAATACTTGCGCAGGAAAATGTTATTCATGTTGTCGTAGTAGATGGTCAAGCCAGCGCTGTGCTGGTAGACTTCCGGCTCGAACTCCATCTTGGTGGTCACCGTGGCATACACGCTCGTCAGCTTGCGAGTAAGCAGGCTCGTACGATTCAGCGAGGCAAGCGATTCTTCACCGCGAACACGCAGCCAGCCCGGGCGTTCCGTAGCATTCGCAAACGTGCTCGGCATCTGACGCGGCGAGTAATACCAGTTGCCCAATTCGCCGCCATCAAAGTCATCAAAGTTCGGAATCTCCGGCATCGGCACATCCGGCAGATTCGGTTCCTCAACCTCAATCTTCGCCAGATTGGAACCGTCAGCCATACGCAGCCAGCCATCAGACGTCCACTGCATCTTCTGGATAGCGGTTTCACGGCCAAGCGTGCAACGCAATTCCGGCACGAACGGACGGCTCGTCAAATGCACCAGATAGGTTTCGCCATTCGGCAGGTCAACATACGAGCCATGCCCGGACTTTTGCAGCACGGAATCCGGGTTGAAATAGCGCGGCTTCAGATGATCGTCATCGGCACGCTCGTTCGACTCCTTCGGCTGTGACGTAACCAGCGGGCCATTCGGATCCGGCTTGTACGGACCCCACACATTGCGGGAACGCCCCATGGTCACGGAATGGTTGTAGCCAGTACCGCCCTCAGCGCACATAATGTAATACCAGCCATCACGCTTGGTCAGATGCGGAGCCTCAATGCAGCCACGATCAGTAGCGCCACGCCAAATACGCTTCGGATAGCCGACCACATGTTTGGTTTCCGGATCATATTCCACGCAGCAGATCACACCCGGCTTCTCATAGCCTTCGCGGGTCTCCCACTCCAAGCTGACGATGTACTTCTTGCCATCATCGTCATGCAGAATGGACGCATCGAAACCGGAGGAAGTCAAATACACCGGCTCGCTCCACGGGCCTTCAATATTCTTCGACTTAATAAGATAATTATTCACGTCGAAATAGCGCGCATTCATGGAATTCATAACACCATAAATCACGTAGAACATGTCCTCTTCCTCACAATACGTGAGGCAAGGAGCCCAAATGCCCTTAGCGCTCGGCAGCTTGGTAAGGTTCGGATTCGTGTCATCGGTAAGCACATGGGTAAGCAGCTCCCAATGCTTCATATCCTTCGAATGGTAGATCGGAATGCCAGGGAACCATTCGAATGTGGAGACGGCAACATAATAGTCGTCACCTTTACGGCAAATGGCCGGATCAGGATTGAAGCCTTTAAAAATAGGATTCTGCAGCATTATCTCTCCTTTGATTTCTGCTTTTCTTTTTTCGTTTTTTACTTATTGCGATTTTGCTTTAGTTATTGCGGCGCCCGCCGCTTACTGCAGTGTTATTTGGTTACTGCAGTGTCCGCCGGAGTCTGCGATGCTCTATTGCTGACACGCTCCAAGGCCGCTCTGGCCAGTCTTTACGGTCTTCAACAGAGCATCGCAGACTCCGGCTCGTAACGCTTTTGCGTTACGTTGCGTTGCACTTACGTTGTGTTACGCAAGTTGATGTTTTTAGTGAGTTTTTCCTTTTTTAAAGGATGGGAGGGAGGGGGAACCAGGATTGGGCTATGCAGCGGCCGAGGTCCCAAGCGTCCCAGCCGATCCAGCCGGGGGTGTTGACCGTGTCAGTGAGCAGCTTGTAGTTCCAGTAGTAGAAGCCGCTGCCGTTGCTCCATGCTTCAAGCTGCGACTTGGCAACGCCTTGGTAGAGCGCACGCTTTTCTTCGGCACTGAGCGTTTCCGCCTGCGCACCTTCCTCGCCGTTGAGCACGCTCTGGCCGCCGTGGGTGTCCACACCACAGCCGACCGAGTTGAACAGGCACCACTCGCCCACAATCACCGGGAAGTATTCGCTCATTTCGGCGACCATCGGAGCGTACGTGTTGCGCACGAAATCGTCGTAGCCTTCCACGGTCTGCGGGCAACCCATCATTTCCGCGGCCATCAAGTACTGGTGGGTGTCGAGGATCACGTTTTCGAACTCTGACGCAAGCTTGCCATCTGCGCCACGCATGAAGTCCTTCCACTGTTCGATATCGAATCCATCATGGAATACCACAGCCTTATCAGTCGGCAAAGCACCCTTGTCGACGTCGCGCAGGCGACGATATGCGGTGATGTAGAAGTTCTTGAGCCAGTCGAATTCAATCGGACCGGTGCCTTCCGCAAGTTCGGCATCGACGGCCTTGTATCGTTCGGTCACGTTCATCATCGGCCAGGACGTGGTGGTGTTCGGCTCGTTGATGATTTCAATGCCCATCAGCGCTTCCCTATTGCCATAACGCTTGGCAAGACGCTCGAGCACACTAAGCACGAATTCAACCTCTTCCGGCAGTTGTGCCCACTTGCACACGCCGGAGATGCCGCCATTGTCGAAACCGTTCTGGCTCATCGGAGCGGTATGCAAATCAATAAGAATCGTCAAACCGTATTTTTCAGCCCAGTTGAAAGCCTTATCAAGTTCATCAATACACCCAATGAACGGTGCTCGATCGCCGAAGATGAAATACGGTACCGGAATTCGTACGGAATTCAATCCCCATGATTTGATGGTGGCGAAGTCGCGTTCGTTGATGTATTCGGCGCGATGCGTTTTGATGCGTGCCTCATAGACGGCCGGGTCGAGCTGCGTCGGCAGGTAATATTCGTCGTCGGCGGTAGTGCCATCGAACAATGCCGGGTTCATCCACTTTTCCAGAACCAGCCAGTTACCCAGGTTCACGCCCTTGATGTAATTGAGACCCATATGCACTCCTTCGTACGTTTTTCACCATAGTTTCTATTACTTAGTAACTACTTAGTTAAATGATAATACATTTTTCTTCTCTGCGCAACTTGTAACGAAAAAGCGTTTGCCCACGGCGACCAGCAACCAATCACCACAGGCAAACGCCCTGCAACACAACACCGGCTTGCGAAGGTGGCAGGAAGAGAAGGGAAAATCCACCACCCGGCATTCAACAAACCGTTGCCACAGCCAAGCTGACGCGTTACGCACACATCCGCGTCAGCCAGGCAACTCCCCGTCAGTCCAACACGAATGCGTTAAACAAAAACGGAGCAAGCGTCACCTTGATACCACGATCGACATTGCAAGGATCAGCAAATTCAAAACCCTCGGCATCGTCACAAATCCTTCGGATTCATCAATTTGCAATTGTTCGCTTCCTTACGGAAAACCCCGGACCCGATCGAGAAGGGGAAAACGACGGATCCGGGGCAATCATTCAAGGAAGGATTACTTACTTGACCTTCTTGATGGCCATGATGAAGAAGCAGCCGATGATGGCCAGGGCGATGGCGGTCGGGAAGGCGAAGTTATAGCCGAGGGACACCACGATGGTGGACATGACGACCGGGCCGCACATCTGGCCAAGGGTGGTGCCCATGTTCAGAATGCCCAGATCCTTGCCAGCTTCTTCCTTGTTCGGCAGCACGTCGACGAGCAGAGCCTGGTCGACTGCGTAGTAGACGGCGTAGCCGAGGCCAGCGATGCCCGCGAACAGGTACATGCCCAAGGTGGACGGAATCAGCCACGGCATGGCGATGCCGATAGCGAAGAGCACGGAAGCTACGACAACCGGGACCTTACGGCGGCCGATGAGATCAGAAACCGGTCCAGAGATAAAGGAGCCGACCAGAGACATGACCATCATGATCATGGAGACGACGGACACGGTGACGGCTGATTCCTTAACGGACTGGCCGATGTAGTTCTGGATGATGTAGAGCTGGTAGACGTTGATCATCTGGTAGCTCATGAGCATGCAGAAACGGCCGGCGAAAGCCTTGTAGAAGTCGTGGGCGCCAGCGAACTTCGGCGGGCGGAAGGATACGAGGATGTCCTTGAAAGAGCCCTCTTCCTTCGGCAGGAAGTCAGCGGAACGCTCCTTGGGCAGAATGATCACCGCAACGATACCGCCGAGGAACATGAGCACGCCTGCAACAGCAAAGCCGACAGTCAGGTTCTCGATGAAGAATGCACCGATCATGGTACCAATCGGGGCGCCGATCGTGGAGCCTGCACCATAGAAGGCTGACATAGTGCCACGGATGCCGGACGGCACGCGGTCAGACAGCACGGCGACCAGCGGGGCAATCATGCAGTTGAGGCCGAACATGCAGGCGCAGTAGAAGATGGTAAGCAGCACCGCGTTATGCGTGGTGCCGGTCAGGAACAGGGTGACGCCACCGAGCACCGCACCGAAAACGATCCACGGAGTACGACGACCGAACCTGGAGCGGGAACGATCGGAGAAGTTGCCGAACATCAGGTTAGAAACCAGGGACGCCACTGCGGTGAACGCATTGACGATACCGACGAGGGCGTCCGGATCGGCGCCTTCGATGGTCTTGTAGTGCATCGGCAGCAGCACGGCGGAGACGATGCCGAGGCCTGACATCCACAGGATGCCGAACACCAGGAAGCCAGCGCCGAAGCGGATGGTGTTGACCTTGCTCAGCGGCTTGCCGGTTTCAGGAGACAGCGACGGATCCTTGTCCGCGGCTGCGATGTTGGCGTTGTACGCCACCAAACGCTCCTCTTTGCTTGCGATTGCTTCACTCATGAAACTCTCTCCTTCGATTCATGTTTCAGTAGTGTTTTTGTTGTGTGACACGAACTGCCCCGCCCAGTCAATTAACTACCAATCAGTAATTAACGTATTTGTTACCGTAAATCATTTCTGCCAAAAGCGCAAGTCAATCGTGTTCGATTTGTTGATTTTGCGAATCCGACACCATGATTCCATGTTTAGTTTTACTCTTAAGCAGAATCTCGGTTTTTATTACCTAGTAATTGCTTAGTTAAAGCGTATTACAATCTCTTTTATCTGTCACTTCTCAGCGTGTTCCAACGTTTCTGCCACACTTCCTCTCCTCCGTACTGTAACTTAGTAAGTACAAGAAAAGGAGAGAGCATGCGCCGCCGAATCGAAGATAAACGCAGGAAACGAATGAGCGCCGAAGATCGCAGAAAAGCGATACTCGAAACCACCGTTTCATTCATCTCCCAATTCGGCTTCTGGGGATTCACCATTCGCGACGTGGCACAAGCTCAGAACATCACCGAAGCAGGCCTCCTTTACTACTTCAAATCCAAAGAACAACTCCTTGAAGAAACCCTCAAATACGCCGACCGCACCAACCAAATCGCCATTGCAGAGCATCTTGGCGTTGAAGGCGTGACCGGCGAAGTTTTGCAAAACGGCATCGCATACCATTGCGTTCTCGGACTCAAGGCCATCTCCACAGGAACCGTGGAAACCAACGCAGACCGACCCGAAATGGTTCGTCTCTACACTCTGCTCGAAAGCGAGGCCCTAAGCAAAGACCATCCGGTGCACAAGTATTTCGAACAGCGCGAAATCAATCTGCTGAAGGAATACACGTTCGCAGCCAAACGAGATGGCGTCGCCGATCCGGAACGCACCGCACTGCAGGTGCTATCCGCCATGGAAGGGTTGCAATTGCGGTGGCTCAACGGATCTCAAGATGTCGATTTCGTTGGGGAATGGAAGGCCCTGATCGACCTTCTCATTCCCTAAACGTTCTCTTTGCGGCGATTTCAGCCTGCGATCACCACAACATTCCAGCGGCCGATTGCCAATGGATCACCCTCCTTGACGGCTGTACCCTCCTTCAGTACGACTTCAGCAGTTGCAGCCTCATCAATATTGCCGTCGGTGGCGATGACGACCGGAGCGACCACCACTTCACCTGCAACCGGGCTTGCAACGGTAACTTCGTCGGCGGAATAATTGAGCAGATACGTCACGTTCTCACCGAGGGCATTCACACCCTGACGAACCGAGATCTGGCCCGCGAGCGCAGTTCCGGCAACGGCAACACCAGCATGTTCCACAGCCTCGCGCATAACCGCACGAATGGAATCGGCGTCAAGCAGCGTAGCAATCCACTCGGCATCGCCCTTGCCGAATGCGTGACGGGTGACTGCGGCGTAATCCTTCCAAGCATAGTGGCCGTAGGATGCGAGCACCTCAGTATCAGCGTCGGCGTTCAACAGTTCGATCAGCGACTGAGCATCGGTGGACGCGGTTTCGGCGAGCGCACCTGCGAATTCCACGGAAACGTGGCCATTCGGGCGGGTGAACTGGCTGTAAGTCATGCCGAACACGTCGGTGAGATTGTGCGGAGCGCGGTCGGCCCAAACGGTCACTTCGTCATCGGATACGAAAGAACGCATGGTGGAAACCAAGTGGCCGCCATTTTCAACGAACGTACGCAAGCGATCCGTAGTTTCCTGAGACGTGCAGTAGAGCGCCGGAGTCACGATCATCTCATACTTGGCGAGACGTTCGGCCGGAGCATCGGACGGCACGAAATCGCATTCGACGTTGAGCTCGAACAGCGCGTCGTACACGTTGCGCACCACGTCGTTGTACTTGAGGTTGCCGCCGAACGGGAAGCCCGCTTCGATGAGGAACCAGTCGAGCGCGGCGAGCGACTCGTTGCTGACCATGATGGCCACCTTGTTCTGCTTCTTCAGATGAACGAGACGCTCCCCCCCTTCCGGCTTGCCGATTTCGTGTCCGAACACGCCTGCCTCGCGGTAGGTCGGGTTCGGTTCGAGGTCGTGGCTCAGCAGACCCTTCCAGTAGGTTTCGAACGAATTGTGGATGGAATGCCAGTGCCAGTATTCCACCATGTCAGCGCCGGAGGCCAAGTGCGAGTAAGCCTGCAGACGAAGCTGTCCCGGGAACGGAACCCAGCCATGCTGACCCTGCGCTTCGGTTTCGAGCACGAGGAAGTTCTTGCCGTCCTTGGTGGAACGGGTCATATCGCCGCCGAATGCGATTTCCTTACCGGTCAGATCGTCTTCGGTCGGATGGTAGATGTCGACGCCGGTGATGTCCACTGCGGTCGCGGCCTTGAAGTGGTCGACGGCCGGCTGCACGCCGAAGGAATAGCCACGCCATTCGAAATCGAAATTGTGTCCTCAAGTGTTTCGTTGCCCGACTGCATATCAAGAATCGGACAGCCGATTCTT
>OGWV01000131.1_pt1 | contig 39195 bp, 35 predicted proteins | sample 1576081 | NCBI WGS metagenome assembly OGWV01 (sample SAMEA3541541, study PRJEB24748) | human gut metagenome | biome: human gut; feature: human-associated habitat; material: faeces | place: China | collected 2012 | reverse complement strand
ACGGATTGCTCTTTTCGAGCCTCGTTTCTTATAAAAAACAAAAAGCACCATAGAAATGGTGCTTTTTGTTTTGGAGCGGATGACGAGGCTCGAACTCGCTACCTCAACCTTGGCAAGGTTGCGCTCTACCGGGTGAGCTACATCCGCGAATGCAAGATTGATTATACACAACAGCTTTGCACTTGTCAAGACTTTTTTGAAAAAAATGTAACTATTTATCTGTTTACAACAATGCATTTTTTTGTTATCATATAAAATAAGAAAGAGGAATATGCTATGGAATATAAAGCGTTACCGTTTTCATCAGTTTGGGAAAACGGAATTTTTAATTTACCTATCAAGGTAGTCGATGAATATTTAAAGCTTGCAAGTGAGTATCAACTTAAAGCTTTGCTATACATTTTCAGAAACAACGGGCAGGCTGAAACTGCCGAAATTGCCAAAGCACTCGGCCAGACAATTGCCGATACAGACAATTTGCTTGAATTTTGGGTTGAGGAAGGCATAATATCAAAAAACGGTGAAATTGTTGAAAGTACCAAAATACCGCAGGCAACTGCACCGGCAGAAAAAAATGTGGTTGTGGTAAAAGAAACGATTTCTGCACCAAATTTATCACCCAAAGATATTGTGTCAATACTGCGTGACAGCGAAAAACTCAAAAACCTTGTTAACGAAGCACAAAAAGTGCTTGGCAGAACAATAAGTTTAGCGGAGCAGGCAATAATAATAAATATGGTTAACTACTACGAATTAAAGCCGGAAGTAGTTTTAATGATACTTGAATATTATAAAAACGAAAAGCAAAAAGGAATGTCCATAAGTTTTTCATATATCAACGCTATGGCAAAAAATTGGAGTGATGAGGGCATCGCTTCCATCTCCGAAGCGGAAGAAAAGCTGCACGAAATTGAGCGTGGAAACAGAATATGGAATGAAATCATTGCGATAACGGGAATCAGGCACAGAAAACCAACCGTTAAGCAAAGGGAAATGGTACTTTCATGGTTTAATGATTTTGATATTACCATGATTACTTTGGCATCAGATATTATGAAAGAAAACATACCGGAGCCAAAGCTGAGTTACATAAATTCCATATTAAAAAAGTGGAAGAAGCAAAACATTAAAACTCCTGCTGATGTGGAAAAAGAGCAAAAAGAATTTGAAAAAGCAAAATCCGAAAAAGAAAGCAAAGGAAAGAGCAAAGAAAAATTATCAAGCAAACCGACATTTGATATAGACCAAATTGAGCGTGACGCACTAAATAATTTCGAAATTTAAGGAGGTGCAATATGTCCTATTCAATTGAAACTTATGACAAGGCACAAAATATACTTGACAGAAGAAAAGAAAAAGCAACACTTGAAGCACAAAGCAGAATTGATAAATTATGTGCCGAAATTCCCGAACTTAATGTAATTAACAGAAAGCTTGCACAAATCGGGCTTAATATTTCAAGAACTTTTTTTACAAGCAAAGACCCGCAGGCTGATATTAACAAGCTACGAATTGAAAGCCTTGCATTGCAAGAAGAAAAGAAAAATTTGCTCAAGAAAAACGGTTATGATGAAAACGAACTTGCAATTAAATACACCTGCGCTGCGTGTGAGGATACGGGATTTATAAACGGCAGGCGCTGCAAGTGCTTTGTAAACCTATTAAAAGAAATTGAGCGAGATAAAATTGAAAAAATCGCACCGATTGAAGAATGCACATTTGACACCTTTTCCACTGAATACTACCCTGACATTGCCCAAAACGGCGGCATATCCCCAAAATACAGAGCAGAAAAAATCAAAGAAAGCTGCATAGGATATGCAACTAATTTCAGCAAAGGAGCGAAAAACCTTTTATTCACAGGCGGCACAGGGCTTGGCAAAACCCATTTGTCCCTCGCCATTGCAAATGTAGTAATCAACCGAGGATACAGTGTTATTTACGGTACAGCACAAAATATTTTAGGCGATTTGCAAAACGAAAATTTTGGCAGAATCGACAATTTAAAATACAGAGAAAATGAAATTTTGGATGTTGACCTGCTTATTCTTGATGATTTAGGCACAGAATTCAAAAGTGCTTATACCATTTCGTGCTTATATAATATTATCAACACCCGTATCGGTGCAAAATTGCCGACGATTATTTCAACCAACTATACGCTTAAAGAACTTTTGGAATTTTACGACCAGCGCATAACTTCGCGAATCACCGGCGAATATTCACTTTTGACTTTAGAGGGTAATGACATAAGATACATAAAAAAATAAGAAGGTGTAATTATGAAAGAAATTTTAGTAAAAATTAAAAACCTTTCAATAATCACAATAATAGCATCATTTGTAATAGGAATTGTACTGCTTGCTTGGCCCGATAAATCAATAACCGTAGTAAGCATACTCACAGGTGCAACCACAATACTTTTGGGTGTAACAGCATGGATTTCATACTTTGCAAAAGAAAAAAGCATCGTTCTGGCCGCTGCCGGTACAGTGTGCATTATAGTCGGCCTTATAATATGCATTAAATATCAAAGCATAATTGCCATATTGCTGTTTATTTTCGGCGTGTTTATCACAATAAGCGGCGCTGTTGACTTAATCACATCATTTTATTCTAAATCAAGCGGTATTGTAAGCTGGGGTGTTTCAACATTCCTTTCAATTGCTGTGCTTATTTTAGGTGTTGTAATTATGATAAATCCTTTCAGCACAAGTGTTGCGCTTGTAAGACTTGTAGGTGCCGGCCTTGTGGGATACGCAATAGTTGACCTTGTTACATTTATTCAAATAAAAAAAGCAGCAAAAGAGATACAAGAAGAGCTTAAAAATATCGAACCGCCCATCATCAATGCCGATGCATATGAAGTTGATGATAACGGAGAAATTGATTCGGATGCAAGAGAGATATAAAAATGTATTCAATCGGTTAGGTTATACAAATATTTGATTTGCCGATTCAACATTAAGAAATTATGATAAAGAAAGCTTATTTCTTGATATTCAAAACCACATAATTATGTTTACGAAAAGTAAATACAAAAAGCGAAAGTTCGGGTTACCGAGCTTTCGCTTTTTTAATTATATTATTTAACTGCACACTGTGGTAAAAAACAAGCAAGTACACCAAGCACTGTACTTAACAGCACATAAACAAGTGCAAGCACAATATGCCCCGATTTAATAAGCCCGACAGTTTCAAGTGAAAAGGTCGAAAAAGTGGTGAAGCCGCCGCATATACCTACTTTTAAAAACAGTATCAAGCGTGAATCCAAATTTGAATTTTTGCTCACCCACAGTGCTATAAGCCCAATGCAAAGCGAACCTATCACATTTATTAAAAGTGTAATTACAGGAAACGGCTGCGGATTTTTAGTAGGAATAAGGGTTAACACATATCGCAACACAGCGCCCAAAAATCCGCCTATACCGACAAATATAAAATCGAGCAAAAAATCACTCCTTAATCATCACACAGTTCAACATCTTTTGCGATTTTTCCGTGATAAAGTGCATTTGAAATATTAACAGGGGATATGAATACTTTAGCCTGCTTTAAAAGCGTATCAATCTTATCCTTGCTGAATTTAATATCACAAAGGCTGTAAACAGTTATGCTTTCTGCAAGTTTGCGAAGTGACATTGAGCTATCTTTATAAATCGTCACTTTCTTACTTTCATTCGGCAAAATATCGAAGAAATTATCACTGAAAGGCAAAACGGAATCAGCACTTTCAAGTTTAACAAGGCGGGCATATGCGTCACTTTTAACAGTAATTTCAAGCCTGTCCTCTTTTATTTCAATCCTTGTTTTAAGTTTCGCTTTCGGCAAATTAAGTTTCTTTTCTTTATCAAAAAGAACAGTTTTTTGTTGCAATAATTCACCGTTTTTAAAAAGTTTAACCGCTACACCGGTGCGTTTTAAATCATACGCTTTTGCAAGTGATTTAACATCAAGTTCAAAAACGAGTTCATTTTTAACTGCGTCAATTGAAACATCTTTTTTATCACTTTGCTTTGTACCCGAAACAAAATCAAAAATATCGTAAGTAACGGTAACATCTTGTTTTTCTTTTAAATCATTTAAAACAAACAGCTTAATGTATTCTTCGGTATTTTCAATTGATACACTGACAGGTGCGTTAAAATGCCTTGCACCGTATTGAAGAGCCTTGTAATTACCGTAATAATCAATACTTGACCAAGAGCAGACACCCCAGCAGTCATTAAGTTGCCAATACATTGAACCGTTACATCTGCCTTTATTTCTTCGCCAATGCTCCGTTGCATCTGCTATACATTCATTTTGAGTAACTTGAGAAAGATAAACCATATCCTTAAAATTCTTCGGCAAATTAAAGCGAGAAGCAACATAGTAAACCATTTTATCATTACCGTTTGCACATTTTTGGTGGGCATTAAACACCTTATCATTAAGCGAATAGTTACCCTTATGCTCGGCAAAAATATCAATTGATTTCATATCCGGCAAACTTTCAAAACCGAATTCGCTGCAAAAACGAGTCATACGCTTGCGGTAATAATTCATAGGCTTTAAGCCGTGCCAAACTGCCCACAGGTGAGTATCACCCACATTATCACTGCCCACACCGTAATTATGCTTCTCACCCACAGGCGAAGTAGGAGTATACGGTGTTGATTTATCATATTTTCTGATTTCAGCTTCAAGAATGTGATAAAAGAATTTTTCAGTCCATTCAACATATTTAGTCATATACATCCAAGCAGAATGCATATCCTCAATTTCGTTATTACCGTTCCAAACGGCAAGCGACGGGTGATTGCAAAGTCTTTTTACATTGTATTCAACTTCCTTTTTAACATTTTCAAGAAAAGCATCATCAAAAAAAGGATAAGCCTGACAAGCAAACTGAAAATCCTGCCAAACAAGAATACCGCGTTCATCGCAAGCATCGTAAAATTCATCACTTTCATAATATCCGCCGCCCCAAACACGAATCATATTCATATTTGAAAACTGAACAGCATCAAGCATATAATCAAGCTTTTGCTTATCAAAGCGAGTAATAAAGCTATCTGCCGGAATATAATTGGAACCCTTAATAAAGAGTGGAACACCGTTTAATATAAATTGAAAATTCCTGCCGTATTTATCACGCTCACGGTTAAGTTCAATAGTTCTTAATCCGATTTTCTTGCTTTGCTCGTCTAATACTTTCCCGTTTAATTTAAGTTTTGCACTAACGGTATAAAGCGGTTGATTTTTACTGCCTGAAAGTTCATAAGTCCACCAAAGTTCAGGATTATCAATAACAAATTCGGCATTTTCACCGCAGGCAGTCATAACCTCCCCACTCGGTGAAGTAATGCCAATTTCACATTCGTAATTGCCAAAAGATGTTGCATCAGCTTTAACGCTTACAAATGCTTTTCCGTCTTCAAGCCTTTGAGTTATGCCGAGATAATCAATCTTGGCGTTATTTACAAACTGAAGTTCAATATCCTTGGTTATACCTGAAAGCGGCAAAACCGGGCCCCAGTCCCAGCCAAAATGGCTCTGTGGCTTGCGGATATGAACAATACCGTTTTGCCCATTTGAATTTATAGGAGTCGGGCATTTTTTATACTTATCGCGAACATAATTTACAGGTGATTTAAATACAATTCTTATTTCGTTTTCACCAAGATTTAAAAATGATTTCACGCTTTTTGAATAAGCAACAAAACAGTTTTCCCCCGCAAAAAGAAGTCTTGAATTCACATACACATCGCAAATTGTATCAAGCATTTTGCAGTTTAAAAGTACATCGTCACAATCAAGTTCAGCTTCGCTTATCTCAAATATCCTTTTATATTCCCAATCCTTTTCACCTACAAAGCCTACCTCTTTTTCATAAGTTGAAATAAAAGGATTAGGTATATCGCCGTTATTCATTAAATCAAGAAAATTACAACCCGGAACAGTTGCATTTTTCCATTCGTTTTCATCCACAGCTTTAAAAAGCCATGCTCCGTTTAATGTTTTAATCATAAATTCCCCTTAATTTGCCTTTTGTTTTTAAATCATTATAACTTATATAATCAGAATATTCAATAAAAAACAGCCACTTGAAATTAGGCACAAGTGACTGTATCGTTTTTTATTATTCAGCCTTTATATCCTGCGTATTTCTCTTTTCTACAAGAGTTTCAAGGATTTTTTGGTGTTCTTTATCACTCATTGCATATTTAAGTGTAGGAAGTGCTGAAAGAAGCATACCGATTGCAGGCGGAATTGAAATAAGGAAGAACATTGCTTCAGCATATTTGCCGGCGCCTGTACCACCGTCATATGTTATAAAGTTTGCACCTTTTTCAATAGCGCGGTTAAGTTTATCAACATTAGCACCGCTGTAACCTACAAATGCATATACTGCTGATGAAATAATTGTTGAAATACCCGCTGCAAGCTTTGTAATAAAGCTTTGACCCGAGAAAAATACACCGTCTGTACGAACACCGTTGTGATATTCTTCATAGTCAACACAGTCGGCAATCATTACTGACTGAAGTACATTGATACCGCCGAAAGCAGCACTTGCAACAAGCATACAAATACCAACAATGATTGACCAGAAAGTAGAAGTTAAATCACCGCCTGAAACTTTGTAAAATACAAAGATAAGTGCAAAAGGAAAAGCACCTGCAATTGAATAAATATTATAAAGTGTTTTCTTTTCAACTTTTTTGATGATTAACGGTGTAACACCCATTGCGATAAACTGGCCGGCAAAAAGGCCGATTGCCACACAGCCAAGGCCTACAAGTATTTTAACATTTAAGCCCGTAATCTTACCTGAAGCGTCGGTTGCAAGAATATTCATAATATTACCGTTTGCATAGTAATATGTAACAAGCGTCATTGCAACAATCATAAGAAGCTGAATAGGGCTTCTCAAAATACCTGAAATAAGAATTTGCCTAAATGGCTTGTTTCTGAACATAATTTGGAAATTTTCTTTGAAAGTATAACTCTTTTCACTTTTTTCAACTTTTTCTCTTGTGAAAAGGCCTGCGAATTCAAAAAGAACAGAAGCAATTACAGTCATAATAATTACTGTAACAATAAAGCCCTTTTGGTTTGCTTTTTGAACAAGTGTATCATAATCAACTGCGTTTTTATCAATTTTGCTTACGAATGCAGAGCCGAGAGCCTGCGCAATCTGAACAACAAGTACGCCGATACCGCCTATACCTGCAACCATACGCGCAAGACCGAGTATCTTGCTTCTGTCGCTTTCATCTTCCGTCATAAGAGATGTAATACCCCAAAGCGGAATATCACAAACAGTAAAGCACATACCCCAAGCAATATATGAAATAGCCGCCCAAGCAACAATAAGTACCTTTTGTGAAGTTGAACTTGCTGTGGCATAGTTACCGTTTATAAATGTTAAAATTGTAACTAAACCTATAATTGCCGGAAATATAATAAGATAAGGCCTGCATTTGCCCCACTTTGATTTGGTTTTATCAACAATAGTACCCATCATCGGGTCATTTATTGCGTCCCAAATTCTTGCGATAGTCATAATCCAACCGAGAGCCATAGCCGGCAGGCAGATGACATTTTGAAAATAGAAGTAAAGACCTGTTGCAACGATATTGTAAATTAAGTTTTGGCCAAACATACCTACAAGATAGCCGACGAGTTCTTTACCCGTATAAGTGCGTTTTTCGCCCATAAAATCTCTCCCTTATTTTTGGCAAAGCCGTATTTGTATATATAATAACAATTTATAAACAAAAATGCAACAGAAATTTTAAAACAATTGTTAACATTGTACAAAATCCTGCTGCTATATAAAATATTCAGTTTTCATTTATGTGTGATAAGATTTCATTTTCTATCTTTTTCAGCTTTTTCATTGATGTTAAGCCTATGTCAACAGTTGTAACCTTACCGTCTTTCTCTTCAATAATAATTTGTGACTGCCTGTCATTAAAATTCTTTTTAAGGCTTGCTTTGGTGTCCTTATTTATTTTTATACTTGCAATATCATCATAATTAAAAATATTATTTTCATCAAGAGCAGTAAATTCAAACGAAGTTTCATTAAAAACAATGCCTTGGCTTATAACATATTTGCTTACAACCGCACCTACCCCTATTGCGAAAAGGTCGATTATTGCAAATATAACCGAATATACACTCAAATTTTCCAAAAGCTTTTTAACTGCGAATACCGCATATGCTATCACCGAAATATCAAGCACAAGCACCACAAGAAAGGTAACAGGTGAAATGATACGATAAAATTTGTTTTTCATTAAAATTTCCTTTCTTTATAATCATCAAGAAGTTTAATATCCCTTGCCTGAAATTCCCTGCCTGATAAATAAGACAGTTCATTTTCATCATCAAATGCAAATTTAAGCTTATAACTGTAAAGTGCCTGGCGAAATCTTCCCTCTTCAATGCCGTATTTTCCGTCGCCGTAAAGCGGGTGGCCTATATGTGCAAGGTGCGCTCTGATTTGATGTGTTCTTCCCGTTAAAAGTTCTATTTCAAGCAGCGATGCATCATCATAATAATCAAGAACTTTGTATTTGGTTATAATTTTTTTAGAACCTTCAATTTGATTATCGGTAACTTTAACAAGATTTTTCTTTTCGTTCTTTGTTAAAAATGCGGTCAACACTTCTTCGCTTTTAGGCATTTTTCCGTGAACTACCGTTAAATAAAATTTTTCAATTTCCCTTGATTTAATCTTTGCATTAAGTATTTTAAGCGACTGCAAGTTTTTCGCCCCGATTACAAGGCCGCCTGTATTTCTGTCAATCCTATTTGCAAGAGACGGTGTAAAGCTTGAAGTTTCAGGTGACCACTCACCTTTTTGGTAAAGATATTTTTTTAGTCTTGCAACAAGATTGTCAATATATTCTTTGCCGTCAGGGTGGCACAAAATGCCCACCTTTTTATTAAGGATAATTATGTTTTCATCCTCATATACAATATCAAGTTCATCAGATGCACGCATAAAATCAAGATGTTTAACTTTTAATTTTAAAACATCATCTTTTAGATAAAGTTCAAGAAGATCGCCCTCTTTTAACTTTTGGTCATTTGTACAACGCTTTTTATTAACCTTAATATTCTTTTTTCGTATTTCTTTATACATCAGTGATTTAGGCAGATTTTCAAAAGTTTTATCAATAAATCTATCTACTCTTGTGCCGGCGTCACGCTTAGATATAACAAAACTTTTCATTAGTTTTTCTTTCTGTTTTTCTTTTCTTCTTCAAGCTCCTGCTTTTCTTTATAAAACATATTAGCTTTAACATAAACCTGAATAAAGTCTTTCATAACCTCGGCAAGTTCGCCCTTTTGGTAATTTGCAAGAAGTATTCTTTCATCATCATCAATTACAAGCGGGCCTCTTTCATAATCATTAAAAGTAGGCATAAGTGAATATGTTTCCTTGGTTTTAACAATAGAAATAAGTGTATAATCCGCTGTTGCATTTACGAAACCACTTTTTTTAGTATACTTTTCAATAGTTGAAAGCGGAGATGAATCATTATGCTTTTTGGTATAACAATATGATATAACTTCCTCCACAAAATTTTCAATTTGCGAATCCGAATACGGTGCTTTGAGCAAAACAACTTTATCAATATCCGCAATACCGTACTTGTCGCTTTCACCGCAAGGAATACCAATCATATTTTCATCTTCATCAATATATACGCTTATAGTAGAGAACTCTTTTTCTTTAATATTGCTCATAACTGCACCTCACAGAAAATTAGTGAAATAATTATACATTATTTTAATCAAAATTACAACTTTATTTGAAAAACAGATTTAATAATGATATAATTATAAAAAACATTCAGGGGTGTTAACTTGAAAAAGGTTTTAATAACAGGCGGTGCAACAGGTATAGGCAAGGCAACAGCACTGCTTTTTAAACAAAAGGGTTATGATGTTTTTATCACATATAACCAAAGCGAACCGAATTTTGACGGGATAACCAAAATCAAATGCAATCTTGAAAACGAAAATGAAATAATTGAACTTTTTAATCAAATTGGAAGCATAGATATATTGGTGAACAATGCCGGCATAAGCCTTATTAAGCAGATAAATGACACAACAGCCGAAGAATATGATAAAATTATGCGAATTAACGCAAGGTCATACTTTCTCTGCTCGCGCGAAGCAGTTAAACTTATGCTTAAAAGCCACAGCGGTGCAATAGTAAATGTATCATCAATGTGGGGGCAGCTTGGTGCATCGTGCGAAATTGCATATTCAATGAGTAAAGCGGCAGTAATAGGATTAAGTCGTTCTCTTGCGCAGGAGCTTGCGCCAAGCGGCATAACCGTAAACTGCGTTTGCCCCGGAATAATTGACACAAGAATGAACTCAATGTTTGAAAAAAGCGAACTTGAAGAGGAAGTGCCTATCGGCAGGCTCGGTACAGCAGAAGAAGTGGCAGACGCGATTTACTTTTTATCACAAAACAAATACATTACATCACAAATTTTAGGTGTAAACGGAGGAATAGTATAATAAATAAGGTGCAATGGATAATTCGTAAAGAAAAATTATCCATTGCACCTTTTATTTAATTGAAAGTAAAGCGCGTATTCCAAGGGATATTACAGTTAAAATAACAGACATAAAGCATAAGCGAAAGTACAAAAAGCCATAATTTAAGTTTTTATTTTTCCTGTTGTTAAATCTATTTGTTTCATATGTTATTGGGCAACTATTTTTGCAAAACTGCCGTTTTGCCTATCCTTTGTAACTATAATTTTATTATCTATTCTTGACGCCAAAGCATCAATATGAGAAATGATGCCTACAAGCCTACCGCCCTGTGAAAGAGAATTCAGTGCAGAAAGCGCCCTGTCAAGTGCTTCATCATCAAGTGAGCCAAAGCCCTCATCCACAAACATAGTATCAAGCTTAATGCCGCCGCTTGAAGACTGAATTTCATCTGAAAGGCCGAGCGCAAGTGACAGAGAAGCCATAAATGATTCACCGCCTGAAAGCGTGCTTACACTTCTTGTTGAGCCGTTAAAATGGTCAAGCACATCAAGTGCCAAACCCTCATTTTTCTTTAAAGTTTCGGCATCGTGCCTGCGAATAAGTTCATACTGCCCATCGCTCATTGTAAGCAGGCGAAGATTTGCTTTTCTCAAAATTCTGTCAAAGTAAGTCATTTGAACAAAGGTTTCAAGCGTGATTTTCTCTTTTCCCGAAATATCACCGTTTGCCGTTTCACTGAGAGATTTCAGCCAAACATACTTTTTATCAAGCTGTGCTAAATCGCGGCTTCTGGCTCTTATCTCTTTAAGAAGTGATTTATTATTTTCTGTTCTGTAATAAACGAGCTTAGCCTTTTCGTTTTCTTCACTTTTGGTATTTTCAAGTTCTGCAAGCTTCTGTAAAAGCTTTTCAACATCATAATTTTCAAAATCTTTAATTGAATTTTCAAGGCTTAATTTTTTACCTAAAAGAGTATCCAATCGTGACTTTGATTTATCTAAATTTTCTTTTGCCTTTTCTATTTCGGCTTTGATAAGCTGTGCTTGTGCTTTATATTCATTTTGCTTTGCAAGGGCGTGTGATTTGGTGTCAAAATCAAGTTCATTTTTCAGCTTCATAATCGAACCCGACTTTTCATCAACCCTTGCTTTTAGAGAAGCAACTGCTGCTTTGCAAGCGGAAATTTCCTGTAATGTGAGAGTCGATTTTTCCTGCATTTTCGGAATATCTGTTTCCAATTTTTTGCGCATTATATCTTTGCTTTCAGCTTCTTTTAAAAGTGCTTTGGTATCTTCATATTCTTTCTTTAATTCACCATTTTGCAAATTAACATTTTCTATAATATTTTCGCTTGTGTCAAAAAGTTTTTCGGCTTTTGCTTTCACATTTTGAAGTAAAGTATCAATAACCGCCTTTTTGGACGAACATTCTTTTCCGGCTTCACTTGCGTATTCCTGCGATTTTTGCGCAAGTGCTTTGGCTTTTTCAACATCTGCCGCACTCGGTGCATTTTCGCTTATTACTGCCCTATTAGGATGATTTTTTGAGCCGCAAACAGGACAAGGCTCACCGTCTTTAAGCTCGCTTGCCATAATACCTGCCTGCTCGCTTAAAAATGCGGTGTATTTCATACTGTATTCATCATTAAGATTGTTATATTTATCAAGCGCACTTTTCGCCTTTTCCTGAAGTAAAGAGTATTTTTCTTTTTCTTCTTTATATTTTTTTATTTCATTCTTTAATTCATCTAAAGACTGCACTTTGTTTTTAATATCATTTAATTTCGAATTAAGTCTTTCAATATCAATTAAAGAATTTTTATAAATTTGAAGTCGCTTCGTTTTTTCTTCAATATCGCAAGTTAGTGAAGCATACTCGTTTTCTTTGATTTTTAAAAGCTTTTCATTTTCTTTAACAGTCTGAATATCAATATTTAACTCATTTTGAACTTTTTCAAATTCATCAAACTTCGGCATTTTATCTTCAATAAGATTTATTTTTTTGGATAAAACTTCCAAAGTTTCATTTTTGACGGCGGAATTTGAATTTACCTTTTTACTTTCGTTAAAGTTTTTATCGGCAATTTCAATTTCTTTCAAAATATTTGCATATTCTTTTTTTAATTCTTCCTGATTTTTTGCCACCGCCAAAGCAGAAGTCAATTTTGCTGTTTCTTTATCTGTTTTTTCAAGAAAGTTATTTAATTCATTATACCGTGTGCTGTCTTTTTCCACGATTTTATTCATCAGCGATATAACATCGTCGATTAAAACTTCGCCGTTTTTTGCACTTTCAAGCGACGGTGACAGTGTATCGTTTTCACCGCAGGAAAATTGAGAAATATATTGATTTATGCTTTGCTTTTCCCTTTCTCTCTGCTTTTTAAGCTCATTAAAAAGGCTTGAAAGTTTATATTCAATTTGGCTGTACGGTTCGGTTTTAAATATTTTTCTGAAAATTTCTTTTCTCTCTTTGGTATCACAATTTAAGAGCTTTCTGAAATCACCTTGTGCTATCATTGCAATTTGCGAAAATTGGTTTTTATCAACGCCCAAAATTTCTTCGATTTTAGCTGTTACTTCATTTGTTTTTGAAACAACTGTACCGTTTGGCAAAATAAGAGTTGCATTTGCACCTTGCTTTGCAAAACCCTCTCCCCTTTTGCTTTTACGCAAATATTCAGGATTTCTTGTAACTTTATACATTTCACCGTTATATTCAAATTCAAGTTCAACATATGTTTTTGTTTCATCATTGGCATATTTTGAACGAAAAGAAGATTTATCGCGAATATCTCCGCTTGCTTTACCGTAAAGTGCAAAGCAAACAGCATCAAAAATCGTGGTTTTGCCGGCACCTGTGTCACCGCAAATAAGATAAATTCCGCCGTTTCCAAGCTTTCGCATATCAAGTGAAACTTCGCCGGCATAAGGGCCAAACGCCGACATAGTAAGTTTTAAAGGTCGCATTCTTCACCCTCCCATACTTCTTTCACAATATCTTTTAAAAGTTTGGTTTGCTCGTCATTTAAATCAGAAGCATTCTGCTTTTCATACAGATTTTCAAAAATTTCAATCGGTGATTTTTCTTTTACATTTTCTATTTTTTCAATTTCACCGCTTGCCCTTGTTCTTCTGTTATCATAATCGAGCTTCATTATATTTGTATAAACAGTTCTAAGCCTGCCGATTGCATCTACAACATCTTCTTCATCCGTAAGAGTGATATGAAAATAATCTTCTTTACTGTTAAGCTTTTCCCAATAGCTTTTTTGCATAAGTTCGTCGTATGTACCCTTTATTTCCACCAAATCACGCTTTGGTATAAGAGGAACAAGTGAAATTTCAACATCACCTTTTTCTTTCATTTCAACAACGGTAACGCTCTTGTTATGCCTGCATTCAGAAAATGAATATTTAAGCGGTGTGCCGCAGTATCTGACAGTATCACGAACAAGCTTTTGCGGCGAATGGATATGCCCAAGTGCAACATAATCGAATTTATCATAAGCGCAAACATCAACATTATCTGTGCCGCCAAGGCTGATTTCTTCGCTGTCGCTCTTAATTGCTCCGGTCACAAATTGGTGGGATAAAATAACATTCCTCTCACTTTCATCAAGCGAAATATGGCCAAGTGCGCAACTTACAGCGTCGGTATAACTGTTTATTTCTTCATCAGGAAAAGCTTGGCGCACATTAACCGGCTTGATAAAAGGGAGCATAAAAACATTTACATTTCCCCATTCATCACTTAAAGTATGCTTTTCAATATTTCCGTCATAAACAGGTGACATAAAAATATTTCCGCTTTGCATAATTCTTGCACCAAAAGCAATTCTTTCTGCACTGTCGTGATTACCACTGATGATAAAAACAGGCAATTTTAAAGATGAAAGCCTGAAAATAAAATCATCAAGCAGCCTTACTGCTTCGCCTGAAGGTTGGGTTTTATCATACACATCACCTGCAATCAGCACAAAATCAGGCTTTTGCTTTTCAATTATTTCTATTATTTCAAGAAGTATAAACTTTTGGTCATCAAGCATTGAAAATTCATTTACACGCTTGCCGATATGCAAATCGGAAAGATGAATAAATTTCATAATTTGTCCCCTTTAAATTCAATGATTCTATTATATAAAGGTATTCTATTTTAGTCAATATTCACTTTTTATAGTACAAAATGAGCAAAAATGCAAATACGCTTGCATTACCATATAAAAATAAGTATTATATAGTAAATAATACAAAATTCACTTTTAAAAATTATAGGGAGAATACTATGAATCCTTTTCTTTTTACCGATGATGAAGAAAAAAAGTATGCGCTCGCCTGTCTTAAATTTTCAAAAAAGCTCGGGCTGATTGACGATGACAGCTTGGAAGCAGTAATTAAAAGATGTGACGCAGAAAACGAAAAAAGAAAACTTCAAAAAGAAAATAACGAAACAGTATACGGGCTTACCCACTTTTCATACCCGGCATATCTTGATTATGAACTTACAAGATTAAAGCTTGATTTTGTGGGCGAATGTGAAAATGTAAAAAAAGCCTATACATATAAAGAAATAAGCCGAAAGCAAATGAAAGCTTATTTCAAGCAAAATAAGGATCTATTTACAAGATATAATAATGATAAATTTTTCTTTTTTGAAGTTAAAACCGTTATTTACAAGAAGATAAGAGAGGAGCAGTATGATGAAGAAATCAACAATATACTTCGTAAGCTCGCTTAACGGCAATGACGAAAATGACGGTTTGAGCGAAAGCACCGCATTTAAAAGCCTTAATAAAATCAATGAAATTGATCTTATACCGGGTGACAAAGTATTTCTTTTAAGAGGCTCTGTTTTTGAAAATGAATTTTTGCATTTAAAAAACTGTGGTGACATAAACGGTGATATGATTGAAATCACAGCCTATGGGCAGGACGGTGATTTGCCGAAAATCAACACTAACGGTCAAGGTGTTTGGTATCAGGATTACGGATGTGAACTTGACTATTCGGGCCACATTTACATGGGCAATGTTTCATCATCAATTCTTCTTTACGATGTTGAAAATATACTTATAAGAAATATCGAGATTACAAACAAGGAAGAATTTAAAGATATGGAAAGCTACTGTGCGCCGGATAAAATGGACAGAACCGGTGTAGCCGCAGTTGCAAAAAACAGGGGTACGCTCCATTCAATAAAACTTGATAATTTATTTATTCACGATGTAAACGGAAATGTTTACAACAAGCATATGAATAACGGCGGAATATATATGACATCGTTTACACCCGATAATGAAAGCGAAACCGGTGTGGCAAGATATGACGGTGTAGAAATTAAAAACTGCTATGTAAAAAATGTGAGCAGATGGGGAATTGCAGTGGGCTATTCATATCGCCACAAGGATTTTGCAGCCAAAGAGCTTGATGAAGAAACTTTCAAAAAATACGGAAATGAAAACATAGTTATTAAAAATAATTATGTTAAATATGCCGGCGGTGATGCAATAACACCTATGTATGCTTTAGCTCCGCTTGTTGAGCATAATATTGCAGATTCCTGCGCTACCGAAATGAATGACAGAATTTACAAATATCCACAAAAGCGTGCAGGCAAGGTAGCGGCTGCCATCTGGCCTTGGAAATGTAAAAATGCACTTTTAAGATACAACGATGTATGCGATACAAAACTCAACCAAGACGGTATGGCTTATGACGCAGATTCGGGTGACGGAACAAAGTATGAATATAACTATTCACGGCTTAATGAAGGCGGATGTATGATGTTTTGCTTGCAACAAGCAGTGCATAACACTTTTGAAAACAATTTAAGTGTTGATGATTTAAGCGGTACAATGACACCGGCAAGCAATCCTGACGCTTATGTTGCAAATAATACATTTTATGTAAGGCCGGGCGTTCCTTTTGTAAGAAAAAGAATGCACGGAAAAATGACGCTGAAAAACAACAAAGTTATAAAAATAGAGAAATAAAACGGAGGATACAAAATGGCAAACAGCAAAGGCAGAGTAACAATTCCGACAGATATGGATGTTGTTAAAGAAACCCTTGAAATTATGGATGCATGGGGCGCAGACGCTATTCGTGACTGTGACGGAACAGAATTTCCGCAGGAACTTCGCGACGCAGGTGCAAAAGTTTATGCCACATATTACACAACAAGAAAAGATAACGCTTGGGCAAAAGCAAATCCTGATGAAATTCAGCAGATGTACATTATGACCCCGTTCCATACGGCGGTGAAGGACACGCTGGAGATCCACCTGATGGACCACCTGTACCCGGCAATGCTGAAGGTGAATACTTATGATGATATTCAGCGTTGGTGGGAAGTGATGGACCGCACCACCGGTGCGCCGGTGCCGGTAGAGGACTGGCGCTATGATGCAAAGAGCGGCAATGTGGTGATCCGCACCGTGCCCTTCCACCAATACACCGTCAGCTTTTTGACCTACATTATGTGGGATCCGGTGAATATGTACAACGCGGTGGTCAACGACTGGAAAGATGCGGAGCCGCAGATCACCTTTGATGTGCGCCAGCCCAAGACCCATGCCCATTCCATGGAGCGGCTGCGCCAATTCTTGGACGAGCACCCGTATGTGGATGTGATCCGCTTTACCACCTTCTTCCACCAGTTTACCTTGGTATTTGACGAGATGGCGCGGGAGAAGTGGGTGGATTGGTTCGGCTATTCTGCCTCTGTCAGCCCCTATATCTTAAAGCAGTTTGAGCAGGAGGTGGGCTACAAGTTCCGCCCGGAGTTTATTATTGACCAGGGCTATATGAACAACAGCTACCGGATCCCCACGAAGGAATTTAAGGACTTCCAGGCGTTCCAGCGCCGGGAGGTGGCTAAGCTGGCCAAAGAGATGGTAGATATTGTGCACAGCTACGGCAAAGAGGCTATGATGTTTATGGGCGACCACTGGATCGGCATGGAGCCGTTTATGGAGGAATTCGCCACCATCGGGCTGGATGCTGTGGTGGGCAGCGTAGGCAACGGCGCCACCTTGCGGCTGTTTAGCGATATTAAGAATGTAAAGTACACGGAGGGTCGATTCCTGCCCTATTTCTTCCCGGATGTGTTCCACGCAGGGGGCGATCCCATTATGGAGGCCAAGACCAACTGGGTCACCGCTCGCCGGGCCATTCTGCGCAGTCCCATTCAGCGGATCGGCTACGGTGGCTACTTAAAGCTGGCGCTCCAGTTCCCGGACTTTGTGGATTACATTGAGTCCGTGTGCGACGAGTTCCGCACCCTGTATGACAATATTCAGGGCGTGACCCCCTATTGCGTAAAGAAGGTGGCCGTGCTCAACTGCTGGGGCAAAATGCGCGCCTGGGGCAACCATATGGTGCACCACGGTCTGTATTATCGGCAGAATTATTCTTATTTCGGCGTCATTGAGGCCCTTAGCGGCGCACCCTTTGATGTGGCATTTATCAGCTTTGAGGATATTAAGAGCGATCCTCACTTCCTGGATCCGTTTGACGTGATCCTGAATGTGGGCGACGCAGATACCGCCCAGACCGGCGGCGCCTACTGGTGTGATGAGGAGATCGTCACCCGGGTAAAGGCCTTTGTCTATAACGGCGGCGGCTTCATCGGCGTGGGCGAGCCGGCAGCCCACCAGTGGCAGGGCAAATTTTTCCAGCTGGACGATATTCTGGGCGTGGAAGAGGAAAACGGCTTTGCCCTGAACACGGACCGCTACAACACCACCGCCCATCCGGATCACTTTATCTTGGCGGATACAAACGGCGATGTGGACTTCGGCGAGGGCAAGAAGAACATTGTGGCTCTGGAGGGCGCTCGGGTGCTGCTCCAGAACGAAACGGAGCTGCCCTTTGCGGTGCGCAACGGCTGTGAGGTGCAGATGGCGGTCAAAGAATTTGGCAAAGGCCGTGGCGTGTATATCAGCGGTCTGCCGTACAGCTTTAAGAACAGCCGCGTGCTGTACCGTGCAGTGCTGTGGGCGGCTTCTGCGGAGGCGGAGCTGCACAAGTGGTTCTCCACCAACTACAATGTGGAGGTCCACGCTTATGTAAAGAACGGCAAATACTGCGTGGTCAACAACACCTATGAGCCCCAGGACACCACCGTGTATGTGGGCGACGGCAGCGGGTTTGACCTGCACCTGGAGCCTAACGAAATTAAGTGGTATCAGATTTAACAGGCATAAAAAACCGGCAGGGAACTTTCCTGCCGGTTACTTTTTGTGCAAAAATAAAAAAAGAAACGACAATCTTCGGAAGAAAATTGTCGTTTCTTTGGTGGGCAGGGATGGATTCGAACCATCGAAGTCGTAGACGGCAGATTTACAGTCTGCTCCCTTTGGCCACTCGGGAACCTACCCATATAAATGCGGAGAACGGCGTTGCCAACTCCGCCGTGGAGCTGGTGAACGGACTCGAACCCCTGACCTGCTGATTACAAATCAGCTGCTCTACCAACTGAGCTACACCAGCATTTCTTAACGCCTTAATACTATAACACAACGAAAAATGATAGTCAAGCCCAAATTGCAAATTTCCAAAAATTCCGTTACTGGCAAAGGGCGTGGGCCTGCATAGACTAAAAGTGAGGTGATGTTATGTGCGGAATTGCAGGAATTCTGCGTGAGGATGTGGATCTGCGGGAGCGAGAGCAGCTGCTGTGCCAAATGAGCGACAGCCTACGAAGCCGTGGCCCGGACGACAGCGGGCGATACTTAGAGCCTGGGGCAGCGCTGCTGCACCGGCGGCTGGCGATTATTGACCCGGCAGGTGGGCGGCAGCCCATGCGCTTTGGCGATTTAGTGATTGCCTATAATGGCGAAATTTACAACACGGCGCAGGTGCGCCATCTGCTGGAAAGTGCCGGGTACAGCTTTGAGACCACCTGTGATACGGAAGTGGTGCTTAAGGCCTATCATAAGTGGAAAGCCGGGTGCTTGGAAAAGCTCAACGGCATCTTTGCCTTTGCGGTGTATGACACCCGCCGAGGTACCCTGTTTGCCGCCCGGGACAGGATCGGGGTAAAGCCCCTGTTTTACTGCAAAAAAGGGCAACTGTTTGCCTTTGCCAGCCGGATCCCTACCCTGCTGCTGCTCCCGGAGGTGGAGCCGGTGGTGGATCGCAGCGGGTTGGCAGAGATCTTTATGCTGGGGCCTGCCCGCTCCCCGGGGCACGCAGTGTTTCGGGATCTGGCGGAGCTGCCTCCGGCCTGCTACCTGACCTATGACCACGGCACTTTGCAGGTGCATCGGTACTGGAAGCTGCACGCCGCGCCCCATACGGACAGCCCAGCGGATACCATAGAGCACACCCATCAGCTGGTGACGGACGCGGTGGAGCGCCAGCTGGTCAGCGATGTGCCGGTATGTACTTTTCTAAGCGGCGGGCTGGACTCGTCCATTATTTCCGAGATCGCCGCCCGGAAGATGGCGGCGCAGGGGGAGCGGCTGTGCACCTACTCGGTGGATTATGAGGACAACGACCGCTACTTCCAAAAGAGTCTGTTCCAGCCCAATGCGGACAGCGATTATATTGGACTAATGGCCGGGGCCATCGGCTCCGATCACCGTAATGTGGTGCTGAATAATGTGGATGTGGCAGAGGCGCTGGTGGAGGCCACCCTGGCCCGTGGCGTGCCGGGTTTTACGGATGTGGACTCCAGCTTGTTGCTGTTTTGCAGGCAGGTGCACCGGGACTTTAAGGTGTGCCTGTCCGGCGAATGCGCCGACGAGATCTTTGGCGGTTACCCCTGGTATCATCGGCAGGAGATCTTGTTTGCGGACACATTCCCCTGGTCCCGCAGCGTAGACGTGCGCCAAAGTCTGCTGCGCCCGGGGCTGTTACCGGAGGGGGCGGACTATGTGCAGGCCGCCTACCGCCGCACGGTGGCGGACACGGAGGTGCTGGATACAGACAGCCCGCTGGAAAAGCGTATGCGCCAGATGTTCCGGCTGAACACCGACTGGTTTATGCAAACACTGTTGATGCGCAAGGACGCCATGAGTATGCACAGTTCCTTGGAGGTGCGGGTGCCGTTTTGCGACTGGCGGCTGGTGGAGTACGCCTACAATATGCCTTGGGCGCTGAAGTCGCCGGAGGGGCGGGAAAAGGGCGTGCTGCGCAAGGCCTTTGAGGGGGAGCTGCCCTATCAGATCGCCTGGCGCAAAAAAAGCCCGTACCCCAAGACCTTTAATCCGGCGTATTTTGCCCGGGTCAAGGCGCTGGTGGAGCCGGTGCTGACGGACACCGCCTGCCCGCTGTATGAGTTGCTGGACCGGGACGCGGTGGTCGCCCTGTGTCAGAACCCGGACACCCTGCAAGAGCCTTGGTACGGCCAGCTGATGCGCGGGGCACAGGTGGTGGCGTATGTGGTCCAGATCTACGGCTGGGCCAAGGCTTACGGCGTGACCTTTGACTTGTAATTCTTCCGGGATTGTGCTATACTGAGGCTGTGTTCCCCTGCCCGGTTTTGCGCCGGGCGGGGGGCGTGCAGTAGGCAGTGTCTGCCGTAGAGAGGAAGTGGTACATTTGACCAATGCAGAATATATTGAGGCCATCGGCGCCCGCTGTTCCCGCCGTACTTACAGCCACACGCCGCCGGATCCCCGGGTGCTGGAGATCTTGCAGGAGATGGTGGACGCCGTCAATCACCAAAGCAGGCTTTCTTTTCGCCTGTTGGCGGATGGCACGGCCCCCTTTACCCTGTTTACCGGCAAATTTGCGCTGGTGGCTGTGTGCGGGCCGGACACGGAGTGGGCCAGAATTCAAAGCGGCTACTTTGGCGAAAGTATTGTTTTGCAGTGTGTGTACCACGGGCTGGGCACCTGCTGGGTAACGGGTACATATAATGAGAACAAGCTCTACCAAATGCTGGATTTGCCCCGGGATCTGCGCCTGTACGGCGTGATCACCATCGGCAATGTTAAGCCCGGCAAGAGCATGAAAGAGAAGATGATGTACAACGCCACCCACAAGACCAACAAGCCCTACCAAAAGATGATGGAGGCCTGCGACCGGGCGCTGCCGGAGCCGTATGTGTTTGCCATGCAGATGGTGGAAAAGGCGCCGTCTGCCACCAACCGGCGGTGCGTGCGCTTTCGCTATGAGGAAGGCAAAATCTCTGCCTCGGTGGACGCGCCGTACTCGGACAAGAGCCTGGACTTTGGTATTGCCCAGCTGCATTTTCAGTTGGGTGCCGCCCACAAGGGTGTGCAGGGCAAGTGGAACAAAAAAGGGGAGTTCGTCACCGACGATAAGGTGATCAAATTCCCAACGCAATCGGAGGGGGAAACAGAAAATGAGTGAAACCGCAGTGAGAAAAGAGAAGAAAAAGTGGTCCACCGGCAAAAAGGTGGCGGTGATCCTGTGCAGCGTGCTGCTGGCGCTGATCTTGATCGTGGTCAGCGGTGGATTGATCTATCTGCACAATTACTGCCAGGTGAAGGATTACACTGTGACCGCTATGGGCAATCACGATGTGACCTTGATCGCTCACCGCGGGTTCCGTGCCGTGGCACCGGAGAATACGCTGCCTGCCTTTGAGGAGGCCGGCAAGGCCGGATTTACTGGCGCCGAGTGCGACACCTATCGCACCAAGGACGGGGTGTGGGTGATCTCTCACGACAGCCATACCTACCGTATGATGGATCAGCACGCCTTTGTGGAAAAAAAGACCTACGACGAGCTGCTTACCTACAATACGGACAATGGGGTGAATATCGACCAATACCCCAATTTGAAAATTTGCACCTTAGAGGACTACTTAAAGACCTGCGTCCAGTACAATATGACCGCCGTGATCGAGCTGAAAGGCAAGAACAACACGGAGCACTATGACGAGATCTTGAAGCTGGTGGCGGACACCGGTGCTAAGCCGCTGTTTATCTCCTTCCATTTGGAGAATTTGCAGCAGATCCGCAAGTTGTCCCAGGATGTGCCGGTGTGGTATTTGGTACAGAAGATCGACGACCAGGCCATTGCAGACGCCAAGGCTCTGGGCGGAGAGTGCGGCATTGACTTTAACGGCAACAAGGACGAGAACACCAAGGAAGTGGTGCAAAAGTGCCTGGATGCCGGGCTGGAAGTGGGCGCCTGGACCATTGACGATATGGACACGCTGCAAAGTCTGAAAGACAAGGGTGTTACCTACATTACCACCGACAGTATTACCTATTAAGTTTGTATAAAATAAAAAGCAAAATTGCCCCGGGGCCCTTTGTAGGCGCCGGGGCTTTCTGTACCCGCTGAAAAGAAAAATGCAAAAAATCAAAAAAAGACTTGACATCAGCTTAGAAATCGTGTATATTTATGTTGTAATCATTACAAGTCAATAATAATTACAACATAAAGAGAGGTGATCCGAACGGAAACGGCAGAGATCGTACAAATCTTTAAGGACCGGGGATTTAAGGCAACGCCCCAGCGCATTGCCGTGTATAAATACCTGTGCGAGCACCGCACCCACCCGGATGTGGAGAGCGTGTACCGGGCAGTGCTGGAGGACAATCCCGCTTTCTCAAAGACCACTGTGTACAATGCCCTGCAAGCCCTGGACGCCTGCGGCCTGATCATTCCGGTGACCATTGACAGCGGCCGAATCCACTACGACGCGGACACCCGCTTCCACGGGCACTTCCGGTGCGAAAAATGCGGGCGGATCTATGACTTTATCCCGGACCTGACGGGTATTCAGGGGCTGGACGGCTTTACCGTCCACCACAAAGATGTGTACTTCAGCGGCATTTGCAGCTGTTGTCAATAAATGTGTTATCCAAATCATCTAAAAAGGAGAAAGACGATTATGAGCAAAAAGTATTATTGCCCGGTATGCGGGTATGAGAGCGACACCCCCATTGATGTTTGCCCCATTTGCGGCGCCAAGATGGCCGTGCGGGAGAACGAGGAGCGCACTTGGGCTGCCGAGCACCAGGTAGGCATTATTGACGGCGTGGACGAGGAGATCGTCCAGGGCCTGAGAGACAACTTTAACGGCGAGTGCTCCGAGGTGGGTATGTACCTGGCTATGGCTAGAGTGGCACACCGTGAGGGCTACCCGGAGATCGGTCTGTACTGGGAAAAGGCCGCTTATGAAGAGGCAGAGCACGCCGCCAAGTTCGCCGAGATGCTGGGCGAGGTGGTGACCCCCTCTACCAAGAAGAACCTGGAGATGCGTGTGGCTGCCGAGAACGGCGCTACCCTGGGCAAGTTTGAGTTGGCTAAGAAGGCCAAGGCTGCCAACCTGGATGCGATTCATGACACCGTGCACGAGATGGCTCGCGACGAGGCCCGCCACGGCAAGGCCTTTGAAGGTTTGTTAAAGCGCTATTTCGGTGAATAAGTACCCGGTATAAAAATAGCCCTGCGGTGTGTGCCGCAGGGCTATTTTATATTGATTTACCTTTTGCCTCCCATGACAAGGGTGGCTCGTATGATTATTCCACCGTTACGGATTTTGCCAAATTCCGGGGTTTATCTACATCCAGACCGTTTTGCTTGGCGATATAGTAGCTAAGCAGCTGGTAGGGCAAAATGGACACGGCGGGTGCCAGCAGCGGGTGGGTTTCCGGTACGCGGATCAGGGTGTCAATATCCGACGCCCGCACATCTCGGTTGGTGACCACCAGCACCTTGGCGCCTCGGGTGATCACCTCTTTCAGGTTGCTGACGGATTTGTCCACCAGCGCCGGGTCCGTAATGGTGCCGATGACGGTGGTGCCCTTTTCAATCAGGGCAATGGGGCCGTGCTTCAGCTCGCCGCTGGGGTACGCCTCCGAGTGAATATAGGAGATCTCTTTCAGCTTCAGCGACGCCTCCAGGCTGGTGGTGTAGTCGCTGCCCCGGCCAATAAAGAACACATCGGTCTCTCGGTGGATCTTGTCTGCAAAGGCTTTCACTTGGGGAGCGCACTTGAGTGTCTCTTCGATCAGTGCCGGCAGCTCCAGCAGATCGGCTTTTAGGTCGGCTGCCACACCGGCGCCCAGACCCAACAGCTCGGCAAAATGAATGGCCAGCACCGCCAGCAGCACCACTTGGGCAGTATAGGCCTTGGTGGAGGCAACGGCGATTTCCGGTCCGGCATGGGTGTAAACGGTGTAATCCGCTTCTCGTGTAATGGAGGAGCCAATCACATTGCTGACGGCCAAGGTGGCGGCACCGGCAGCCTTTGCCAGCCGCAGGGCGGCAATGGTATCGGCAGTCTCGCCGCTTTGGCTGATAAAAATGCACAGGGTGCGGTCATCTACCAACGGGTCCCGATAGCGGAACTCGGAGGCTACATCCACCTGGGTGGGGATATGCGTTAAATGCTCAAACATGGGCTTGGCCGCCAGCCCCGCGTGCATGGCGGTACCGCAGCCGATAATGTAAATTTGGTGCAGATTTTGCAGCTGCGCCGCAGTGAAGTCCAGTCCGTCCACTTGGGTGGGCGCACCGGCAGTTACACGGGTGCCGATGGTTTCCCGTACGGTAGAGGGCTGCTCGTACATTTCCTTTAGCATAAAGTCCGGGTAGCCGTTTTTCTCCGCCGCGGTGGCGTCCCAGTCAATGCGCTGGTATTTCTTCTCAAAGGGGTGCAGCTGTTCGTCATAGAAAGTGATATTCTCTCGGGTGATGACTGCGTACTCCTGGTCGTTCAGCAGGTAAAAATCCTTGGTGTAGGAGAGAATGGCCGGAATATCCGAGGCAATGTAATTCTCCTTGTACCCAATACCGATGACCAAGGGGCTGGATTTGCGCACCACAATCATTTGGTCGGGCGTTTCGCTGCACAGCACCTCAATGGCATAGCTGCCCTCCAGCCGCTTGCACGCCCGCTGGGTAGCCCGCAGAAAGCGCTCCGCTGCCGGTCCTTTGTCTGCAAAATAGTAGTGGGCAATCAGGTTGGGGATCACCTCGGTGTCTGTTTCGCTTTTGAAGGTGCAGCCCTCCAGCTCCAGTTCACTGCGCAGATCCTCATAATTCTCAATAATACCGTTGTGTACCACGGTAAATACCCCGCGGCTGTCCAGGTGGGGGTGGCTGTTCTCCTTGCTGGGCTTGCCGTGGGTGGCCCAGCGGGTGTGGGCAATGCCCACGGTGCCGGTGAGGGCGTCCAGCTGCGGATCCTGGTACAGATTGCGCACCCGACCGGTGTTTTTCACCACCGTGGGAGTGCCATCCTCCAGGGTGGCAATGCCGGCAGAGTCGTATCCTCTGTACTCCAGCTTCATCAGTCCACTAAGTAAAATCGGACTGGCCTTTTGGCCGCCGATATAACCTACGATACCGCACATAATTGCGTACCTCCATATTGTGCCTAGCCATATAGGTAGGACTAAAATGTGGATTTTGAAAAGACAAAACCCAGTCTATTATAGCAAGTAGATATGGGGATTTGTGGCATTTTATGAAAAATTCACTTAATGTTCACAATTTGCATAAGTGTGCAATTACGGCCGCGTATATCTGTATAAGCGGCAAAATATCGGACAAAATAAAGAGAATCGTCTGTCAAAGCCGGTCAAAATTCCCCGCTTGCCAGGGCTTTACAGGTGTGTTACAATAAAGAAAAAGGGAGGTGATCCCCTGTGAAGATCAAATTGAATCCGGATAAAGAGATGGTCAAAACCGTGCGAGAGGGCTTAAAGCGCACCGGCGGCTACTGCCCCTGTATGCTGGAGCGTTCGCCGGACACTAAGTGTATGTGCAAGGCGTTCAGAGAGCAAAAGGAGCCGGGGTTTTGCCATTGTCGGTTGTATTATAAAACAGAGGAGGATGACTAAAATGGCCGTTATGACCGTTACAAAAGAGAATTTTCAGGAAGAAGTGATGCAGGCCGGGTGCCCGGTGCTGTTGGATTTTTGGGCCACCTGGTGCGGCCCGTGCCGTATGGTGTCGCCCATTGTGGATGAGATCGGCGCAGAGGTTACCGGCGCCAAGGTAGGCAAGGTGAATGTGGACGAGCAGCCGGAGCTGGCCCAGGCCTTTGGCATTGCCAGTATTCCCACTTTGTTGGTGATTCGGGACGGCCGTACGGTTAATCGTGCCGTGGGTGTTCGCTCTAAGGAAGAGATTTTGCAAATGCTGGACTGATACGGAACATATAAAAAGCGACTGCACTTTTTGCGCAGTCGCTTTTCTTTGTCTTTTTGCGATTTTATTATGCTTTTTTCTTGTCCTTTTTGCTGACGGCGGTATTCTCCTGGCCGCGGAACACCACGAATTTGTCATAGAGGAATTCCGTGATCATATTGGTGGCCATAGTCAGCCCCAGCACAATGTAGTTGATGGCGCTCACATCCGCAAACTTGGCGGTAAAGTAATTGCCCAGCAGGGTGGAGATGGGGGTAAACACCAGGTAAAAGGCAAAGACCTTTAGCATGGCCACCGGCACATTGGCGGCGGACTTAAAGGTGAATTTGCGGTTAAAGGTGAAGTTCCATACCACAGACAGGATCAGGGCGATCAGGTACATGGGGCCGTACTCATTTTGCATGATCCTGGCAAAGGTAGCGTTGCTCTCCATGGCGTTTTGAATGGCAGGCAGCTTGATGACCACCTCGCTTAGAAGGGTAAAGGTCAGCACCTGGATAATGCCGGCGGAGGCAGAGAATAAGGCAAATTTGATAAATTGGCCAAAGTTCTGCTTTTCTTTCTTTTCAGTGGTATTGCTCATAAATTATGCTTCTTCTTTCTCTGTTGCAGTGGTCTGGGGTTTCTTCTTGCGGTGAATGATAAAGCGGTTACAGGGATAGGTCCACAGCGTGGGGATCGCCATACCGATCAGCTTAATAACCATGTCCCAAAAGCCGCCGGTTAGGTTGTGCCCTTGGGCAAAGGCGGTCATAGCAGAGCCGATCCAGCCGTTGGCAAAGATGGTAAACACCACCATAATGGCATAGAGGATCATACTGAGTGTGGGGTTCACATCTGCCTTAAAGGTGATCTTTCGGTTTAGGATAAAGGCGATGCCGTAGCCCACGGTGGTGGAGATTAGGTAGGTGTACAGATAGCCCTTGGACTCAATGCCGATCATATTCAGCGCGTCGCTGGTGATGGGCTGATCCAAAAAGGGCTTAAACACCGTTGCCAGCAGTATCATGTGTACCACCAACTCTACGGCAGAGGAGCCGCCGCCGGCGATGGAAAATTTGATGAATTTCCAGATTTCTGCGTGCTTCTCCGTCCAGCGGACGAAGGCGTTGTCTTTTTTCTTTTCGTTCATAATGGTTCTCCGTTACAGTAGTTTGGCCAGTAGAATGATCAGGGCGACGATTACCGCCAGCCCCACCACGGTCTTTACGATCATGGGAATGGCTGCGTCCATGGTGGCCGGGGCCTTGCTGGACAGGTAATCAAACACCGGGCGGTGCACCTTGGTGCCCACCAATTCTTCATAGGTGCGGGTGTAGGTGTCGTAATGCGTGGGGTCGTCCTCATGCAGAACAAAGCAGCGCACGCCGCGCTTGGTGCGGTTGCCGTACACATTAAAGCCGGCGGACTGGGTAAAGCCCAGGTCCATATCCTTGTACCGGCCCACAAAGCTGTTTTTGTGGTCGTGGCCTACAAACACGCCCAGAATATCGCCCTTTTCGTGCAGGGCGTCAAACTCGCCGTTGTTGATGTCCGGAATGGAGGGCGGCTCCTCCAACATATCGCCGGGACGGCAGGTGTCGCCCAGCTTGTAGAATTCGTTTTTATGGGTGCGGAAGGCTTGGATGGCGCCTTTCTCGCTTTTTTTCACCCGCCGCAGCACATGGTAATACTCCGGCATGGGAATGTGCTGGAATACCAAAGAGGGCACATAGTGGCCGGTTTCTGCCTTCAGTGCGTCCCGGGTCCTGCGATACCAGTCGATAATGGCCGGATCAAAGGCCTCATACCCGCCGCCCTTGGCGTCGGTGCCGGTGTCAAACAGGTACAGGTTCATCACCGTGCGCCCGGAGCCGTCAGAGGCGGTCAGGGGCACTGCGTAGGTGCCGCCGCCGGGAATGCCCTCTGCTTGCTCTCCGATACAGCCGGGCAGGGATTTGTAAATGTCGTTAAATTGGTCCGCGTTGCTGATGCCCACTTGCCGATCGTGGTTGCCAAAGGTAACGGCAAAGGGAATGTGGCGCCGGGTCACCGGCTCCAGCAGAGCGGTAATGGTCTTGGCCACAGCGGTCTCCAACTCTTTTTTGGTCTTGCCCTTATAGGTCACGCCGTAGCCCTTGATTTGGTCGCCGGTGTAGATGACAAGATCCGGGTGCTCCGCTTCCACCGCCGCGTCCAGCAGTGCCAGGGTGTCCGGCGAGATGGCCGGGATCTCTTGCATATCGGTGATTTGCATGATTTTCAAGGTGCCGTCCGATTTGAATTGCATCGCATTTCCCCCTACGGTCAATGATTTTTAATCCAAAAAGAGGACGCGGCGGAATGCTTATAAGTCAGCTCCGTTGCGTCCCCGTTTGTTTTTATTGTAGCATTTCCCTGTGCCGCTGTCAATATTTTGTTGTTCTTGTCTGCTATTGACGGCAAATGGTGGGTGTTTACACCGGCGTCAGATATTCCGGCGGCACGGCGGGAACGGCAAATTCGTGCAGTTTCTCTGCTACCATGGTACACAAAACGGAGCAAAATTGCAAGCCCCTGCGTTTTGTACATTGTGGCAGTATTCCGGATAATAAAAAATGCGGGCCGCTGCGGGCAAAAGAAAAAAGCCGATCTCAAAAGAAATCGGCTTTTGGTGGACACGAAGGGAGTCGAACCCTCGACCTCTGCAATGCGAATGCAGCACTCTCCCAACTGAGCTACGCGCCCGTGTGGCTATTATTATACCACGCAGGTGGCGGCAGGGCAAGGGGTAAATTAAAATTTATCGTGCCAATTCCGGCGCGGCGATCCGCTGTCGGGTGCGGGGCAAAAAAACTTCCCTCGCAGGGCTCTGCAAGGGAAGTCGGTGGCAAAATTACTTTTGTTTTTTCTTGATTTTATTCAGCTTGGCGTTGATCTCCAGGATCTGCTCCTTGGTAAACAGGCCGCCGGCCATCATGCACACACGCTTGACGGTGAAGCCCTTGCCCATGTCAATCAAGCTCTTGTTGATTTTCATGCCCTTGGCCATATCTGCCATGCCGCCGGTGGAGCCGCCCTTGTTCTTCTTCATATTGGCCCGCACCATTTGCACGATCCGCAGGGCCAGCAGCTTGCCCCGGGTGGTGGCCAAAATATCGCCGATGGTGTCGTTAATGCTCATATAGCCGGGCGGGGTCTCGATCTCAAACCAGTTGATGACGGCGCCCTCCTCTTGGAGCACATAGTCCCGGTTTGGCTCATTCACATGGCGCAGGTGGCTCTCGTCCGTGCAGTCCCCGGCCTTGGCGGTCAGGGTCGTCTCGCCGCTGTTTGGCACATCAAAGTAGAAAAACGGATATTCGCCCTTTTGCTGCACGCCCAGGCTCTTGCCGTTGGCAAACAGCTCTACCCGGGGCTGGTTGGTGTAGACGGTGACCTTGGTCACATCCTCGGTGCGGTCCACATACCGCTTGCCGCAAATGTGGACGAACGGCTCCTTGGACAGCCAAGCCTTGTAGGCATAGAACGCGTCTTTCTTATACTGCCGGTCAAAGGTTACCAAGCCCTTGTGGTTCATACCGTTCTCGCCGCCCTCGCTGCGGGCATCTGCGGCAAAGTCAAACATATTCCACACATGGGTGGACCACATCCAGGGGCGTGCGGCGATTTGGCGGATTACATCTTCGTGATATTTGGCCTGGTACTCCTCGGTGTAGTCGCCCTGCTGGGGGTCAGAGGTGTGCCAGTTCAGCGCTTCACAGCCGTACTCGCTCATGCCTACCGCCCGGTTCGGGTACTTCTTGTGAAATTTGTCAAACCAGGGGCCGTACATCTCGGTTTTGCCGCCGTACCAGCCAAAGTAGTGGTTGTAGGACAGCACATCGGCGATCTGTACATATGCCTCTCCGGGATCGCACATACTCAGCACCGCTACGGTTGTGGGGCGGGTGGGATCCATTTTATGCACCAGGTCGTTCAGCGCCCGGTGGTTCTCCAAAAGGGAGGGATCCGACGCGCCGTTCATGGTGATTTCGTTAGACAGACCCCACACCACAATGCTGGGGTGATTGCTGTTTTGGCAGATCAACTCCGTCATTTGGCTGATGGTGTTGGCCTTGCCCCCGGGCATGTGACGGGAGATATAAGGGATTTCTGCCCAGACTACCATACCTCGCTCGTCACACAGGGCATAAAAGGTCTGGCTGTGCTGGTAATGGGCCAGGCGAATGGTGTTGGCGCCCAGCTCGCAGATCAGATCCATATCCTCCGTGTGCTCCTTGGCGGTGAGGGCGTTGCCGATCCCCGGCCGATCCTGGTGGCGGGATACGCCGCGCAGGGGATAAGGTTTGCCGTTTAAGATAAAGCCCTTTTGCGGATCAATAGCAAAGCTGCGGCAGCCAAAGCGGGTGGCAATTTCGTCTACCGCTTTGCCGTTTTGCAGCAAAGTGACCGTCAGGGTATACAGGTACGGGTCCTCCGTGCCGTGCCACAGGTGGGCGTTTTCGATTTTGAAGTTCGTTTTTGCATCGGCAGCGTCCGCATCGGCTTCTGCCACCGGGTCGCCGTTCCTATTGGTGATGGCAAAATGCACGGTGCAGCCTGCCGGTGCAGTCACATACGCCGTGGCAGCCACCGTGGCGTGGTTGCCTTGCATGGTGGGCACCACTTGCACGCCGGGAGCGCCGTAGTAGTCCAGGTCAAAGTGGCTCTCTTCCACGCCCAGCACGGTTACATCCCGGTAAATGCCGCCGTAGAAGGTGAAATCCGCCACCTGGGGATATACCGTTTCATTGGGGCTGTTGTCTGCATAGACCACCAGCAGGTTATCCGGCAAAATTTCCGGCAGCTTGGCGCGGAAGGTGGAGTAGCCGCCGTCGTGCTTGGCAATCTGCTTGCCGTTCCAGTAGATCTCGGCACTGCTGTTTACGCCGTCGAATTGCAGGTAATGCACCGGGGCGCTGCCCAGTTCATCGGCGGTGAGTGCCTTGGCGTAGGCGCACTTGCCTCTGTAATAGTCGTTGCCGCCGTCTTGGCCGTCTGTGCCGTTCCAGGTGTGGGGTAGGTCCACCGACTCCCAGTCTGTGGGCAGGGCGGTGGGGGTACTTTGGGGCTTTTTGGAAAAGCGCCAGCCTTTGTTTATGTTGATGATTTGTCGCATAGGGTTGCCTCCGGGTGGATTATTTTACTTTTTCCTGGGCGTTGTCGTCCAGATTATATAGGAAATGCATACTGATCAGGCTGATCAGTGCGCCAATAAAGGGCAGGAACGCGGTGACGAAATAGATCTTCTCCGGTACACCGGCAGCCTGCTCCAGGGCGCCCAGCTTTTGGTTATAGCCGGTCATACCGATGGCCCAGCTGACCACGGCGGCGCCAACACCCTGGGCAATTTTGCGGAACAGGGAATAGGTGGCGTAAATGGAGCTTTCCTCCCGGCGGCCGGTTCGGTGCTCCTGGTAGTCGATGCAGTCCGCTACCAGCGCCCACATTAAGGTCAGGTAAAAGGCGGAGCCAAACATGGCGATGGCCACCAGCACGATCCAAACATAGGGGTTACGGATCCGCACAAAGGCAGCCACGCCGGCGGAGATGGCCGACAGGACAAAGGGATAGGTGCACAGCTGCTTTTTGGTGAATTTCTTGAGCATGGGCTTGACCAACAAAATGCCCAGCGCCACCGGACATCCGGCCAGCATGGTGGCAATGGTGATCAGCTTGGTGTTCTGGAAATAGCACATAAAGATATAGGGCATGGAGGTGGTCACCGTCATCATCAGCGCCAGGTATGCCACGGTGCTGATGGTCACGCCCATCATGGGTTTGTTCTTAAAGAAAGAGCCAAGAGTGGCAAAATAGTTGAACTTCTGTTTCTCCTGGGGCTGTGCAGCGGCAATGCGCTCGGTGGTCATGCGCCGCAGCAGGTAGAAGGATACCAAACCGATGGCGCCCATCACGCCAACAAAGATGATGAACAGATCACCGCGGGGATTGTCGTTCTTGTCATATACCAGCAGGGGTAGCAGGATCATAATGGGAATCTGGGCACACATAGCGCCGATACTCCGCCACTGGGACAGGGAGGAGCGGCCCGCCGGGTCGTTGGTAATGCAGCTTTGCATGGAGCCGTAGGGCACATTCACGCTGGTGTACGCCACGCTCCACAGGCAGTAAATGCCCAGGCACATGGCGATCTTTACCCCGTAGGGCGCACTGGGTGCATAAATGAACAGGGCAATACTGGACAGTAGCAGCACCGGACTGGCCCACTTGATCCAGGGCTTAAATTTACCGTCCTTGCCGGGTTTGGTGGCGTCGCACAGACCGCCGATGATGGGGTCGTTGATGGCGTCGAAAATTTTGCCCAGCAGAATGAGAACGGCAAAGTGCTTGGGATCAATCTTCATACAGGTGACATAAAACAGCATCAGGTAGCTGTTAATGAATGCAAAGCTCATATTGCATCCAAAGTCGCCAAAGGCATAGCCGATCTTATCGCGCATACCGAAGGGGCGCAGTTGTTTGTTGGTGCTCATATCCATATCGGTTCCCTCCAAATTCCTATTTTGTACCATGTGTACATCTCTTTTTATTATACATATTCTATAAAAAAATGCAATGGAAAGTGATGGAATTCGTCCATTTTGTGCATAATATGGAAAAAGGAACCAGATTTGTCTAAGATTTTTCGGGCAAAGAAAAAGGCGGCTGCGGTGCAGTCGCCCTTTTGATTTATTGCTGTTTGAACACACGCTTAGGATCCTTGACCAGCAAGATCGCCAGCCAGGCGATGGCGCCCAAGGTTACGGCAGAGAGACCCAGCAGACTGTCGTTCAGTATCTCGCTGAAGCTCTGCTGAAAATACGCCGCCCCTTCGCTGAAGTATTCAAAGAAGAAGTCCACCAGCCACATCAGCCCGGCGCCCCAGTAGATCAGGCACAGCGTGCCCAATCGGTAGGTTTTGCGCTTTTCGCAGGCGTACCAGGCTACGGTGGCCGCCACGGCAGCCATTAAGGTTAGTAGCAGGCACATAGTTTACCCCTCCTGCGCAGCGGCCTTGGCGCTCTTTTTGAATTTGGCGCTGACCACGGCGACTGCCATGCCCCATACAGCGGTGACAACGGCGCTCATGGTCACACCCACAGTAGCCATTTCGTGGAGCATGACCGCTTTGTCCTCCGGGTTGCTCATGGCCGTTAGGAACGGTGCAAACAAAGTTACCTCGCCGTGCCACAGATGCTCAAAGGCCAGCAGCAAAATGCCGCCCCACAGCAGACCGGACAGCAAGAACAGCTTGTGGCTCCAGGTAAATTTCTTCTCCTGGGCAGGTGCCCCAGTGCCCACAGCTTCATGGGCGGGCAGCGTGAGCTTTTCTTCCTTTTTTTTCATAGTCAGCGCCACAGCGGTGACCACCACGGCCTCAGCGGCCGGTACTAAGAAACATGCCATTTGGTTATCCTCCCGATATTGCGCCGTTGGGCGCTTACTTGATATTTTCATTTTACCACGGCGTCGGATCGGTAGCAACCCACCGTGGGGGATTTTTTTAGTCTTTATATTGCCCGGCAAACTTGGTGCGCAGGGCCATGCGCAGCACATTCTTGGCCGTGCGTTGCAGCTCGCCCAGGGTGATGCCGTCGGGCTTGCCCAGGGTCGCCAGCAGACTGCCGTCGTTGGGGGCGGACTTGCTGAGGGCGGTTTTGGCGCCGGGCATCAGCACATCAACCTGTGCCCGCACCCGGTAGCCGTTGTCCCGCAGCTCCGGGAACTCCGGCGAGGCGGCGTAGCGCATCCACCAGTCGGTCATCACATTGCCGGTGTAGCCCCATTCCTCCCGCAGCAGGGCGGTGCACAGCTGGTAGTTGTAGTGGCTCCACACGCCGTTGATCTTGTTGTAGCTGGTCATCAGGTTCTTAGGATGTGCTTCTTTTATGCAGATCTCAAATCCCCGCAAATAGATCTCCCGCAGGGCGCGGGCGCTGACTACGGAATTGTTGTAGTTGCGGTTATATTCTTGATTGTTGCAGGCAAAGTGCTTGGGGCAGGCGGATACCGGAGCGCTTTGCAGACCCTGCACCACCGCAGCGGCCAGCTTGCCGGTGACCAGCGGGTCCTCGGAGAAGTATTCAAAATTGCGCCCGCACAGCGGATTGCGGTGGATATTCATGCCCGGCGCCAGCAGCACATCGGTGCCTTTGTCCACCATCTCCCGCCCCATGGCGTCGTACAGGTCCTGTACCAGCGGCAGGTTCCAGCTGCAAGCCAGGGCGGTGCCGCTGGGCAGCAGGGAGCAGGTGGCCCGCAGGCGAATCCCGGAGGGGCCGTCGGTGGTGATCACCGGGGGTATGCCCTTTTGGCGCAGGCTGTCGCTGACCCCGGCCATGGCGCCCGCATTGCCGGAGGCACCCAGTGGGCTGTCCATCATGCCCTCGCCGCGACTGAGCAGCTCCATCTCCGTGGTAGACAGCTGCGCCACAAAGTCGTCCAGGCTGACGCTGCCCTCGGCCACATCTGCCAGCACAAAGCCCTTGTTGCCGGTGACCGGCAGGGCAGGGGGCAGATGATCCAGGATCTCCTGCTTTAGGTCTACGGTGGCGGTGGGCACCGGGGCGTAGGTCCGGGTCACTTTGTCGTTCTGTACTGTGGCGGTGAGTCGGTCAAAGCCGCTGTCTGCCGGGGGCGCCAGCAACTGGCAGCACTGCTCCAGCACCAGCGTGTCCGCCAGGTGCAGGTCACCGCAGGGGATAGCGCTGCGCACATCTGTGCCCAGGTAAAAAGTGTAGTCCCCCGCTTCCAGCAACCAGGCGTTTTTGTGCCCGGCAGCGCCGCTGTCGTCAAAGCTGGCAAAGTGCCGATAAGGGGCGGTGAGGGTCAGACTTTGGTGCTTGCCGGGGGCCAGTTCCTCGGTTTTGCCAAAGGCAATAAGTACCTTAACGGCTTTTCCCAGCGCGCCGCAGGGACAGCAGGCGTACAGTTGTACCACCTGTTTGCCGGGCAGCGCGCCGGTGTTCTCCACCTGCACCTGCACGGTGACCGTCTGGTCCTTGATCTCTGTTTTTTTCACCTTACAGGCAAAGTCCGTGTAAGACAGACCGTAACCAAAGGGGTACAGCACCCGCTCCGGCGCAAAGGTCTCAAAGTACCGATAGCCCACAAAAATATCTTCTGTATAGCGGTTCTCTGCCTTGTTGCCAAAGTTCTGTGCCGGGTAGTCGGCGTAGGTTTTGGCGATGGTGTCCGTCAGGCGGCCGCTTGGGTTCACCTGCCCGGTGAGCACATCCGCCACCGCGTTACCGCTCTCCATGCCCAGCTGCCAGACCAGCAAAATGGCGCTGATCTGGTCGCCGTAGGCGTCGATTTCCGCAAAGTCCATAATGCTGCCGATATTCAGCACCAGCACCACTTTTTGAAAGGCGGTGGTCACAGCGTCCAGCAAGGCCTTTTCTTTATTCGTCAGGTAAAAGCTGCCTTTTTTCAGCGTGTTTTCCCGGTCCTCACCGGCGCTGCGGCCAATAACCACCACGGCGGTTTGGCACCGCTTAGCAGCTGCCTGTACCCAGTCTTGCTTCACCGGCATTTCTGCATAATAGCGGGGCCAGTGCCCCCAAAATCCCGGGTCCGGGTCGTTGACAGAGGCGGTGCACCAGCTTTCATAGGCGGCCAGTACGGTGCTGTCCAGCTGCACACCGGCGTTTACCAGCCCTTGCACCAGGTTGATACTGTACGGGGCGGAAACATCGCCGCCGCTACCGTTGCCTACATAAAAATAGTTCTTCTGCACCCGGCCAAACAGCGCCACCGGCGCATACAGATCCAGGGGCAAGGTGTGGTTGTTGTTCTTCAGCAGCACGCAGCTTTCCGCACCGGCCCGTCTGGCCAGTGTCGCCACCTCCGGATTGCCCGGTTCACCGGTGATCCGTCCGCTTTGCTGCTGCGCCAGCTCCGCCCCGCCAAAGGTTTGCAGCACTTTGCGCACCGCCTTATATCCCCAGTTGGTCATAACCGTACCTCCATTATGAAAATCTATGCCCATCATAGCAAATTCCGCCGAGAATTACAATAGGAATCAAAAAAGCGGCGTGTTTCCGATAGCACACAGCAAAGAACAAAACGCATTTGCTGCACCAAGACAAAAAAACACGGACACTCAAGGGAGTGTCCGTGTTGGTTGCTTGGCGTGAACTTATTTCAGTTCAACGGTAGCGCCGGCCTCAGCCAGCTTAGCCTTCAGAGCCTCAGCGTCAGCGGTGGGCATTGCTTCCTTAACGGTAGCGGGAGCGCCGTCAACGATAGCCTTAGCTTCCTTCAGGCCCAGGCCGGTAGCCTCACGAACGGCCTTGATCACCTGAATCTTGTTGGCGCCAACATCGGTCAGCACAACATCAAACTCAGTCTTCTCGTCAGCAGCAGCGGCGCCACCCTCAGCGGGAGCAGCTGCAACGGCGACTGCGGCAGCAGTAACGCCAAAGGTCTCTTCGATTGTTTCCTTGAGCTCTTTAAGCTCCAGAACGCTCAGTTCTGCGATGGAATCTACAATAGCAGTGATTTTCTCGGTTGCCATGATAATTACCTCCGTAAATTATAATAAAAATTAAATTATTCTGCTGTTTCTTCAGCAGGTGCTTCCTCAGCGGGAGCAGCCTCTGCGGGAGCCTCTTCGGCTTCTGCAGCGACGGGTGTTGCACCGCCCTTTTCTTCCAGTGCTGCAACGGCACGGGCAATGCAGGCGATGGGCTCAACAACAAGACTTGCGATCTGAGCCAGCATGGCTTCTCTGGAAGGCAGCTTGGAAAGCGCAATAACCTCGTCCAGAGCGATCACTTTGCCGTCCAGATAACCGGACTTAATGGCAAAATTGTCGTGGCCGTCTGCAAACTTTTGCAGAATGCGAGCAGATGCCACATAGTCATCGTCACAGGTGGCGATGGCGGTGGTGCCTTCCAACACAGACTCAAGACCTTCCAGACCGGCAGCCTCGGCTGCTCTGCCCAGAATGGTGTTCTTTACGACAGTGTAGTGCACACCGGCCTCACGCAGATCGTGACGCAACTGGGTGTCATCAGACACGGTGATGCCTTTGTAGTCAACCACTACACCGGCGCAGGAATTCTTGATCCGGTCAGAAAGAGCGGCAACCTGCTGCTTTTTCATTTCAAGAACTGCTGTACTTGGCATAAAACATAACCTCCATAAGTATTTGCCGCAAAATGCGGTCTTTATGGCTGTTTAGCAAAACAAAAAGTGCATTCCGATGTACCTCGGAATGCACAAAATGACATAGATATTGCACCGCAGGGTGCGAACCATGCACATTCATTCCTCGGCAGGCGATCAACTTACGCCAAACGGCACCTGCTGTCTTTGGCTGAACAGCGATAGTATTTTAACACAAGGCACAAGCCTTGTCAATACCCAAAAACTTATTGAGCAGAAACAGTACCAACTTTGTTGGGGTTGATACGCACGCCGGGGCCCATGGTGGAAGCCACGGCAACGGACTTAATATACTGACCCTTCAGTGCAGCCGGCTTTGCCTTGATGATGGCGTCCAGCAGAGCGTTGAAGTTCTCCAGCAGCTTCTCCTGCCCAAAGGAAGCCTTGCCGATGGGGCAGTGAATGATGTTGGTCTTGTCCAGACGGTACTCGATCTTACCGGCCTTAGCCTCGGTTACAGCCTTAGCCACATCCATGGTCACGGTGCCGGCCTTGGGAGAGGGCATCAGACCGCGGGGGCCAAGCACTTTACCCAAACGACCAACGAAGCCCATCATATCCGGGCTGGCAACGGCCACATCAAAGTCCATCCAGCCGCCCTGGATCTTCTCTACCAGGTCAGCATCGCCAACGATGTCAGCGCCGGCCTCAGTAGCAGCCTTAGCCAGGTCGCCCTTGGCAAATACAGCCACGCGCACGGTTTTACCGGTGCCGTTGGGCAGCACCACTGCGCCACGCACCTGCTGATCAGCGTGACGGGAGTCAACGCCCAGGCGAATATGTGCCTCAATGGTTTCGTCAAATTTAGCTGTGGCGGTCTTAACAGCCAGGTCAAGTGCCTCAGCGGTATCATACAGATTGGAGCGGTCTACCAGTTTGGCGCCGTCCACATATTTCTTTCCGTGTTTCATTACAAATTACCTCCAGTGGTTAATCGGATCTTTCCTCCCACAAGGGACTCAGTCTTCTACTACAATACCCATGCTGCGAGCAGTGCCGGCGATCATGGACATAGCGGCCTCCAGAGAAGCTGCGTTCAGGTCGGGCATTTTGGTCTCAGCGATCTTCTGGACCTGCTCCTTGGTGATGGTGGCTACCTTGTTCTTGTTGGGAACGCCGGAAGCCTTGTCAATGCCGCAAGCCTTCTTGATGAGAACGGCTGCGGGCGGGGTCTTGGTGATGAAAGTGAAAGAACGATCTTCATAAACGGTGATCACTACGGGAATGATCAGGCCGGCGTCGTTCTTGGTTCTCTCGTTAAAGTCCTTGGTGAAAGCCACGATGTTTACACCGTGCTGACCGAGAGCCGGGCCAACCGGGGGGGCAGGGGTCGCCTTACCGGCCGGGATCTGAAGTTTAATTAAACCTACTACCTTCTGTGCCATAATAATTTCCTCCTAATATTGTGGTAAAT
>OGWV01000128.1_pt1 | contig 39491 bp, 26 predicted proteins | sample 1576081 | NCBI WGS metagenome assembly OGWV01 (sample SAMEA3541541, study PRJEB24748) | human gut metagenome | biome: human gut; feature: human-associated habitat; material: faeces | place: China | collected 2012 | reverse complement strand
CGTAGCTGCGCACGTCGAAATCGGGGTAGCGCTTCTGCAGGCGGCTGCCGATCTCGCCCAAGCCGGTGGCCTTGCCGTTGTTCTGGTTGTCGGTGATGATGTCCACCACGGCCTGCTCCACGGAGTCCTTCGGCACCGCGTTGCTGCCGCCGCCCTTCTCGTTGCGCTTGTTCTGCACGAGCAGCTCGAGCGTGGTGAACACGTCGCAGGCGCGGCGGAAGGGCGTGGGGGTCTTCTTCTCCCCCATGCCGATGACCATGCGCCCGCTCTCGCGCAGACGGCTGGCCAGGCGCGTGAAGTCCGAGTCGCTGGACACGAGGCAGAAGCCGTCGACGTTGTCGGTGTAGAGGATGTCCATGGCGTCGATGATCATGGCGGAATCCGTGGCGTTCTTGCCCTGGGTGTAGCCGAACTGCTGGATGGGCGTGATGGAGTTCTCCAGCAGCGCGTCCTTCCATTTCGCGTGCAGGGTGAGCGTCCAGTCGCCGTAGATGCGCTTGATAGTGACGGTGCCATACTTCGACAGCTCGTTCAAGATCGGCTTCAAGTAGCGCGCCGACACGTTGTCCGCGTCGATGAGCAGCGCGAAGCGGCGGTCGGACGACTCAGTGGTTGTCTTTGATTCCATGGGAGGTAAATTCCTTGCTTGAGATAAGGGGCCTTTGTCACTCAGTATGGCACACTTCGGCCTAAAATGCTGCACCTATCTTGGACTCAGGTCAAGCCGTAACGTTGAGAAGCGCCTTTCCTCCCGAGAATACAGGAAGTCGTGGGATAGGGGCAGCCGAGGCAACAAAAAAGCCAGCGACGATAAGCCGCTGGCCTAGCATTTCGGTGGTGCACCATGAAGGACTCGAACCTTCGACCTTGGGATTAAGAGTCCCCTGCTCTACCAACTGAGCTAACGACCCGATATCAACACGAAGCAAGAACTGGGGTGGGTAAAGGGACTCGAACCCTCGACCTACGGGACCACAACCCGTCGCTCTAGCCAACTGAGCTACACCCACCGTGTCCTGTGCGCTTCGCGCTCGACTATTATTGCAAGGAACGCCACGCGATGCAAGCCCCAATTTTCAAGAATTTTGAAAAGAGTTTTTCGAGCGCGTTTCGAGCAATTCCCACCGGTTTCATAGGAGTAAACTTGCCCCACTGCAAATGCTCGAAAGGACAAGCATGAAAGAACTCTCCAATCGCACGGCAACATTTACCGATTCGGTCATCCGCCGCATGACGCGCATCTCCAATAAGTACGGTGCCGTCAACCTCTCGCAGGGCTTCCCCGACTTCGATCCTCCGGCGCAGCTGCTCGAGAGCCTCAGCGCCATCGCGACCGACCCCAAGCCGCTCTATCACCAGTACTCCATCACTTGGGGCTCCCAGGCCATGCGCGAGGCGCTCGCCGCTAAGCAGGAGCACTTTATGGGCATGCCGATCAACCCCAACGAGAACATCGTAGTCACCTGCGGCTCCACCGAGGCCATGATGGCCGCCATGATGACGGTTACGAACCCCGGAGACAAGGTCGTCATCTTCTCGCCGTTCTACGAGAACTACGGCGCCGACACAATCCTTTCGGGTGCCGAGCCCATCTACGTGCCGCTCAACCCGCCCACGTTCGACTTCGATCGCGAGGTCCTCGAGGCGGCCTTCCGCGACAACGATCCCAAGGCCATCGTCCTGTGCAACCCTTCCAACCCCTGCGGCAAGGTCTTTACGTGCGAGGAGCTCACCTTTATCGCCGACCTCTGCAAAAAGTACGACGCCTACTGCATTACCGACGAGGTATACGAGCACATCGTCTACGCGCCCCACGAGCACGTCTATATGGCCACGCTGCCCGGCATGTTCGATCGAACCATCAGCTGCAGCTCGCTGTCCAAGTCCTACTCCATCACCGGCTGGCGCCTAGGCTACACCATCGCTCCCGCCGAAATCACCGAGCGCATCAAAAAGGTCCACGACTTCCTCACCGTAGGCGCCGCCGCCCCCCTGCAAGAGGCCGTCGTCACCGCCCTCAACTTCGACGACAGTTATTACCAGGAGGTCCTCGACCTCTACACCGCCAAGCGCGACCTATTCTGTCAGGGGCTCGATAGCATCGGTCTTGAGCACAACGTGCCGCAGGGCGCCTACTATGTGATGATGGATATCTCGGAGTTTGGCTATGACAGCGACCTCGACTTCTGTGAGGATTTGGCCTCCAAGGTGGGCGTGGGCGCCGTTCCGGGCTCGAGCTTCTTCCGCGAGCCCGTCAACCATCTGATTCGTTTCCACTTTGCCAAGCGAGACGAGACGCTCAACGCTGCGCTTGAGAACCTCAAGTCGCTACGTGATAAAATCAACCCGCGCGGGTAAGGACGGTCAGTAACTAAAGGCACTAAAGAAACCTCGTGAACCCGTTGGGCCATGAGGTTTCTTTTTATAGCGACCTCATTTATTTTTTAGAGCGCTATACTTTAGTCACGGAGCAACTCGTCCAGAGAGGAATACTATGGCAGAGCAGCAGCTTATCGGAGCGCTCGAGGCCGGCGGCACCAAGATGGTCTGCGCCACGGGCTATGCAGACGGCACGGTCCTGGAACGCGAGCAGATTGCGACCACGACCCCGCAGGAGACCGTTGAGGCCGTCAACGCATGGTTTGCCGACAAGGACATCGCCGCGCTGGGCATCGGCGCCTTTGGCCCCACCGCAGTCAACCCTGCCTCGTCCCAATACGGCAAGATCCTGGAGACGCCCAAAACGGCATGGCGCTACTTTGACCTGCTGGGCACCATCCAAAACGAGCTCAATATTCCCTGCGGCTACGACACCGACGTCAACGTCGCCTGCCTGGGCGAGGTCACCTTTGGTTGCGCCCAGGGCCTCACTGACGTGGTGTATCTGACCATCGGTACCGGCGTGGGCGCCGGCGTGCTCTCGGGCGGTAAGCTCGTGCACGGCATGATGCATCCCGAGGCCGGTCACATCCTGGTCACGCGCGACCCGCGCGACACCATCGGCGAGCACAGCGGCTGCCCCTTCCACGACAACTGCCTCGAGGGCCTCATCGCCGGTCCCGGCGTCAAAAAGCGCTGGGGTGGCAAGAGCGCCGGAGAGATGGCCGATGACCCGGAGGCCATGGACCTGCTCGCCGGCTATCTGGCGCAGGCGCTCATGACCTACATCCTGTGCTACGCACCGCAAAAGATCGTCATCGGTGGCGGCGTGGCCGACCACACCCCCATCGTGCCGCTCGCGCGCAAGAAGTGCGCCGAGATGCTCAACGGCTACATCGTCACGCCCGATATGGCCGACATCGATAGCTATATCGTCAACAACAGCCTCGAGGGCAAACAGGGCATTATGGGCTGCTTGGCCCTGGGCGCTCAGGCGCTTCAGTAGCAGACGCACCCACAGGGCGTGGCGCGCCCGGCAAATCCGACCTACGGAACGACGCCACCACGCCTCATATAAGCCCTCAAATAAAAAAGGCCGCCTAGGACCAAACAATACGTCCTAGGCGGCTTTTTTGGCGCGCATCAGCGGCCGTAAGAGATATCGGAGCACAACGCCCGTTGCCGCACCACAGCAGTCGATCATCACATCGGTGATCATGCCGGCGCGTCCCGGCACAAAGAGCTGAATCGTCTCGTCGATCGAAGGAATCAGCAGCAGGAACACCGCCGTGGGCAGCAGCACGTCAAAGGTGCGCCGGCCCTCAAAATCAAAGGCGTGCGTTGCCAGGATGCCGAGCACCAAATACTCGGTAAAATGCGCGCACTTACGAACAACAAAGTTGGTCACCCATTCATATGGAAGTCCCACGCCGCGCAGGAAACCGCGGATAGCTTCCATGACCGTTAGGCTCAGCGAACCCGACCCCGAGCCGGGAACCAGCGAATTACCCCAGATCAAGAGCGCCATCAGGCAGGTCACGACCGCCCATTTTCGATTGATCTTAACCATGCAGAAGTTATGCCTCCGCGCGGAGCGGCGCGAAGCTGGCGGTACCGCCCTCGATAACGCTCAGATAGGCACGGCCCGTACGCTTGGCGGTAGAGGACTGCAGGCGCTCGATCTCTTCCTCGAGGATCTGATTGACGCGCTCGTGACGACGATTTTCCATAATGCCGGCGGCAATAGCCTCGGCTCGCTCGATGCCCTCGCGCGAGATACGGGCGGTATCCTCGGGGAACACAGCGCTGTGACGGCCGACATAGGCGGGTGCAGCAGGCTGAGGGGCAGCGACGGGAGCGGGAGCTGCAACAGGAGCAGGCTCGTCGATCTCGTCCAGAATCGCGGTGGCAGCGGCCCACATGTCCTCGTGGCCCGAGTAATCGGCCATGGGGACATCAACCTCGAGCGAGGCATCCGGAAGGTCGCCGGTGTCGATGCGATCTTGGGCATCAATCGATGCGGTGATGGCTGCAGGCTCATCGAGGTCATCGAGATCGATGTCCGCGGCACCGAAAATGATAGGCATGCTGGCGAGGTTTGCGTTGTACGGCGCAGCCTCAGCCGCCTGTTGCTGGGCAGGAGCGCCCCAAAGCGAGCTTTCGGCGGCACGGCGGGCGGCAACGGCCTCCTCGTCCGCGGTCATGGCTTCATCAACGTACGAATTATCGGCAGAAGCGTTCACGTCCGCCGAGGTGGCGCTGCAGGCGTTATTGGCTGCCGCGTTGGCAACGAGTGCCACAAAAGCCGCCGTGCTGCCCGCAGGGGCGGCCTGGGAGCCAGACACGGCGCGTGCCGCGGCGGCGATGTCGTCGCGATTGAAGGAGCCGGTCTGCCCGCCGTTGGTGAGCTCGTCGATGGCGACTTGATAGACGTCGCGCGAGCGCGCAGGGTCGCAGCTCACCGGCGAATCGTCGTCGAGCATACTGTCGATCATGGACCAAGCCTCGGCCTCGTCCATGGCATCTGCGGCTCGAGCGATGGTAGGGACACCATCATCGGCATGACGGCGCTGGAACGCACCAGTCAGGCCGGAAAGGAATGCCGAGGTAGACTGCTCCGACTGAGCCTGAGAAGCAGAAGCGGCAGCATATGGAGTCGCATCCTGCTGCTGAGCTGGAATCGAGGCGGTCTTGAACTCGCTTTGATGCTGATTGAGATTGGCGGCACCGCCCATGGCATCGGGCTGGAACAGACGCTCTTCACGCTGCGCACGGTACTCGGAGATACCCAGCGAGGCGGCATAGATGCCCACGCCCGCCACCGCACCGACGGCAAAGGGAACAGCGCCCGCGACAACCGTCTCGTTGACCGACGAGAACGGCAGCGTCGCGGCATACATCACCACGGGGGCGGCAAGGCCGATCCCGCAGGAAAGTCCGGCAAGGACTGCTCGTTGTGTTGCATCAGAAGAAGCCATGAGCTCTCCCCATCTTCCAGCACCCAAATCGCATCATTCAGTTGGCTGCGCGAGAGAAGATGAAGCGGGGCTATGCCCCAAAGCAACGGTATATGGTTCGTTTCATCTGCGTTTTCCGTCGCGAAGCTTAAAAGCTATTATGCGAAACCGCCCTGCCGATTGCAAGCGACGATGTCGGATTGAAACGGGAAACCTGCTGCTCGTCGGTCTTACGGTCAAAAATAAGCGCGGAGCGGCGCTATAGAAAAGGGCCGAGGCTCAAAGCCCCGACCCTTTATCGCATTGATGACTATCGCTGCGTGTGGATGACAACCTAGAACGTCTGCTCGTAGTCGCTGTGTTTTTTGGCCGAACGCACCAGGAACTCCTGGTTGGTGTTGGTGCCCTTAAGACCCTTGATAAACGATGCGGCCGCGCGCTCGGTGTTGTTCATGCCGGCAAGAATGCGACGCAGACCAAAGACAAACGGACGCATCTGCTCGTCGACCAACAGATCCTCGTTACGCGTACCGGAGGCAACGGGGTCGATAGCCGGGAAGATGCGGCGGTCGGCCAGGTCGCGGTCGAGCTTAAGCTCCATGTTGCCGGTGCCCTTGAACTCCTCGAAAATGACCTCGTCCATCTTGGAACCGGTGTCGATGAGGGCAGAGGCCAGGATGGTGAGCGAGCCGCCGTTCTCGATATTGCGGGCTGCACCCAGGAAGCGCTTGGGCGGATACAATGCCGCCGAATCGACGCCGCCCGAAAGGATGCGGCCTGAGGCGGGCGCCGCCAAGTTGTAGGCGCGGGCGAGGCGCGTGATGGAGTCGAGCACCACCACGACGTCGCCACCCAGCTCTACGATGCGCTTGGCGCGCTCGATGACGAGCTCTGCCACGCGGGTGTGGTTGTCGGCAGGCATATCGAAGGTCGACGCCACAACCTCACCCTTGATAGAACGCCGCATATCGGTGACCTCTTCGGGGCGCTCGTCGACGAGCAGGCAGATGAGGTGCACCTCGGGGTTGTTAATCGAGATGGACTGGCAGATCTTCTTGAGGATCGTGGTCTTGCCGGCCTTGGGCGGGGACACGATCAGGCCGCGCTGGCCCTTGCCGATCGGTGACACGATGTCGATGGCGCGACCGGTAATAGAGTCCTTGCCGTGCTCCATGCGCAGCGGCTCGTTGGGATAGACCGGGGTGAGGTCGCCGAACTTGGGACGGTTGCGAATCTGCTCGGGGTCCAGACCGTTGACGGTCGTGATTTTGGCGAGGCCGGCGCGCTTGTCGCCGCCGCGCGAAGGACGCAGCGAGCCCTCGATGACGTCGCCCGTGCGCAGGCGCGCGGAGCGGATGAGGTAGGCGGGCACGAAGGCGTCGTCGTTGGACTTCATGTAGCCATGGGCGTGGATGATGCCGGAGCTGTCCGGGCGAATCTGCAGAATGCCCTTGATGTCGCGGAAGCCCTCGGCCTTCGCAGCGGTGACGTAGATTTCCTCGACGAGCTCAGCCTTCTTTTTGCCGGTCGTCTCGATCTCGAACTCTTTTGCCTTCTCGCGCAGCTCGGCGACCTTCATGGCCGCAAGCTCCTCGCGCGAAAGCGTTGGCTCGGTGGGAGCGGCATTACGCTCCTTGTTGCGTTGCTTGCGATCGCGCTGGCGGTTGCGACGGTCGTTGTTGCGCTCGTCCTTGCGCTCGTTGCGCTCCTCGTTGCGCTTGTGCTGGCGACGGTTGGGGCGAGCGCCGTCTTCGCCCTCGGCGGGGGCGGCACCATCGGTTGCGGTGGTGTCAACATTGGCCGCAGCGGCGTCATTGGCCTCGGCGCCGGAATCGACCTGCGCTTCGACATCAGCATGCTGCTCGGCGGCCTTGGCCTTAACGGACTTCTTGCGACCGCGCTTGGGCTTCTCGGATGCAGGCTGTTCGACGTCCTGGGGCTCGACGGCATCAGTCGATGCATCGGCGGTCGTCTCGGCGGAATCCTCGGACGCGCCCTTCTTGGCAGCCTTAGCCTTGGACGTGCGCTTAGCAGCAGTGCGACGCCTGCGACCGGGACGGACGCCGGCGGGCTCGGCATCGGCAGAAACGGCCTCGGAAGTCGTAGCATCCTGGACGGGTTCATCGGCAGCAGTTGAGGACTTGGCGGTCGCCGCAGCATCCCGAGCGGCGGCGGCTGCGGCTGCGGCCTTCTCGGCCTCGACAAAGGCCTTAGGCTTGCGACCGCGACGGTGCGGGCGCAAAGCCGGATCGACAACGGGAACTTCGCTGGCCTCGACAGGCGCAGCGGGCTCAACAGACGATGCACCCTCCCCTGCCGCGGAACGGAGCGAAGTCTCAGTGGGCTCGGGGACTACCCGTTCCGCAACCTGCTCGGCCTTAGCAGCCGTGCGACGGCGTGTGCGCGGTGCCAGCTTCTCGGTCGGCTGGTCGGCGGCAGGAACCTCGGTGGCGGCAGGGATCTCGAGTACAGACGGAGCTGCAAGCTCGGTCAGAGCCGCGGCCTCGCGCTCGGCAGCACGACGGCGGGCGCGCACCACCTGAGCCTCGCTAATCTGCGCCAACGCACGTGCCTGCGCGACCTCATCGGAAATCGGCGCCGAGGAGTCAGCTGCAACGGTGAGCTTGGCGCGCGTCGTGCGCGTGGTACGGCGCTTTGGCTTGGTGACCTCCTCGCCGTCAGCGGCAGGCTTGGCCGTGCGGCGCGTGCGCTTGGGCTTTGCCGGAGCAGCCTCCTCACCAGTTGCAGGCACGGCCTTCTCAGCCGCTACAGGCATAGGCGTCGAAGCAGCCTTAGGCGTCTCAGGAGCCGAGGCTTGCGCGGGCGCCGCGACCTGGTCCGACGCAACCGGTGCAGCGGGAGCGGCCTGCGTCGTCGTTATTTCGTTTTCTTGCTGTTGATCAGACACAGTGTTTGCTCAACTTTCTTTTCAAGCCCTGTGATCACATGCTCCCTGCATAAACCTTCAGGGCGGCTAAACAGTCTAGTTCCGTTCAAAACGACGGACATCATTGATCTGTATCGAGATGATTGCGTCAACTACGCAGCGTTAGTGTAACACAACCGCCGCCACCTGCAACTTAGTCATTGGGGACGTTCTTAAACGACTAGTCAAAAGGGACACTCTTTGTTTGCCACCCACAAATCTGACTGCCTCCGCCAAAACTATGGCGGTTTACTACGATGAATCGCTCAACCGCGACCACTCCGAAACTTGTTGAACTAAAACCGCAGGTAGATGCCTTGCACATTTTAGCAAAAAGCCGGCGTGGTTAGAATTCCTCAATTCATCGTAGTAAACCGGCATAGTTTCGTATTTCTAGCAGCTCCAAATTCATCAATACGTCGGCGTTTGCGAAAAAAGCCCGACCTCCGTGGGAGATCGGGCTTATAGGCCTCAGTTAAACCAAACCTACACGGTCAAATGACCCGCAGGTTACATCTGCTCGGGCGCGGAAACGCCAACGAGGGTGAGCACCAGGGCGAGCGTCACGCGGACGGCATCGCAAGCGGCCAGACGGGCACGCGAAAGCTCGGGGTCGACGGGACGGCCCTCGCTCGGCAGCACCTGGCAGGCAGCGTAGAAGCTGTGGAAGTCACCGGCGAGTTCCTCGGCAAAGTGGGTCAGACGGAACGGGGCGCGATCGCGAGCACAGCTGGCGATCAGGTCGGTGAGCTCGTTGAGCTTGCGCGAAAGGGCGAGCTCGGTCGGGTCGGTCAGCAGCGAGTAATCGACGTTCTCACCGATGGCCTTGGCGGCAACGGCCTTCATGCCCATCTCGTCGGCCTGCTCGGCGGTAACGTCGGCGGCACGGCGCAGGATGGAGCACACGCGGGCGTGAGCATACTGCACGTAATAGACCGGGTTGGAGTTGTCGCGCTTCTTAACGGCCTCGATGTCGAAGTCGACCATCTGGTTGGAGCTCTTGGAGATGAGCGTGTAGCGAGCGGCATCGGAGCCAACCTCGTCGACGAGCTCCTGAAGGGTCACCATGGTGCCCTTGCGCTTGGACATACGGACGGGCTTGCCGTTACGCAGCAGGTTGACGAGCTGGCCCAGTAGAACCTCGAACTTGCCGGGGTAACCCAGAGCGTCGCAGACGCAGCGGACGCGCTCGATGTAACCGTGGTGGTCGGCGCCCCAGATGTCGATGACGTGGTCGACGCGCTGGAACTTATCCCAGTGATAGGCGACGTCGGAGGCGAAGTAGGTGTACTCGCCGTCGGACTTGATCAGGACGCGGTCCTTGTCGTCGCCCAGATCGGTGGAGCGGAACCACAGGGCGCCGTCCTTGGTGTAGAGGTAGCCCATCTTGTCGAGCTTCTCAAAAGCGCGGTCGACGGCGGAGGTGCCGGCGGTCTCGCCCTCGGTGTCCTTCACGTACAGCGAGCGCTCGGAGTACCAACGATCGAAGTCGCAGTTGACGGCGTGGCAGAGGTCGCGCATGTTATCGACCATCTTTACATAGCCGCGCTCGCGGAAGCTCTCCATGCGCTCCTGAGGATCGGCGTTGACCCACTTATCGCCGTCGGTGCGCCAGAACTCGGCGGCCTCGTCGATGATGTAGTCGCCGCCGTAGGAGTCCTTGCCCAGAGTCTCGGCAAAGTTGTCCTGATACGGATGGGTCTCGGGATGCTCGTCGTTCTCGTCGGCAACAAAGGCGTCACGGTCGGCGATCAGCAGCTTGTGAGCCTCGTCGATATCAACGCCCTGCTTGGCGATGATGTCGGCAAGCTGCATATAGCGCGTGCTGATGGAGTTGCCGAAGGTGTTCATCTGAGAGCCGTGGTCATTGATGTAGAACTCACGCTGGATGTCGTAACCGGCGTGGTCCATGACGCGGCAAAGGGAGTCGCCCAGAGCGGCCCAGCGGCCGTGACCAATGTGCATGGGGCCGACGGGGTTGGCGGAAACGAACTCGACCTGGGTCTTCAGGCCACCACCGACGTTGGACTTAGCGAAGTCCATGCCCTTCTCGCGAGCCTCGCCAAAGATGGCATTCTTGACGGCAACGGAGAGGTAGAAGTTGATGAAACCGGGGCCTGCGATCTCAACCTTCTCGATCGCGGGATCCTCGGGCATATGGGCAACGATGGCCTCGGCGATCTTGCGCGGGGCGCAGTGGGCCAGCTTGGCGGACTTCAGGGCCATGGTAGAGGTCCACTCGCCATGAGAAGTGTCAGCCGGTCGCTCGATAGCGCAATCGTCAAGTTCAAATGCGGAAAGGTCGCCGGCCTCCTGGGCCGCAGCAAGCGCAGCGCGTACCAGCTCTTCAATCTTCTCGGGCATAGATCCTCCTTGTGTTAAAGCCCCCGAGCTCTTGGTCACTCGTAGGGCAAAAGCCAGAGTTTGTAGCACTCTATCACAAGCGACGGGCACTGTCGCAGGGTAAAGCCAATCGAAATTGCATATGCACAAAATTGACTACAGCTTGTATGGACTCACTCAAAGATGCCGGTCTGCCTGCAGATTATGCACGCGTTGAAAATGCATAAAGGTGTGAATGAGCTGTGTCTTTTATCGAATACTCTTACCTATCAGAGTTGTGTGCTTTTCCTGCATAAAGCGAGGATTTGCGCACGTCAGCGTGTTATTCTAGACATACGTAAATTCGTATAAGTTGGAGGTAGCATGTTCTCAATCGGTCAACACGTCATTCATCCGGGTCAGGGAGTCTGCACCGTCGTCGGTTTTAGGGACGACACACCGCAGCCCATGCTGTTGCTCGAGACCAAGCAGGGGCATGCGCAGACGATCCTTATGTACCCCGTGGCGCAGGCCGACCGTTTGCACGCTGCCATCTCGCAGCAAGATGCCGAGCACCTGCTGAGCCACTACGACGAGCTGGAGTGCGACACCTTTACCGAGCGCAACAGCTCGCTTGAGGAGACGCACTTTAAGCAGCAGCTCAAGCTGGGCGCGCCCGAGACGGTCCGCGTGGCAAAGACCATGATGCACCGCATTCGTCAGGCCGAGGAAGCAGATAAAAAGCCCAGCTCTTACTACATGCGCGTACTTAAGGAAGCCAAGCGCCGCTCCATCGAGGAATTCGCCGTGGCCTTGGGCGTCACCGAGGAGGACGCCGAAGCTCGCCTAGCCCGAGCCGCCCTCAACTAACCCATCCGCGCCAAAAACCACCACAAAGGGGACAGACACCTTTGTGGCGGTTTTCTTGTTCTAGTAGTATTCATTCTTATCGATACCCACGAGCACAAGGAGTCTCTTATGGCAGAGCCGCTTACCGCCGGAATCACCCGCGACCGCGCGTTCGAACTGCTCAACGAACACAACAAGGACCCGTTCCACATCACCCATGGCGAGACGGTCGAGGGCACTATGCGCTACTTTGCGCGCGAGTTCGACCCCGAGAACGAGGAGTTTTGGGGCATCGTCGGTCTGCTGCACGACCTGGATTGGGAGGAGCATGAGGACGACCCCATGAACCACACCATCTATGCTGCCGAGATTCTTGAGGGCGAAGGTGCGTCTCCCGAGCTCATTCGCGCCATCCAGACGCACACGTCGGACTTCAACACCTCGCTGCCCAAACCCGAGCTGCAGATGGAAAAGATCCTGTTTGCCTGCGATGAGCTCACCGGCCTGATCGGTGCTGCAGTCATCATGCGCCCGAGCAAGAGCGTTATGGACTTTACGACCAAGTCGCTCAAGAAGAAGTTCAAGGACAAGCGCTTTGCCGCCGGCTGCTCGCGCGACGTGATTTCGCAGGGCGCCGAGATGTTGGGCTGGGAGCTCCCCGAGCTCTTTGACCGCACCATAGCGGCCATGCAGTCCTTCGCCCCCGACCGCGATACCTTCCAGGCCTAACCGCCCACGCCATGCCGTCCTCGATGACCATGGGCAGGCCGTTGTGGTACACCTAAAACCGCCACAAAGGGGACAGGCACCTTTGTGGCGGTTTTCGTTTACGAGGGGTTTAGGGGCGGACCTGGCCGGTGCCGCGGAGCTTGTATTTGTAGGTGGTGAGGGCCTCGGCAGCAAAGGGGCCACGGGCGTGGAGCTTTTGGGTCGAGATGCCGATCTCGGCGCCCAGGCCAAACTCGCCGCCGTCGGTAAAGCGCGTGCTGGCGTTGGCGTACACGGCCGAGGCATCGACCGCGTCCAGGAAGCGCTCGCAAGCATCCGTGTCCTCGGCAACGATGGCCTCGGAGTGCATCGTGCCGTAGCGGTTGATGTGCGCGATGGCCTCGTCCTCGTTTGCCACGACCTTCACGCTCATCTCGAGCGCCAGATACTCGCGGCCCCAGTCCTCCTCAGTCGCGGCGACGTAGTCATCGCCCTCGGCAAGCCCGGCGTCGGCGCATGCGGCGCACGTGGCCTCGTCGCCGTGAATGAGCACGCCGTGGTCATGCAGCACGGCCACGACCGCGGGCAAAAACGCATCGGCCACGGCACGGTCGACCAGCAGCGACTCGGCGGCATTGCACACGCCCACGCGCTGCGTCTTAGCGTTGACGATAATATTGAGCGCTTTATCGAAGTCGGCGGATTCATGCACGTAGATGTGGCAGTTACCCGTGCCCGTCTCGATCACCGGAACGAGCGACTCGCGCACGCAGCGCTGGATCAGGCCCGCACCGCCACGCGGAATGAGCACATCGACGACGCCGCGGAGCTTCATGAGCTCGCCGGTGGCCTCGCGGTCGGTAGACTCGATCATCGACACGGCCTCGCGCGGGAAGCCCTTGGCCTCGAGCGCATCGGCCAGCAGCTCAGAAATCATGGCACACGAGTGATAGGCCAGCGAGCCGCCGCGCAGAATGCAGGCGTTGCCGGTGCGGATGCAGATGCCCGCGGCGTCGGCCGTCACGTTGGGGCGCGCCTCGTACACCATGGCGACCAGGCCCAACGGCACGCTCACGCGGGTGAGGTCCACGCCGCTTGCGAGCACGCGGTGGTCGAGCACGCGGCCGACAGGATCGGGCAGCTCGGCGAGCTTCTCCAGGCCGGCGGCCATACCCTCGACGCGCTCGGGCGTCAGCAGCAGACGGTCGAGGAGCCCCGCCGAGGTCCCCGCATCGCGCGCGGCGGACATATCGAGCTCGTTGGCGGCGACGATGGAGTCGACACCGTTGCGCAGTGCTGCGGCCATGGCGCGCACGGCCTCCTGGCGCTGCTCGTCGCTCGCCGTGGCAAGCGAGGCCGACGCTGCCTTAGCGGCAACGGCAAGATCGTGGACATACGTGGCTATATCGACCGACATGGGCGGCCCTTTCTCCTAGAAGTTTGCAACCATGGTAGCCGATTTGCGCATGGCCTCGCCCGCGGCGGTAGAATTGGTCAACCCGAAACACCGCAACGAACGGAAGACTCACATGGCCCTCATCACTTCGTACCACGTCCCCGGCCTGCATGTCGAGGACCACAGCATCGACGTCCCCCTCGACTGGCGCGGCCTGGAGCCGATGCTCCTGGCCGTCGGCAGCACCATGCGCCGCGGCGCTATACCGACACCCATCGCCGGCGCGCCCGAGAGCATCAAGCTCTTCTACCGTGTGGTTTGCGCACCCGACCGCATCAACGACGACCTGCCGCTCCTTCTCTTTTTGCAGGGTGGCCCCGGTGGCGAGAGCCCGCGTCCGCTGTCGCCCACAAGCGATGGCTGGATCGAAGAGGCCGTCAAGCATTTCCGCGTCGTGCTGCCCGACCAGCGCGGTACCGGGCGCAGCAGCTGTGTAGACGGGCGCACGATTGCCGCACTGGGCGAGCGCGCCGAGGCGGCAGGCTCCGATGCGGCCCGCTCGCAGGCGGACTTCCTCAAGCGTCACCTCGCCAGCTCCATCGTGCGCGATTTTGAGTACCTGCGCCTGGTGGGCTTTGGCGGCAAGCTCTGGGTCACACTCGGGCAGAGCTACGGCGGCTTTTTGACGTTGAGCTATCTGTCGCTCTTCCCCGAGGGCGTGGCGGCAAGCTTTACCTGCGGCGGCATTCCGCACGTGCCGGCGAGCGCCAGCGAGGTCTACGCGCACACCTTCCCGCGCATGGCCGCCAAGACGCAGCAGTATTACGACCGTTACCCCGCCGATGTCGAGCGCGTGGCAGCCCTGGCCGATGCGCTCGAGGCTCAGAAGCCCGTACTGCCCGACGGCTCGCCAATGACGGTCGAGCGCCTACAGCTCATGGGCAGCGACTTTGGCATGAAGCCGAGCTTTGAGCGCATGCATTGGATTATCGATCATGCTTTTGTTGACGGCGACGGCACGCTGGCCTGCGGCGCCTCGGTATCCGACAGCTTTTTGATGCGCGCCTTCGAGCGCACCAACACGCGCACGAATCCGCTGTACTGGACGCTTCAGGAGTTCATCTACGCCGACGGCGACACCATGCCCATTCGCTGGGCCGCGGCAGAAGAGAAGGCCCATCGTGCCGAGTTCGACACGCTCACGCGACCGCTCATGTTTACCGGCGAGGCCATGTTCCCGTGGATGTTCGAGCAGATGCCCGAGCTCAAACCCTTCAAGCCCGCCATGGACCTGCTGATGGAAGACACCAGCTGGGACAAGATCTACGACCCGCAGCGCCTGGCCTGCAACGAGGTGCCGCTCCAGGCCGCGGTGTACTTCGATGACATGTACGTGGACTCGGGCATGCAGCTCGATACGCTCAGCCGCGTGGGCAACTCGCATGCCTGGGTGACCAACGAGTTCGAGCACGACGGCTTGCACGGCAGCGTGGTGTTCAAGCACCTCTTCGACGAAGCCCTCAACCGCGGAGACCTGCGCCAGATCTTCTAGCAAAGGAGTGTCCCCGTCTGCCGGCACAATAGGAACGTCCCCAAGTGCCGGCAACGACAATGCCGCTGGTAGAGGACAGAAAGCGAAAACGCCCCTAAGCGAGCAAGGTGACGTGAAAGAGGAGGGCATTGACCTTTTGGTCATGCCCGACGATTGAACGTCAGATTGCCGCTTAGGGGCGTTTGCAGCGTCAATTGGTTAGGCGAACACTATCAAGTTGTCCCTATGGATCGCGGGCTTCTCGGCCAGGTCTGCGAGCAGGCGGTTGCTGGCAATCTGGTCCTGGCGGCGGCCGGCTGCAAGCTCCAGCACGTCCGAATCGGCCTCGGCGATACCACGGGCGACAACCATGCCGCTCGGGTCGCACACGTCGAGCACATCGCCCTCGGCAAACTGGCCATCGACCTCGCGAATACCCACCGCGAGCAGCGACGATCCGCGACTGACCAGCGCCTTCGCGGCGCCATCATCGACCGTCACCGAGCCATGCGCCTTGTCACCCAGTGCGATCCACAACTTGCGCGGCGCAATGTCCAGGCGCTCCGCCGGCGGATCGAACAGCGTACCCACGCTCTCGCCGCGGGCCAGACGCACGAGCGCATCGGGCTCCTCGCCCGAGCAAATCACGCTTTGAATGCCCGCCGTCATGAGAATGCGGCTCGCGCGAATCTTGGTGATCATGCCGCCCGTACCCACCGATGTGGAAGAATCGCCCGCCGAGGCGATAATCTTGGCATCGATCTTATGCACGACCGGGATAAACTCGGCCGTCGGATCCTCATGCGGATTGGCGGTGTAGAGGCCATCGATGTCCGAGAGCGTCACGCACAGATCGGCAGAAACCAGGCAGCTCACAAGCGCCGCCAGCGTGTCGTTGTCGCCGAACTTGATCTCATCGACGGTAACGGTGTCGTTCTCGTTGACGACCGGCACCACGCCCAGCTCCACCAGGCGCAGCAGGGCGTCGCGCGCGTGCAGGTAGGACGTGCGGCGCGCCGTGTCGTGACGCGTGAGCAGCACGAGCGAGGTGAGCAGGTCGCGCGCATGGAACTCCTCGTCGTAGGCCGACGAGATGATGCACTGACCGGCCGAGGCGCAGGCCTGCAGGCTCGGCAGGTCACCGACCGGCTTGCGGTCGAAGCCCAGCACGGGATAGCCGCAGGCAATGGCACCCGAGCTCACCACGACCAGGCGCCAGCCAAGCTCGCGCAGCGCTGCGGCCTGGTCGGCAAGCCCGCCGATAAAGGCGCGGTTGACCTTGCCGTCGGCGCCCACCACCGTGGACGAACCGATCTTTACCACCATCGTTTTATAAGAAGTCGTCATACGTCAAACCAATCGAATGTCGAGCGTTCGGGCGAGCTGGGCAGTCGGGGCGCCTGGTGCGGAACGGACGAAAATGATCCGTTTTCCTCCGTCCCCTTCGGATCATTTTGCCCAGGGAAAGGCAGAGGCCGCGGCCATGTTCTTGCGCACGAGCTCGTCGCGCACCTGAGCCAGGCCCTGCTCCATACCCACCACATAGGTCTGCGGGTACAGGAAGCGCTTGAAAGCTGCGTCCAGATGGTCGAGCGCCCAAGCACAGCGCTCGCGCGCGTCCTGGATGCTCTCACGCGGAGCCACCGCACTGCCATCGCGCACGATCGGCACCAGCAGCTCGCGATACTCAAGTTCGGACACGTCGGTCACCAGGGCGGCATCGTTCACGGCCACAAGGGTATTGCCGCGCGCGGCGCCCTCCCCTGCCAGATGGTCCTCGTCATAAATCATGTCGCAAACCGGGCCGCCAAAGCCGTCGTAATAGCGTCGTACGCGCTGCACGCCGGGGATCGTGCGCTTGTAGGGCTGCTCAGAGAGCTTGACCACCGGCGTCCATGGATCTGCCTCGCTCGCACGACGGGCCGAAAGCTTGTACACGCCGCCCAGCGCAGGCTGATCGTAGCAGGTCGCGAGTTTGGTGCCCACGCCAAAGCTGTCGATGGGCGCGCCCTGGTCGAGCAGCGACTGAATCGTGTACTCATCCAAATCGTTAGAAACCGAGATCCCCACATAGGGCAGGCCCTCGGCATCAAAACGGCCACGCACATACTTGGAGAGCTTGGCGAGGTCGCCGGAGTCGATGCGAATGGCCGACAGGTGCTCGCCCACCGCTTCCATCTCCTTGGCAACCGTAATGGCATGTTCACAGCCCTCGCGCACGTCATAGGTGTCGATGAGCAGCGTACAGTTCTTGGGGCTCGACTTGGCAAAGGCGCGGAAGGCCTCGAGCTCGGAATCGAAGCTCATCACCCAGCTGTGCGCATGCGTGCCAAAGACGGGAATACCGTAGCGGCGGCCGGCGAGCACATTGGACGTAGAGGAGCAGCCGGCAACGTAGCTCGCGCGCGCGACGGCCAGCCCGCCATCGGGACCCTGGGCGCGGCGCAGGCCAAACTCGGCAACGGGACGGCCGTCCGCCGCCAGCACCACGCGCGCCGTCTTGGTAGCGACAAGCGTCTGGAAGCCGACAATGTTGAGCAGCGCCGTTTCGAGCAGCTGGCACTCCAGCGCGGGGCCGGTGACGCGCACCATGGGCTCGCGCGGAAAGACGAGCTCGCCCTCGGGCACGGCGTCAATGTTCACATGCGCGCGGAAGTTGCGCAGGTAGTCGAGGAATGCAGGCTTAAACATCGAGCCGCCGGCCGGAGCCTGGAGCGAAGCTAGATAGTCGATGTCCTCGGGCGTAAAGCGCAGGTTCTCGACAAGCTCGGGCAGCTCGGCGGTGCCGCACATGACGGCATACGCGCTGCCGAAGGGATGGTCGCGGTAAAACGCCGTAAAGCAACCCTGCTCATTGGCCTTGCCGCTCTCCCACAGGCCCTGGGCCATAGTGAGTTCGTACAGATCGGTGAGCATTGCAATGTCGGTGGGATGCGAGATGTCGGTCAAAGCCATGGGGCGACCTTTCGGATGCGTTGTGCAGAGGTTGAGGGTTGGCGAGGCGGGCGTGCGGGCATGGAGCCCAGCGCGAACAGGCTAAAGCAGGCCCATGCTGGTCAGGATCGTGTAGCCCATAAAGATGACAAACGCGATGAGGGCAAGGACAATGATGATTTTTTGAGCCGGCGCCATACCGGGGATCTCGTTCTCACCCGCAGGCTCCTTGGAGGTAACCATGCGCTGGGCAAAGCTCATCTCGTCACGGCTCGGCTTGGGATCGACGGACTTGGAACGAGCGACCTTTTTAGGCTGAGGTTTAGGTGCGGTGGGCGCGGGCTTCGCGGCGGCGGGCTTGGGCGCGGGGGCGACGTTCGCGGCGGCCTCCTCGGCCTTCGCACGCTCGGCACGCAGGGCGGCCAGCTCCTCACGCTCGCGGCGTGCCTCTTCCTGGGCCTCGCGACGAGCTTTCTCGGCGCGGAGCTCTTCCAACTCGGCGCGTTCCTCGGCAGACAGTGGTTGGGACTCAAGCTTGGCCATGGTACAGCCCTTCTCGTAAAAGGGGCGCCCAAGGCGCCCCGATAATTTGCTCACACGAGTATACCCGTTTGCCGTTAGAAACGTTTGCGACAGTCCACCCAAATCAAGCGCCGTCGCGGTCCAGTCAGGAGCCCAGCTCACGGCGGAACGCCATCAAGTCGTGTAGCCTCTACCTTATTTTCACCATTCGCTTTAATTCCTTTGCTGCTACACCTCGCCCCAGCAAATACACCGTCCAAGCAGCAACGCCTTGTGCAAGAGCAAACTCGTCAACCTGAGCGGCATCAAATAGCATGACACCGGCATCTTCCCAAGCCAAAAGCGGATGGAGCTCATCCCCGCTCTTTTCAACCTTAAGCGTCGGGCGATACAAAGGAGTCTCGTAACCAACTCTACCAATTTCCCTCTTGAGCTCCGTAGCTTCATTCAGAGCATCGGTCGTTGTCACATCGCCGCGGACTTTATTCCACACCTTAAACGGAGGACAGCCTTCAAAGGAATCGCCCTCGTCAACAATCACAACAGAAGGAACAATTTTTACGCGCGGAGACCCTGACTGCGCACGTCCATTATCCTCAGAGAAGTCTCCCGTCAGCGTTCCCTTTTGCTGAGAAGCAAGCGGCGTGGTCTTGTTGCGCATCTCGCGTAGCGCACGCAAGCCAGCCATTATGCTAGAGGACTCGGAGCTATTCCCCGACGCCGAGCCTGGTGATGCATCACTAAAATCATCCGACTCGCAACCAGACAGGCCCCCAGCATCTAATGCTGATACGTCAGAAATACCCAACACCGCGGCAACTCGATCGTCGTTGCCCAAGAAGTAGTCCTCAATAAGATCCCAGCGAGCATCATTGGACAACTTAACCTCAAAGAAGCGCTTCATCACACGCGCAGAATAATCGTGGCGCGCATCCTGCTCGCGAAGCACTTGATTGCTGTAGCGCGCATCCGTCGAAAGGGACTTAAGCTTAGCCGCGTCTTTAACCCTAACGGATATTTCCGGATTCTCGCCGCCACGAATCTCATAGCTTGCAAGGTTCAGCGCCTGCAGAACCTCAGCGAACGAGAGGCGGACATTGGGACCATTCATGTCCAAGAAGAGACGACGTCCCTTTCCCGAACCGCCCTCTTTCGGAGCCAACTTTGGCAAGGCGTCGGATAAACACCTCATGGAGTTCTCGAGATGCTGGCGGCTCACTTTGTATTGCGTGTTGCGCTGCGCAAGATGTTTTTGACTCGCTATGCGAACAATGCACTTGAATGACATGTCGACAAGCGTGTTATATCCGTTTGACGTCGGGCGAAGTAGCGCCTCAAACAGCAGGCGCGCATCAAACGGCAATTTTGTTACACCCAGCTGGGTGCGCAACGCCTTTGCGAAATCATCCTTGGTAAAGCGCCCATCAAGCATAAGATCCTCAAGCACAGCCCTAATTGCATCGAGGTACTTGCGAAACTTGTTTTCAACAGAGCTAAATGCCTGGCGATATTCAACGTCAAGAATCCGACGGCCCGATACCGCCGGAGAATCGTTGTCGCCACAAATCTCGCCCCCAAATAAGCGGCGTTTGAAATCATCGAACGTTAAATTGGGGAACCTGTCTTCCCACATTTTCGAGGCCTGGAGACAGTAGATTCCGCCCATGTCGCGAACCTGAACGTCACCCTGACCCTCATGCTTTTCGACACGTGTACCCCCCTTTGTTAGAAGCTCAACATACTGACCGTATCGACTAAGGAAACGCTCCTCTTGGTCTTTGTTGATACAGATGTATTGCGTCGTATACGAAGGCTTTGGCTTAACGATAATCACGGGGTAGTTAAACCGATCTTCGAGGTCGCGCGCGACCATCATCAATGCCGACTTAACCAGGTTAGTTTTCTTGGTACGGTCAGACTCCCTGGCGAACAGATAAGAGAAAGAGTCCGGCGAGACCAACATATTCTCATTGCGCTTGGCAACAGATCTGCTGGCGTACAACCTGTAGAGCTTAGCCATGATCTCTTTGAGTTGCCACTGATAAAAACCGGAGAGCGAGTACAGCTGCCGAGCATAGCGAACATCCTGAGCAAAGAAATCGACAGCCGCCACGGCGCGAAGCCCCTCCCTGCGCGCCCCACGACCGATCTCCTGTACGTAATCCGAAAGGTTGCCTGTTGGGGCATAGTGGTAGACAGCGTTGATGTCGCTAATATCGACGCCCATACCAAATGCCTTGGTCGCAACCATCACGCGGCACTGGCCCGAAGAAAAGGCTTCGTCAACATACTTCTTATAATCCCCGTCATACCCAGCGTGAAAGCCGAGGACCTTACAACCACACGGCTGGTACTCAACAATCTGGTCAACCTGAGTCCTGTAAGGGCAGTAGACCAAAGCGTGGTCGTTTTGAGCGATCGCGTTGCAAATCCAATCAATGGCAAGATCACGTTTAACGTCCTCGATAGGACCGGGATGGTCAGCCTTGTCGTGACAGCGAATATCGAAATCGATATCATCACGGCGTGGGCTACCGATATACAGTTTGCAATTATCCAGCTCAAGATCGCGCAGTGTGCCAGTAACCATATCGTCCTTGCCACCATAAACAGCGGTAGCAGTAAGGCAAAAAATAGGGAACAATCCCCCATTAGCCCGAAGCCTCTTAAGGTAAGAGCCAAGGTACCAATAATCAGGCCGGAACTCCCTGCCCCAGGAAGATACCGTATGCACCTCGTCAACAACTACCATGCCAAGGCGACGACCGTTCAAAATAGTGTCAATCGATGATTCGAGCAGCAGCTCAGGGGCGAGGTAGACGATCGATACCGAACCGTCGGCGATCTTGCGATATCCCTCCAGGCGCTGCTGGTAAGAAATATCGGAATTCAGAGCGATAACGTCCTTGACCCCACGTGCCCTAAGTCCAGCGACCTGATCATGCATAAGCGATTTAAGCGGCTCAATCACCACAGTTAAGAGGTTGTATTCCAGAGCAAGATACAAGGCGGGCAACTGAAACAGCAAAGATTTGCCCGCACCAGTGGGAGCCGTCACAAAGATGTTCGAGTAGCCATCATCTCCCCTTTGAGCTCGCTCGGCCTGCTCGACGGCAAAGGAGGCAACTTCGCCCTGGGAGATGATCTGCATCTCCTTGCCCCTCGAGGGGTCCTTATAAATCTTTAACTCACGGAAGTCCGCGCCATCTCCCCAGTAGCGCTTAAGAATCGGAAGTAGACGATTACCGTCGAGAACTTCGGACTCTTGCCGTTGCTTTTGAGAGACAACAGCAAAGGAGACGCCAAGCTCAGACAAAAGAGAAGCCGTATGGACAAGCGTTACGAGTCTTTCCGGCCGTTCTCGTGCCTCAAATAACCGATCATCAACAATAAAACTAACTTGCCGGGCATCGCCATCGCACAGGCTCAAACGATATGCAGCATACCCATCGCTGGGAACAGCAACCTGAGTACCCGCAACGGGGGTGTCAGATTGCGGCATGGAATGAGGCGCTTCAAACAAATCGATATAAGAAAGTGAAATGACATCATCTACCGTCACGGGCATTGTCAGATAGCCATCGCCCACCTGTCGAACACTTGCATAGTACTTACCGGCGGCAACACCCATGGACGATCCATCCGAATCACGAGCGGCCTCACTGAGCGCTTCGGCTGAAACCGGCGAAGGATACTCGCCCATGTCATCGAACAGGTTGTTGCGAACAACGAGGATGTCGCCCTCATACAGTTCACCAACAGCGCCCCGCAGGTCAATCAAAACTTCGTAGGGCAGAAAAACGGTCCCCTCTTCGTTCATAAGGCAACCAAAGGCGCTCTTTTTTAGCTGGGCAAGCGAATCCAGGCCCAAGCATCCATTGGCATCAATGGCATTGGCAAACCCCCATACGGCAGAAGGATGCCTCGCAAGCTCACGCAACATGTACGGTGTAAGGCCCTGAAAGAAAACTGCAGACTTAGCGCCATCTAGCTGAGCCGCAATCTCGTCAACACTACGAATAAAAATTTCAGAAAACTTGGATTCAGCCATGCTGACCATCCTCCATACGTATCCAAGTAGCATTAAAGCACCGGGGCTTAATATTTCTTTGTCCCCAAAATAACCCCGCCATTACCACTATTTGTTGAGCAACAAAATGAACGGTGGCCAAACATAGGCGAAGGGTTTCCAAGCAACATAAACCGCAGTTTGTCGACCTGGCGAAGGAATTGGGAAAACTGTTTCTGAACCATAATGGATGGAACGGGGATGGTCATTCGTTTTAAATGAGAGGGACCGAAATTGAGCTGGGCGGACCCCGTTATGTTACGCTCCAATTGACGCTTAAAGTCTTCCGACTTCAGGTAATACATAAAGTACTGCATGTCGATTACACTGGGATCAATTGGCTTGAATCGTATGGTGCTCGTGTTCATGCAAAGCGGCAATTGGTCCTTATTGGCAAACCCCATCTTCTGTTCAAAGTACTCCACCTTAATCCCAGACGAAGCGATGATTAGGTCTCCAGCGTCGACTATAAAGTGCCTATACCTTCCAAATGCCTCAGTTTCTGAAATATAACGGTCTGTATTAGATGTATCCAACTTGCCATCGCGGAGATTCGCAACATTCAGCAACTTCACCCCATGAGACGTGTACTGATGGTTACGTACACCCGGCCCCTCTTGAAACCAAACAATGCTAGGAAGGGATTGTCTTTCTGCGGCCACTCCTTCAAACATCTCATTAAACCTCGATTTGACGAGGTTGTCAAGCTGAGCAAGTTGACTGTTTGCGAGTTTAATATGGTCAGCGACCCAATTGAACTGGCATGCGATTGCCTCTTGCCCTTTTTTCGGATAAATCGTAATGGCAAAATCGCCCAACGCCTTCTTGCCAATCGCCTTAAACGTGCTTCCCGTCCCCATCGCTTCCAGCTTGTCTCGGGAGGCGCGCAATTGGTGTCGCAAATAGTCCCTAGATGCCAATTCTGTATTTGGCCTAATCGCTGCGATGCCTCGGCCTATACAGCATTGCTCGCTTGCAATGTTGATGGCACCAATAGGTGCGCGCACAGAAATCAGGATGTCCCCCTTTTCCGCAATCTTCTTGGGGTCGGTACACCATATTCGGGGCGTGGGGTTATCCTCTCCAAAGTCTGCATTCCCCTGATAAAAAGGCAGCCCGTTGCTAAAGGCGTTATAGCTATCCGACGATGGAGATTGACCCATTATCAGCGTGGACACTTCTTTTAAGGTGGCAATTGTCTTTTCCCCGCTAAATTGGGGTTTGCCGGCAGCCCCAGCGATGCCCTTCACATCTTCTAAGTCAGTCATTTCTATCCCCATTACAGTTTCTCGGTATAGTCACGAAGAATTTGTGCGAATTTGATTAGCTCAAATGGATGAGCATCAACAGATTTTTCGTGTGAGTAACGCCATTCAACAAACGAATTGCTTGCCTCACTGAGCAAATCATCCAAAGGAACTTCGCTCCGCTGTGCAAAACTGGTTTTGATTTGCTGTTGCGTTGAAGGCTTCAGAATCTTAAATAGCTCATCAAGCTTATGCCCCGTTGGATATTCGCATGTCGTGGACTCATGCGCTTTAATCGACTTCAAATACAATTCAATAGAGAATGCGACATTAACAACCAAAGGATTTAGACCGCCCATCACTAATGCCGACAAGCCGTCCTTCTCTATCGACTCTGCAACGCGCAAAAAACTATTCGCGTTACTCGCGCACTCTTTAAGCTGGAGTACAGAAAGATTCATTACAACATCGCCTCAAGCTCTTTCAGGCCGACGGCAATCTTCTCGTTAAGGTCTTTGAGGTCGGCGAGGATCTCGCTGGTGGGCGGATACTCAATCTTCTCGTAGACGATTTCCTTGTATTTATTAATCGACAGGTCATAGTCGTTGTCGATAATCTCCTGAACCGGTACCATAAAGCTCTTGTCGGTACGGGCGCGACCCATCTCGGCATCCAGATGATGGAAGCGTTCGATGATGTCGGGAATATCGTTAGTGTCAATAGGATCACGCTTGTCATCCAGGCTAAAGCCATCGGCCTGCATGTCGTAGAACCACACGTTATCGGTACCGCCGTTGTCGGTACGCGTAAAGATAAGGATAGCGGTAGAAACTCCCGCATAAGGCTTAAAGACGCCGGAAGGCATTGAGATCACCGCCTGCAGACGGTTGTTCTCAATGATTTCCTTTCGGATGCTCTTATGCGCCTTCTGTGAGCCAAACAAGACGCCATCGGGAACAATCGAAGCGCAGCGACCGCCGATTTTGAGGCTCTTGAGGAAGAGTGCCAAGAAGAGCAGCTCGGTCTTTTTGGTCGATACCGTACTCAGCAAATCTTTAGAGACTGCTTCGTTGTCCAGACTACCCTTAAAGGGAGGATTGGCCATAATAAGCGTATACGCATCGCGAACGCCGTTATCCTCGGACAACGAGTCGAGCTGAGTGATATTCGGAGCCTCAACACCATGCAGCATCATGTTCATGGCGCCAATGCGCATCATGGTCGAATCGGTATCGTGACCCGAGAACATCGTAGTCTGAAAGCGCTCTTGCACGGCAGAGTCCATCAGCTCGGTCGAATAGTGCTCCTTGATGTACTGAGCGGCACTGCAGATAAAGCCAGCGCTGCCCATAGCGGGATCGCAAATTGCATCCTGGGGAGTCGGCTCCATAAGCTCGACCATCATGCGGATAATATGACGGGGCGTGCGGAACTGACCGTTCGTGCCGCTCGTCGACAGCTTGGAGAGCAGATACTCGTAGACATCGCCCATGATGTCCTTATTTGCCAGGTCAATTTCCTCGAGCTTATCGACGACCTTCGTCAGCGTACGGGCGCTTCGTACTACAAAGGTGGCATCCTTCATGTATTTGGCAAACGCTGCGTCCTTATCGGAACCAAGGCCCTCTTTGATAAAGGGAAACACGTTTTGCTGCATGTTATCGAACATGGCCTGAGGCTCGTAGTTTCTGAATTTGCTCCAGCGGCAATTTTGATGATCGTCATCAAAGACGGGATTACTGACCGGCATGTCCAAAAGGGCCGCGTTCGATTCCTATTTAAGCTCGTTATCATCGAGAGTTTTAATGAACACGAGATAAGTCAGCTGCTCAATGACGGTAAGTGGGTTTGCCACGCCATCCGACCAAAAAATATCCCAAATACCATCGACCTTGTTTTTAAGCTCACCGGTAATCATATAAAACTCCCAACGTCATTTATTGTTCCTAAATGGCCCGATGCCATTATCGTTTATTGCATGTCACTTACGCCATACCGGTTCGTCCAACGGCACCCATAATGTCTCGAAGCTCCCCAGGCGAATAGACACCTCCAGGCTTGGAATGAAGCACGACATGGCAATTTGGACATACCGGTACCAAGTCCGTCACCGGGTCAACGTCATGCTCACTATCCACAACAGACAGCGGGACGATATGGTGCACCTGGACAATGCCGCTAAAGCGCGGGCCATAAGCCTTACCAAAATCGAACCCGCATATGGAACAGACCGCACCATGCGCCGCAATGCATGCCTCGCGCGCCGCCCGACTCCGTTCAAACCGATCGAGCTCGACAGTACAACGTGAACCTTCGACAAGCAGGGGGGCCGCCCCGGGGGACTCATCACAAGAGGCATCCCCATAAGCGCGGGCAAGTTGCTGCTCAACATATTCTTGCGGGCTCAAAACCCGGTTGCAATCCCGATCCATCACTGCTCCCCTTCAAGCGAAAGCACCATTCCGTATGGTTCCTCAACAGAAAGGTTGTTCTTATCGCCTGCAACAACCCACAAGTTACGATAGGTCAGAGGCCGCGGGATGCGACGCTCCCCAAATCCGTCGGTAAAGTAGACTAACAATGCGTCGCGATAGCACCGATGATCGTTGACGTAGCGAATGGCTGGCGTAAATGCCGTACCTCCCCTACCCATGACGCATGCGGAAATGTCCGCGGCGCTATCAAGGCGATAGACACGCTGAACGGCAGAATCGCACTCAATTACGGTCAGCTCAAACGGATGCCGTGACAGAATGCCCAAGATCTCGCCAAATACAGCCTTTAGTTGATCGTCGCTCATCGAGGCGGATGTGTCGATTGCGACAACAACCTTAACGACTTTACTATCGCGAGCCCCGGACAGGTCAAATCGAAGCGGCTGCCTTCGGTTTAAGCGAGATCGCGTCTTAACCTTCTCGGCCGAGACAGTTCCTACATAACGCTTAAACATGGCAGCCCAGTCAATCTGAGGTGGCTCGTAAGCCCGCGCAACAGCGCGTGAAAAGCGACCTGGCATGAGCAAACGTGCTTCTTCGCTCATCATTTCGTTCACGTCCCGCAAAAGCTGACGAGTCATTTCGGAGACATCTTCCGTTGATGACATCTCAAAGCTACCCGCATCAGACGCCATCCAGGCATGATCCGTCAGCGATGACGAACTCGACCGAACCTCACCGTGGCCTTCACGGGATGACTCAAGGTCGCGCGGAGCGCTCTCCCCGGAAGAAGAAGTAACCCTGCCAGCAACAAGCCTGCCACTCGTGCCGGGCACTGGCGCCACGCCGCGCGACGGACCTTCGTCACCGTTTGCAATCTTTAAGCCTTTGATCAGGTCGAAGTAGTAACGATACGACTGCAGCGGGGCAACGTTGACGAGGCCGAACTTACCTTTAAGCGTTTTGGACGTGACTGCTCCTTCAGGAGCCTTCAAAAACTTCTTGCCTCGTGCAATCTCCCTGCTGAGCATGTCATTAACCGATGCGTCGGCAGCGTAGTTAAAACGCTCGCGCACATCAGCTTCGGTTGACCGGATCGCCTTGGACATCTCCGCCGGATGGTTGAACACAACATGGTCGACCTCATGGCAGAAGATGTAGATGACCTCCTTGAGCGAAAACTTGAACAGCAACAGCGGGTTTGCAGCAAACGTTGCGGGATATTCATTCAATCGAATGCCAGCGATAAGCTGTTCGCCGAAAACCGCCTTGAAGCGCATGGACAAGAAAAAATAGCCGTAATACAAGTCTCGCTCAGAGATGAGAAATGTAGTTACAAGCTGAGCGAACCGGTTAAATAACGCTTCGATTTCTACAAGGAGGTCGAGATTTAAAGTTGTCTCATATTGCTCGATGAGTGCTTTGGCATCATCGAGCACTTTGGCAATGTTGTCCGATACCTCCATGGCATCACTCTGCCTCGATTGCCCTGCGCGTCTGATCGGAGAGATCCAAAGCAGAAATCAAGTCGCGTTCGAATACATCATAGAAGAGTTCGAGCAAATTCTCACCCTCATTTGATGTAGTCCCTGCAACTTTCTGAGCAAACAGCAGCTTTGTTGACGGGTCAAGCGCCGACACAAAGGAAGAAAGCCTCTTCTTAGACCGTTTAAATCCACTCGCATCAAGACGCATAAAGCCGACATTATCTTTGAGATAGTCCAGAAGCAGATTGCAGGTTTGAACCCTTTTGGCAACAGACATGGCAACCAGCTGGCTTTCCATCTCCGCCAAGGACAGATTGGACCCAAGAACATCGGAGGGATCCAGCGGCTTTTCCTGAGCGACTAAACTTGCAAAGTACATAGCAGCAACCGTACTGCCAAGCTTTGCGGAAACAAGTTGCTTCATATCCTCGCGAACCACCGCCGCATCGTTTTCGGCATCGCTAAAGAACGATCGGAGCATGGACTCGCTCGAAAGAATGGTATCCACCATATCCCAGCCACGAGGGGAAGGTGACACTTTCTCCTCGTCCTCGAGCTCGCGTAGATTGTCGACTAAACAGGCAGGATTCTCGCGCACGAATGACAAGATAGACGGATCGATGCCCTCGGCATTGCCATACTCAAGCCACTCGTCAACATCGGCGCCCACCTTGAGCTTTAAGAAGCGGTCAAGCTGCGCTGGATCCATTTCGTTGGTAGCGTAGGCACTATTTTGCGTACTGGGATTCATAGCACCAACGAAAAACACCCACCAAGGAAAACGATAGCCGTTGACCTCCTTGGTAAGCAAGATGTTCATGAGCTCGCGATAGACCGTGTTGTCGGTACGATTTATCTCGTCGATAAGGACGATGACGGGTTTAACTACACCAGATAGTAGGTAGTTGATTTTATCCTGCGGATCAATATCGTTCATAGAGTAGCGGTTCTCGGAACCATCCAATTGGTCCCCTTGCGTCCGAGCACCATGAAGCGACTCAAACAGTATCCGCTCCTGTCGCTGAATTCGATCAACAGCGTAGTAGGGCAGGAACTTAAAAGCAATTGAGCCGTCAGGAGCTTGATACTGATAAGGAAGACCCGTAATCTCGCCCTCCTTGAGAGTACCGCCCTCAATCGTAATTACCGTACCGCCCAAGTCACGAGCGATATCCTTTAGGATGGCAGTCTTGCCGATGCCATGCCTTCCCGAAAGAAGCGGAGTTATCGACATGCCCTTCTTTTGTGTTGCGACATTTGCCAAAAGCGCGCGCTTCACCAGTCGCTTGGCCATCTGAACGGTTATCAAAACTGCACACCCTTAAGTCTAAGAAACGTATTGAGCTTTCTCGAGCGATCCGCCTTCTTCTTCCATGAGTTAACTCCCTGTTTCAGAACTATCGTTTCGCTGAGATCGTCATAGTGCCTAATAAAGAACTCCTCGCTAAATGTTTGAAAGCGGGCGACCTTCGCCTGATCAAGAACATCAAAATATCTATCGAGGAATGCCTCATCAAACGCTAGCAGCTCAAGGAATACAGCCATGGCTTCACCGGAAAGAGATCCAATGTGCTGTTCCACAAATGATTGGTCAAGTTCGGGATGGTTCTCGATATAGGCCTTGAGCAGATCACGGGCATTTGAGTTCGAGGATATTGCGGCAATATCCGCAATAGCATTGGAATCACTAGCAATGCCGTTAGCAGAAATATCACCACCTGAACAAGAGAGCTCCCGAAGCATTCCCGCGCTCTTGTCGCTCCGCCCCTCACGCCGCGCACGCTTTGATGCGCGCTCAACGGCCCGTCGCCTTTCGTCCCGGATGCCCCCAATGAGCTCCCGGCACCCCTCAATATAGAGCTTGTCATATTCGCCCGTATCGAGCTCTTCTTCGAGACAGCTAAGGTCGACATCGAGCAGTTCATTTTTATGCTTTAACAGCAGTTCGCGAATATCCATGTGCAACTACTAGCCCAATGCGCCGTGAATGATATTAACGACCTGCTTTACCAGCGGGAACAACTCTTGCCCAAATAGACCCATCAAATCCCTGCCCTTAAAGGGTGCCTCGTCAAGAAGCACCCTGGTCGTAATGTCACCATTAACGCGGGCGTAGTCGACCATCTGGTTAAGATATAACGCCTGATTGTCGTTAAGACGCTCATCATGCAGAATCGAACCAAGCCTGTCCTCAACCGCGACATCCGAAAGGCCCACGTGTTTGCGCAGGAAAGCCAAAGCGGCAGTATCGCCCCAAGACACCCCAGCCCATGAGGCAAATTCACCGGCAGTACCCAGCTGCAACGTAAAGACCCGCTTCAGAGCTTCAATGTCGTCCGGAGTGAGCACGTCGAGAGTGCGGAGCTTAGCCAGGGCAACATCGTTGTTGGATTGCAGGTACTCGCTGACTTTGTCTGCATAGTTCAGTTCGGAAACAAATCCAGTACGCTCGTCATTGTCGATGATATGGTCAGGCAGATCTATCACGTGGTTTTTGTCATCTGCCTGGATGTAGTTCATAAGTCCCCTGAGCTCTTTTCGCACATACTCGGCGCGCTCAAACGAGAAGTCCGACAAAAGGTATTCTCCCGACATCATCGAGGTGATGAGCTGTTCCTTTGCCATAACAGCAGGAATAGTTTTTAGCTTGAGCAAAGCCCTCATACGCTCGGAAAAGGCACTACTCAACTGAGAAAGGCCAAAGCGAATAGTCGCAGGGTCTTTGCCTTCATCAAGTCTTTTCTTATATTCGGACTCCACGGTCAAGACAAGAGCATCGAAACTCTTCACCTTAAGAGAGCAGGACTCACGCGGAAGCAGCGGAAGGACGCGCGTCTTAAATTCATCGACCTCATCCTTGTCGAGACAAAGCAGCTTGTCCACTGCACGATATTTATTGACATAAGCAATATTGCGATTGACTTCGAACGCATCGTTATTGAGGTCAGCAACGCCGCACGAAAAATAGGAGTAGAGTTCGTCGAAATACGTTTTATCAAAACCGCTCAGATTTGGCTCAGCCAGTAGCTGTCGGAATATATCAAACTTGAGCTCATTAATGCGAACGGACGCACTCTTGACGGGCTTGGAAGTTTCAAAGAAACCGTCTTCTGCGGACCAAGAGGATGTCGTGCCAAAGTATCTGAAATTATCGTAAAAGTCGAAGCAATAAAAGCGAGTCTTGTCATCGCCCGGACCAAACAGGTCTGGAGACAAACGCGTTCCGCGACCAAGCATCTGCAGAAACTTAATCTTCGAGCTGGTAGCCTTAAAGAAGACAAGATTTACGGCATCGGGGACGTCGATACCGGTATCGAGCATATCGACGCTCACAGCAACCTGGGGCATCTTATCGCGTTCAGAGAAAGAGTCAATGAGCTCAAGTGCCCCGTCGATCTGACTATCAATACACTTGCAAAAATCGACGCCCTCATTAGGGAACAGCACGTTAAAGCGTTCCGCGATCATCAGCGCCTCATAGTGGCTCTTGGCAAAGATTATCGTTTTGCCCAGCTTGTCGCCAGCATCGACCTTGATGCCATTTTCCATCAGCTCGCCGAGCATGACGTCAATCGTGCTCTTGTTGATAACCTTGCCGCTGAGCTTAATAACAGAGCCGGAAAGATCCTGGCTCAAAGAATCGTCAGCGCCATCGCCCGCTAAACCAAACTCACTATCAACCTTCTCTTTGTCCTCGACAGAAAGGTCGTCATAGACGATGCCGTGGCGAAGGGCCTCGGTTGTCCTATCCAAAACGGTATAGCCCACAAGATAGCCATCATGAACCGCTTGTTCCAGCTCGTAAGCGTAATCAGGCTCACCGTTTTCTGCGCCAAACATCTCAAACGTGCTCTTAAACTCTTCGCTGCGAGGCGTGGCCGTCAAGCCAACCATCAAAGAGTCAAAATACTCAAAGAGCGCACGATACTTGCCAAAAATGGAACGATGGGCCTCATCGATGATCACCAGGTCAAAACGCCCAATACTAAAGTCGCGAGAGTCCTCGTCGATTTTCTTAATCATCGTCTGATACGTCGAAAAGATGATTCGAGCATTCAGATCACGGTTGAGGCTGCCGCCCGAAATAATTGACGTCGTTATATTGGGCAGTAGCATCGTGAAGTTTTTATGGGCCTGACGAACGAGACTCGTGCGATCGGCCAAAAACAGAACGTTCTTTATCCAGCCGCCCCTCAGCAGAACGTCAACGAGGGAGATGGCGACACGGGTCTTACCCGTGCCGGTAGCCATGACCACGACGCTTCGGCGGCGACCGTTCATGAATGCATTGCAGACGTTCTTAATTGCTTCCTTTTGATAATCGCGATTGGTAATCGCGTCGTCAATCACCGGATTGGAGATATCGGCCCTCGTGCCAACGCGTTGTTTCAGTAATTCGAGTTCATCGATGGTATGGAACCCAGCCACGCGGCGCGGCGGGAACCCAAGGGGATCGATACAGAACAACCGGTATCCAGTTGAGTAGTACGCCGTAGGACGATAGCCGTATTTTTTCTCGAGCATATCAACGGCATGATTGGCACGCTCCCTATTGGCAAGCGGATTGCCCTCGTCAGCCGAGTATTCGACGACGGCAAGGGGTCGACCATCCCTACCGCAAAGAAAGTAATCGACCGAAGTACCATCATCCAACGTCATATCAATAGAAGCCGTCTCGGGGTACTGCTGATTGGCGTTGAGCGCGATCTTCCAACCGCCCTCGCAAAGCAGTGCACCAAGATACAGCTTCCTGTTTTCGCGAGGATCGTGACCCTTAGTAACAACAAACTTCGTCTTCCTAAGCGAAGGTGCAAAGCGCGCGACGACCTCCTCGGTGAGCTCGATAGCCTCACCAGAGCACCGGGAGCCGTGCTCGTCATCTTTGCCCAAGGGTGTCACGAGTGCGGCTGGCTCAGCGACAGCAGGAGACTCGGCGTTATTGGGAGCCTCGACAGGTGCTCCCGTGGAACGCGATGCCTGACGTGCGCGGACGGCCTCAAGAGGAGAAACAAAAGACGGATAGTCATCGATCTCGTTCATGTTCATGAGCGTCTCGCCCAACACGTACTGGAGCTGCTCAAGCGTTTGACATGCAACGGGAGCTGTTACCGTCCTGCCATGTGCGCCATTGTTGCCATTAACGCGAACGACATGAATCGCGTCGATAATCGTCTGGTCATTAATGTAGCGAACAAAATCCTCGTCAGTGACTAGGCTGAACAGATCCATTCCGTAGTCGTCCCCAACAACAGAACGATAGATAAGTCGGACTATAAACTCAAGTGCGCTACGAGAAGAAACGCAGCTCATTGCAGGCACATTAAGTGCAAGAAGCTCAGCGTTTTTACAAGTTTCGTATAAATTGCCAAGCCCTGGGACCGGCTTAATAAATTCAAAATTCATGAGGCCCTCCGCTTCATTCCTTCACGCCAGTATACCGTCCTTAGGGGACAGCATTTATTTAACTTTGCCTGTTCCGGCTGTCAGCAAGTGACACCCGCAATGGCCGATGACAATCTTTTGGCTCTCTTCATCAAAATAAAAATGCAAACGGAACGGGTCCATCTTGCTCTTGCCCTTACCCTTGAGGTGCGGCGTAATATCGATGGTCCTTCCTTTATAGGAGCGCTGCCTCAACCTCACGCAATCCTGATTAGCCTTAGTCGCCTTGGTCTCGGTGAGCGTCATCTCGATACCCGTCTGGTTGGTAAAGGCGGAGCAGATATCCGTCATACACTCTTCTTGGAACTTTAGCTTCCATAACGCAGTAGCCGCAGAGGCGAGAACTCTCCACTGCTCATCGGCATCGCCGTTTGTATAGCGTTTGGCAGAATCAAAAGCCTCGGGAAGAACGACAATCCTTGTGGCCCAAAGCTTGGACACGAGGACGAGTTGCTCTTCAAGCGACCTAGGAAATACCACGAGCGAATCGATCGCCGCCTCTTCCTTTTTGAGGGCGGCGTTCTCGCCCGAAAGCTGATCAGCGCGGCCCTCCGCTTGCTCGCATCGAAACTGGAGGTTCGAGATCTTGTCTTCGAGCTCTGCTCGATCGTCATTGCTTTCCAGGGCATTGATTCTTCGCTGAAGCTCATCGTTTGACGTCGAATACAGTTCGGCAAGGCTTTGCCATTCCGCAACGCTTTCACGCTCGGCCTTAAGAAGTTGAAGCAGCTCGTCAATCGACTCCCGACTTACGCTCGAAGCGAGCTCGGTCTCGCGCTTTGCAGCCTCCTCGGCATGGCGCCGGCTTTCGTTTCGCAGCTGTTCCAGACGTGACTTAAGTTGCGATAACTCCGCCCTACTCTTGTGCCACTCGATATCACTCGTATCCAAGAACTCAGCAGTGCCCTTTAGATAGCTGCGACCAAGGCTGCGGTTGAGCACATCCAGCAGCGAGGAACCGTAGTTCGCAAGCTTAAACTTGTTGATGACCATTCGGTTGGAGAGGCACTTTTCATTATCCAGTTCAATGCCCGCTCGATAGATGGTCAGAGACTCGGAAGGGCACTTGTACTGGAAAGCGGCACCCTCGCAACCAAAGAGGTCGAACAGGCAGGTGCGCATGCGATCGTTGGAAAGATTGACTGCATACACGTTGGCGATGCCCATTAAATTACGAGCGAGACCCTCCATATCCGAAACAGGATAATGGCCGCAATAGTCACTCGTGATAACGACAAAGGGAAGTCCACGCTGTTTGTCGCACAAAGGCAAAGCAAAAGATTGCTCGAACGTCATTGGATCAAGAAGGCTTAGCTTGGTATTGACAGCAGTCTCTCCGATAAACGAATGGCAGCCATCGAGCGAGAAGAGATCTCTGACAAAACGAGGGATATTGGGGCGAGGCTCTGGCAAAGGGCGACCAACATAGTTTGACAGCGTGTAATAAGAAACTTTGATGTTGACTTCGCAAGCACCGCCCTGCATCGACTTAAAGCCGATGCAGGTATGCCAATGTCTGAAGGCCGTCGCGCTATCCGGCTCGTCATACTCAAGTACCCAGGCATCAGGTATATTCTTTTTACCGGAATAAAACGCTCGCGTGCAAAGCGCAGTGTAATCGAGAGATGTGGCGCCTCCCGAATATTCCTCTGGATAGCTGAAGCCGCCCTGCAGAAACTTGCGCTGATTCTCGCCATCTTTAAGAAGTCCCCTGATCGTTGAGACGCGCTGGCGACGCTGTTCCTTGCTTAAGACCCAATAAAAAACCGATTTATAAGCTGAAACAATTGCAAGTGAGTTTACCTTACAAGGACGGAGCTCAAACCTAGTCCTATAGTGAACTCGCTCATTCTCCGATCTCACGGGCACACCTTTCTCGCAGGAAAATTCGCTAGCCATTTTTCAGGTCATATGCATTTAGTTTACCGCTGAGAGATCGTTAAATGTTGAGCAACAAATTGGAGAGACATGCGCGGGCTAAAGGCAATTAAAGCGGCTAAACAGGGCGCCGTCGCACAAAATAGCCGCCGACACAATGTCGACGGCTTATCAAATCCAAGGGTGGAGACGAAGGGAGTCGAACCCTCGGCCTCTGCCATGCGACGGCAGCGCTCTCCCAACTGAGCTACGTCCCCAGGACAAGTCGATATTTTACCTACGGCTCGTCAACTGTCAACGCCCAATACCCAGTCTTTTTGGGACGGGGTCATTTTGACTACTTTTCGAGCAAGCGATCCCCTCGATGATTTTTAAATCCCCGTCCCAGAAAAATCATCGGCAAACGCGCTACTTTGCGCTGGTGAGGACGCCGGTGGTGTCGAAGGCCGGGGTGAAGCTCTCGTCTACTGCGCCGCCTTCTTGCCAGAACATCGTCGTAAAGCCCAGGTCGTCGGCATGGTCGAGCACCTGCTCGTACTCCTCGCGCGTCACGGCGCGTGCCAACTCGCCGCCCTGCTCGCGCATGAGCGCATTGGGCGTGTACTGGTTCATGACCGAGATCGGCACATCGCCCACCGTCTGCCACACCAGGTCCAGCACGCGGCAAGAATCGTCTGCATGTCCCGGCAACACCAGGTGACGCACGATGATGCCGCGCTTCATAAGCCCCTCGTCGTCCACCAGCTCTCCCCCGCGGCGCTCGATCTCGCGCGCCATCTGTGCCAGGCCCGACACGGCCACGCGCGGGTAATCCTTAATATGAGAGAGCGACTGTGCAAGCCCGGCATCGGCATATTTAAAGTCGGTGAGCCACACATCAACCAGGTCGCCCAGCGCCTCCACGGCACTCGCCCGCTCATAGCCGCTCGTGTTGTAGACGATCGGGATGTCCAGTCCGCGCTCCCGCGCTGCGGCAATCGCGGCCGGCAGCAGGTGAGCATAATGCGTCGCAGTCACCAGGTTGATGTTGTTGGCGCCCTGGTCCTGCAGCTCCAGCATAATCTCGACCAAACGCTCGGGCGAAATCTCAAGACCGAAATTGCCCGTCGAGATCTCGTGGTTTTGGCAGTAGACGCATTTGAGCGAACAGCCGCTAAAGAAAATCGTGCCCGAGCCGGCCTCACCCGAGATGGGCGGCTCCTCCCACATATGGAGCGCCGCGCGGGCGACCTTAAGCGTGCCATCGGCGCCGCACACGCCACGCGCGCCCTCGTCGCGTGCCGCGCCGCAACGGCGCGGACACAAATGGCAGGCGGGCGAAAAAAGTTCGGTCAACGACATCGGCATAAAAACATGCTCCAAAACAACGATTCAGCAGCTCAAACGTAAAGGGACCAACCGCACAGACGGCTCGAGCCCAAGGCGCCGTAATCGTCCGACACGATTTTTATAATGTCAAGACTGGAATCGACAAAGTGCCGCTTTATGATGTAGGTATTCCGCCCCCCGCGGAGCAACTGGGTGAACCGTCGCGTTTATTTAGGGAGCCCACACAGTCGTACCTAGTACAGGTATCCTTCGTTGTTAAGGACGCTGGAACAGTCGATGAGGGCACCCACCTGTTTTAGGTGGGTTCATTTTCGTAACGTGGGGGGTGGTTTTCATTTGCCGAAAACCACCATTACAGCCCATATGGATCCCCGCCGGTATCCCGACAAGCTATCGACAATACCCTAATATCTGGTAAGCGCGTGATTATCGCTGCGTGCAATTCCATGCACCCCCCTTGGTCGAGTATCATGGTTCGGCTATGCCCTTTGCGCTTAGCAACCTTTGACCTTTTCCTTCGACGCTTGGCGGTTTTTAGATTCATGGCTTCATCCCCGAGCTACATACCGTATCTATGCGTGGCAGCAGCGGCCTTCATCACGACCTTCCTCACGGTGCCCCTGGTCAAGCGCTTGGCAATTAAGCTCGACGCCGTCGACTATCCTTCTAAGCGCCGCATCAACACCAAGCCCATCCCGCGTTTGGGCGGAACGGCGGTGTTTTTGGGCCTGGTCGTTGCCTGTATTGTGCAAATCCTAGGCACCTGGTACCTGGGTTGGCCGCCCGTTTTGGTGCCCCACCCCCGTCTGCACATCAGCTACCCCATACTTGCGCTTTCTTTTACCGTCATCTTTGCGACCGGCGCTATCGACGACGTCTTCCAGCTCAAGCCCAAGCAAAAGCTGGCCGGACAGGTCCTCGCCGCGCTTATCGCCTGTATCGGCGGCCTACGGATCGGCGTCATCGTCAACCCGTTTGCCCCCGGCGAGATCATGCTCGGATGGCTCGCCTTCCCCATCACCGTGATCTATCTGGTGGCATTCACCAACATCATTAACCTCATCGACGGCCTCGACGGCTTGGCCACGGGCATCTGCGGCATCGCGTCGTTCACCATGTTTTCGATGGCCGTTCTCTCGGGCCGCATCGACGCCGCCGCGCTCTCCATTGCGCTCTTTGGCGCCTGTCTGGCCTTTTTGCGCTACAACTTCAACCCCGCAAGCATCTTCTTGGGCGACTCGGGGTCGCTGCTTCTGGGCTTTGCGCTGGGCTCCATCTCGCTGCTCAACGTGAGCCGCACCGCCGCGCTCACCTCGCTTATCATTCCGCTCATCGTTGCCGGCGTGCCCATCATCGACACGTTTAGCGCCATCGTGCGCCGCAAGCGCGCCCACATTAGCATCGGGCAGGCCGACAAGGGCCACATCCACCACCGCCTGATCCAAGAAGGCTACAACCAAAAACAGGCAGTGCTCCTCATCTACGCCTGGTGCATCATGCTTTCGGCCGGCGCCGCCGCGATTAACCAGGTCGAGGTGCCCATGCGCGTGCTCATCTTTACCGTGCTCGCCATTGGTTCGGCGGCCTTTGCCAAGCATCTACATCTGTTTGAGCCCGTGCTGCGCCACCATTACAACAAGCGCACACACGAGGATGAGCTCGTCACCCCCGACGACCCCGCCTTTAAGCAGGAGGAGCAGGCAGCCGAGGAACGTAAGGAAGAGCGCCACCACAAGCTCTAGGGTAAGCTGCCGAGGAAGCGCCCAGGCGCCGCCGGCCAAACGCGCAGCCATGCCGCGCCCATCGCACATGCCGCCGATCTCCCGCCCCTCGCCTACTTACGACCCGCCCCTCCAATAAACGCGTTATCATCTTGACCAATGAACATACGTTAGGAGCAATCATGCCAAACGAGAACAGCTACGAAGTCGCGCTGCAAAAGAGCAACGCCATTCGCGAGGGCCTGGCAAAAACGCCCGAGAAGTTCACCATGCTTACCGGCGACCGCCCCACCGGCCGCCTGCACCTGGGTCACTACTTCGGCACCCTCAAGGGCCGTGTGGAGCTGCAGAACATGGGTGCCAAGACCAACGTACTCATCGCCGACTACCAGGTCATCACCGACCGCGACACCACGGCCAACATCGCCGACAACGTGCACAACATGGTCATCGATTATCTGGCCTGCGGCATCGATCCGGAGAAGACCATCATCTTCACCCACTCCGCCGTGCCCGCCCTAAACCAGCTCATGCTCCCCTTCCTGTCGCTCGTCACCGAATCCGAGCTCATGCGCAACCCCACGGTGAAGGCCGAGCAGGAGGCCTCGGGCCACGCGCTCACGGGGCTGCTCCTCAGCTACCCGGTGCACCAGGCCTGCGACATCCTCTTCTGCAAGGGCAACGTCGTGCCCGTGGGCAAAGACCAGCTGCCCCACATCGAGCAGACCCGCCAGATCGCCCGCCGCTTCAACGAGCGCTACGGGCATGTGTTCCCGGAGCCCCACGGACTTCTCACCGACGCCGTGGAAATCCCCGGCCTCGACGGGCGCAAGATGTCGAAGAGCTACGGCAACGCCATCGCCCTTTCGGCCACGGAAGAGGAGACCGCCAAGCTCATCAAGAAGTCGCAGACCGACTCCGAGCGCATGATCACCTTCGATAAGGAGAATCGTCCCGGCGTGTCGGCCCTACTGACTACGGCGGCGCTGACCACCGGTCGCACCGAGCAGGACATCGCGACGGAGATCGGCAACGACGGCGCCGGCGCCCTCAAGCGCTACGTGACCGAGTCGGTGAACGCGTATCTGGCCCCCATCCGCGAGCGTCGCCGCGAGCTGGAAGGCCAGCCGGAGATGGTGCGCGAGATCCTGCACGAGGGCAATCGCCGCGCCAACGAGATCGCCAACGCCACCTTGGACGAGGTGCGCGAGGCCATGGGCATGGTGTACTAGCCGCCGCGGGAAAGCTTATCGATGCCGCGCGACCACGGCGCCCCCTTAGCGGAGGGGGCGCCGTTTTTCTATACGGAGTCCTCCAGATCCATCTGCATGAGCTGGACGCTCTCGCGCATGCGCTGGG
>OGWV01000125.1_pt1 | contig 39757 bp, 31 predicted proteins | sample 1576081 | NCBI WGS metagenome assembly OGWV01 (sample SAMEA3541541, study PRJEB24748) | human gut metagenome | biome: human gut; feature: human-associated habitat; material: faeces | place: China | collected 2012 | reverse complement strand
CATGATTGGTTGTTGAGCGTTGGTCAAAATGGTTGTTTTTACAGTAGCGCTAACACAGGGCCGGCGAGGTCTTCGAGCAGGCCGAGGACTCCGCGCTGGCGTTCACGGCCTTCCCCAGGGCGCACTGGGCCAAGCTCCGCACCAACAACGTCCAGGAGCGTGCCAACCGCGAGATCAAGCGCCGCTACAGGGTCGTGCAGTCCTTCCCCTCGAGGGAGTCGATGCTGCGCCTGACGTGCGCGAGCCTCATGGAGACCGAGGGACAGTGGTCCCAGCAGCGCGTGTTCTCCGAGGCCTCGGCCGCCGAGGGCTTCGCCGAGCCCGCGGACAGGCCGGCCCCGACAGAGGGGAGGCGCCGCGCGCTCGGGCGGCGCGCCAGGGAGATAGTGGACGAGATAGTCGAGAGGCGCGGTCTCAAGAAGGAGTAACATCGGGACTTGCAGCGACGGACCTCGGGACGCTCTTACACCACGTCTGCGCGCGCCACCCTGAGGGGCATCTGGAACGGCGGAATTTGCAGAATACTCGCGATTTTGCACGTCGCGAGAGGGGGTACCTCTGCTTTGGCGGTTCACTTTCCCTGCACCATGGTGAGCGAGATCTTCTTGCGGTCGCGGTCGACCTTTTCGACCCACACCTTGACCGTGTCACCGACGCGCACCACGTCGCTGGGGTGCTTGACGAAGCGGTTGGCCAGCTTGGAGATGTGTACGAGGCCGTCCTGGTGCACGCCCACGTCGACGAAGGCGCCAAAGTCCACAACGTTGCGCACCGTGCCCTTGAGTTCCATGCCGGGCTCCAGGTCGTCGATCGAAAGCGCCGAGCGGCTAAAGACTACCTCGGGCGCGTCGTCGCGCGGGTCGCGACCGGGCTTCTTGAGCTCGTTGACGATGTCGATGAGCGTGAGGGTGCCGCAGTCCAGGTCGCTTGCCAGCGCCGAGATGCTGCCCAGGCGGCGCTCGATATCGGGCACGCCGCCGCGGCTGAGCTCGCTTGCCGCAACGCCGGCGCGCTCCAGGACGGCCGTGGCCACCTCGTAGCTTTCGGGGTGGACGCTTGTCGCGTCGAGCGGGTTCTTGCCGCCGCTGATGCGCAGGAAACCTGCGGCGTTGAGGTACGCCTTGGGTCCCAGCTTGGGGACCTTCTTGAGCTGGCGGCGATCGGTAAAGGCGCCGTTTTCCTCGCGGTAGGCCACGATGTTTTTGGCTACGCTCGGCGTAATGCCCGACACGTAGCCCAGCAGGCTTGCGCTCGCGGTGTTGACGTCGACGCCCACACGGTTGACGACGTCTTCCACCACGTGGCCCAGGGTGCGCGAAAGCTCGGCCTGGTCAAGGTCGTGCTGGTACTGGCCAACGCCGATGGACTGGGGCGGAATCTTGACGAGCTCTGCCAGCGGGTCTTGCAGACGGCGGCCCAGGCTCATGGCGCCACGTACGGTGACATCCAGGTCAGGATATTCCTGGCTCGCGAGTTCGGAGGCGGAGTACACCGATGCGCCGGCCTCGTTGACGATGGTGTATCGCAGCCCGGGCGCCTGCTCGGCAATGAACTCCGAGACGACTTCCTCGGTCTCGCGGCTGGCGGTGCCGTTGCCGATGACGATGGTGTTGACGCCGTCTTTCTTGACGAGGCGGGCGAGCTCGCGCTTGGTGCCGGCGACGTCGTGGCGCGGCTTGGTGGGATAGACCACGCCGTGATCGAGCAGCTTGCCGGTCTCGTCCATGACGGCGACCTTGCAGCCGGTGCGGTAGCCCGGGTCGAGCGCGAGCACGCGGGCGCCGCGCACGGGGCGTGCCGAGAGCAGGCCCTCGAGGTTCTTGGCAAAGACGTTGATGGCCTCGGTCTGGGCGCGGACGGTGAGCTTGGCGCGGGCTTCGCGCTCAAGGGAGGGCGCCATGAGGCGCTTGTAGCCGTCGGCGATGGCGGCATCGAAGACGGGGGCGAAGACACCCTGGCGTCGGGGCCAACGGCTACCGAGGCGTGCCGTGGCGGCGGCGCCGTCGACGTTGACGCGTACGCGGAGCTTGCCCTCGCGCTCGCCGCGGTCGATGGCAAGGATGCGGTGGTTGGGGATCTTGCGCACGGGTTCGTCGTAGTTGTAGTAGGGCTCGTAGGGGGTCTTCTCGGCGGGGTCGGTGGCCTCGACGACGATGTCGGCGGTGTTTTGCGTAAAGGCGCGCAGGTCGGCGACGTTCTCGGGGTCCTCGGCCACCGTCTCGGCCACGATGTCCGCCGCACCGGCGAGCGCCTTTTCGGGCGTGTCGAAGCCGGCCTGTTCGTTGACGTATGCCGCGGCGGCGTCGAGCGCGCTGCCCTTGGCCGAAGCCTGCATGATGATCATATTGGCGAGCGGCTCCAGGCCTGCCTCGCGGGCCTTCTGCGCACGGGTCATGCGCTTTTTGCGATAGGGCTTGTAGAGGTCCTCGACGCGCTGGAGCTGCGTGGCCTCGCGAATCTGCTGCTCGAGCTCGGGCGTGAGCTTGCCCTGCGCGTCGATGAGCAGGATGACGTCCTCTTTGCGCTGCTCAAGATTGCGCAGGTAGGACAGGCGCTCGTCGAGCGCACGCAGGGCGACGTCATCCATGCCGCCGGTGGCCTCTTTACGGTAGCGCGAGATAAAGGGGATGGTATTGCCCTCGTCGATGAGCTTGACGGCCGCCTCGACGTTGGCGGCCTTAAGGTTGAGCTCGTGGGCGAGCTGCGCGATAAGATCCATGGAACTCCTTGCGTTTATGGTGCATTTGCAGCACAGAGCTACCAAGGATACCACCCGTCCCAAAAGACTGTTTTGGGGCCGCGTCACAAAAACGGCCTATCTACTACGTTTTACCCGTAGGGGCTGACCATGCCCTTGTTTTCCGAAGATCGGCAACCCGTCTACCTGCGGTTTTTATTTCGCGAAATTCGGTATGGTTGAGGGTGATCGGTTAAACGTAGTAGATAGGCCCATTTCGTGGCGAACGAACCAAACTGAGGCGCAAAAAGGCCCCCCGCCTCAGAAAAATCGTCAGCGAAGTAGCAAAAAGCCCCGCGGGCAGGAGGCTGCTCGCGGGGCAAAGAAGAGGGGGCTTGTTGGCGGCGGGCCAAGGCGCTCGGCGGTGAGTTTGCCGCGGGCCGCTCTTAAGGCATTACAGCTCGACGAGTTGGCCGGTCTCGGCGGCCTCCTTGATGGCGTTAAGCAGCGTGAGCGTCTTGACGTTGTCGGCGGGGGTCACGACGGGCTCAACCTCACGGCGGACAACCTTCACAAAGTGCTTGAGCTGCATCTTATGCGGCAGCGCCGGGTCGACGGCCGGAATCTCCATCTGCAGCGGCTTGTGCCAGTTGGAGGCGCCGTCGTAGGAGAACTGATGCAGGCGGGGCAGCGAAAGGGCGCCCTTGGTACCGCCAATAAAGTAGGCATCGGCGTCGAAGGGGCGATACTGCGGATCCTCGCGAGCGGTTGCCTCCCAGTTCCAGGGGCTGGCGGTGGCGTCGGAGATGGTCATGCTTGCGAGCGCGCCATCGGCAAAACGGACGTTGACCACGGCGGAGTCCTCGGTCTCAAAACCGCGGGCGGCGCTGGACTGCATACCCTGGACGGCAACGGGCTCGCCCAGCAGGTAACGGAGCAGGTCGACGTCGTGCACCAGGTTGACCAGAATCGGGCCGGCACCCTTCTTGCGGCGCCACTCGACGTCGAAGTACTCGTCGTTCTTATAGATCATGTAGTGGAAGCTCGATACGGTGAGCTTGCCCAGCTCGCCGGACTCGATGATCTCCTTGGCCTTGTTCACAAACGGGTTGTGGCGACGGTGCTGACCCACGAGCACGGGCACGCCGGCGGTCTCGGCCTCGGCGGCGAAGGCCTGGGCATCCTCGAGGTCGTTGGAGATCGGCTTTTCGACCAGCGGCACGATGTTGCGCTTGATGGCCTCGCGGGCAACGCCCAGGTGCAGGTCGTTGGGGGTGGCGATGATGACGGCCTCGGGCTTGACCTCGTCCATCATCTGGGCGGGATCGGTGTAAAACGGCACGCCGGCGGCCTCGGCCGTGGCGCGGGCGCCCTCAAAGGCGTCGGCGATGGCGACGAGTTCGGCCTCGGGCTCCTCGGTGACAAAGCGGATGTGGTTGCGGCCCATGGCGCCGGCGCCGATGACGGCAATGCGGACGGGGTTGAGCTCAGACATTTCGACTCCTTAATGCTGGTGGCTGGTGGAATGTGACAAAGGGACGGTCCCTCATGTCACATCGGTAAAACTAAGCGGACTTCTTCTTGCTGTCGGAGACCATCATGTAGACGGTGAGCACGACGGCGATGGCGGCAATCACAATGGCGCCGTAGAAGGACTGCTGGTAGGCGGCGCTGCCGGCCTCGGCGTGATACAGCACGGCGGTGATGGGCTGGCTGATCCAGGTGGAAGCGGCATAGCCCAAAAACATGATGCCGTAGTTGACGCCGATGTTACTGGTGCCAAAGGCGCCACCGGTGAGCGGCGGGTAGATGACGAGCAGGGCGCCAAAGCTAAAGCCGAGCAGGGCGAGCGCCACAAAGAATATGCTCTGCGTAAAGCTCATCGACATGATGACGAGCGCGACGATGGTCACGACAAGGCTGATGAGCAGCGACTTGTAGGCGCCGAGCTTGTCGATGATCTGGCCAAAGGACAGACGGCCGACCAGGTTGGCGCAGGTGTTGACGGAGACGACCACGCCGCCGAGGGCGACGGCCGCGGCGCTCGTGGGGTCGGCGAAGAGCTGGACAGCGGCGATGGAGGCAACCTTGCCCACGAGCAGGGTGCCCGCGGTGGCGGCGAAGGCGAAGGTGGCGATGAGGACCCAGAAGCGCGGGGTTTTGACCATCTCGCCCGGGGTGAGGTCGCCGAAGGTGCCGGCGTGCGCGCCGCCCTTGGGGGCCTCGAAGCCCTCGGGCAGCCAACCGGCCTCGGGGGCCTTCAGGAACAGGGCGGAGGCGGCGATCGTCACAAAGAAGATGACACCGAGTGCCTTAAGGGCGCCAAAGATGCCAAGGCTCGGGATGAGCAGCGAGGCGAGCACCGGGGACAGCACGGCGGGGCCGGCGGTCGAAGCGGCCAGGGTGATGCCGGAGGCGAGGCCCTTTTTGTCGATGAACCACTTTTGGCCGGTGGTGAGCGCGGGGTTGTAGCCTAGGCCGTTGCCGATGGCGGCGACGAGCGAGAACCACAGGTAGAACTGCCACGGCTCGGTGACGGTGCCGGACATGAACCAGCCCACGCCGTAGCACACGGCGGCAGCGATCACGACGTTGCGCGGGCCGATCTTATCGGAGATGCGGCCGGCGAAGATGCCCGTCACGGCCATGATGGTCTGGAAGACCGGGAAAGCCCAGGTAAGTGCGCTGGACCACTCGGGGTAGACGGCGAGCAGGTTCTTGCTCACAACGGAATACAGCGCGATGGAGCTGATAAAGAACATGGTGACGCACGCGGCGGAAAGCACGACGGCGCGACCCTTGTTGGAGTTGGTGGAAGCCATTGGACTCTTTCTAATCGATACGGGGGAGGAGCGGGCGTGTCCGCGGTGCCTCCCTGTCAGGTTGGTTTACTGGTCAGTCGGCTTTGCGACGCCGGACTCGTCGGACCAAAGCTCGACACCCTTGTTCTTGAGGTAGTTGTCGGCAAAGGCGCGGCGGCCGCCGGGCTTGGCGGTGAGGTCGCCCATCATATTGGAGAAGCCGCCGTCGACCTTGATGGCGTCGCCGGTGGTAAAGTCTGAGCGCGTGGACGCCAGGAACATGACGGCGTTGGCGATATCGCTGACCTCGCCGATGCGACGCGTGGCGATGAGGCGGCTGCGGCTCTTCTCGACCTCGGGATCGGCGTAAAAGCTTGCCGACATGGGGGTCTTGACGAAGCAGGGCTCGACGCAGTTGGAGCGCACGCCGTAGGGACCCCACTCGGCAGCCAGCATCTTGGACATCATGTTGACGCCCGCCTTGGTGGAGCTGTACACGCCCGAGAACGTTTCGGGGGAGTGACTGGCGACGGTGGAGATGTGAACCAGGCGGCCCTGGCCGGCCTTGATCATCTCGCGACCAAAGCGCTGCGAGGTGATGAAGTAACCGGTGAGGTTGACGTTGAGGACCTCGTTCCAGTCGCTCAGCGGCAGGTCCTCCATGGCGGCGAAGCGCAGGATGCCGGCGGTGTTGACGAGAACGTCGACGCGACCGAAGTCGGCGATCGTGGCGTCGACGGCGGCCTGAACCTCGGCCTCGTCGCAGGCATTCATCTTGTAGCCCTCGGCATGGATACCAAACTCGGCGGCGAGGTCGGCGGCTGCGGTCTTGACCTTCTCCTCGTCCAGGTCGAGCAGGACGACATTGGCGCCGTTGCGGGCGAACTCGCGGCAAATCTCGACGCCCATACCGCCGAGTGCGCCGGTCACGGCGCAGACATCGCCCTCGAGCTTAAGCCAATTGCTCATAGGAACTTCCCTTCTTGTGCCTCCCGGTGGGCCGCTCCCATTAATCGACCCACGTGGTTTTCGCTGGTTATCGTATGCTTTGCATTTGCGCAGGTGAATTGCATATTTGTTAGAATGGCGTAAACCAATGGTTTATAGCTCGCAAGGCGGTTTGTTCTCAATTGAGCGCGTGACCTGCCAAAACGACCCCCTGCGGCCGCGCATGGCCGCAGGCGCGAAAACGGGAGATTGACATGTACGATCGACGACTCGAGGCCATATCGGCCGCCGCGGAGCTGGGAAGCTTCTCGCGTGCCGCGGCAAAGCTGCGCGTGTCGACGCCGGCACTCGTCAAGCAGGTTTCGGGCTTCGAGGCCGAGTTCGGCATCACGCTGTTCGAGCGGTCGCACTCGGGCGTTAAGGTGACGCCGGCTGGTGCGCTACTGGTGGACGACGCGCGCTCGATCATGCGCCAGTCCGAGGACGCACTGCGTCGTGCCCGGCGCGCGGCGGGCGATGGCGGTGCCGTGCGTCTGGGCGTGTCGATGATGTGCCCGGGGCGCCAGACGCTGTCGATGTGGACGGACGTGCACGAGCTGGAGCCGTCGTTGCGCTTTGAGATTGTGCCGGTGAGCGATCTCTATGACGAGCGCGAATCCGTTATGCGCAGCCTGGGGCGCGAGGTGGATGTGGTGCAGTCGAGTTTTTCGACCCCGCGCTGGGGCGACGCCTGCCAAAAGCTCCTCATCGTCAACGTGCCGTTTTATATCGACGTGCCGCGCACGAGCCGGCTCGCGCGCAAGACGCGCATCACGGTTGCCGACCTGGAGGGCATGCGCCTGCGCGTGCTCCGTCACGGCAACGACGCCATGGACAGCCTGCGCATCGATCTTTTGGCCGACGGCGGCGTGGACGTGATCGATGTGGATAGCTTTGACTTTGCGCTGTTCAACGATGCCGAGGAAAAGGGCGACGCGGTGCTCACCTGCGGAGCGTGGTCGGGCGTGCACCCGGCTTTTATGGGCGTGCCGTTCTTGTGCGGTCGTGAGGTGCCGGTCTACTTGCACTACCCGCTCGAACCCACCCTCCAAGTCCAAAAATTCGTCAACGCCATGGCCCAACTCCTCATGTAGCTAATTTAGGACGGGGCTTTTTTAGCTACTTTTGCTGCCCTGCCTGCCCGATGATTCTTCTGCGATGGGGATCTCTTTGTCCCCCCCCCAATTTTCCAGTTGCCGTGATGCATCCCAACGGGGTCATGGGTCGCATGCGGGCAATTGCGGCAACCCGACACGGCGGGGCATCCGTGTTGTTCAGTGGGGCCGGTCTCCCTGTGAAGATAGAACCGTCAACAAACGGCTCCGAAAAACAAGGAGAACAAAAGCCATGAACACCGACAAGATCTACGCCGAGCAGCTTGCTAACGAGTACGCCCCTAAGGACGCATCCAAGGTCGTTGCACTGCACAAGCTCGACGCCAAGGCCAAGATGCCCGCCACCATTGCCGTCTACACCATCGGTATCGTTGCAGCGCTCGTCATGGGCATGGGTATGTGCCTTTCTATGAAAGTTATCGGCGACGGCTCGACGGGCATGTTCGTTATCGGCGTGGTGCTCGGCATTTTGGGGATTGCCGCCGCGGGTATCAACTATCCGCTCTACAAGAAGCTCATCGCCCGCGGCAAGGAAAAGTATGCTTACGAGATCATGGAGCTTGCCCGCGAGATCAGCGAGCAGTAGATGGTCCTCGTATCGGGGGTCGTACTGTCTGAGCGCCTACGTGGAAGAATGTCATCACGGGTGGCTGCGTCTGGGGTATCGTCATCCTGATTGCAATCGGCATGCTCGTGGTGAACGGGCGTGCATAGAGGGAGACGGGGACGCATGAACGGGTCTCAGAGTAAGTACTTTGCCACGGCGGCCAAAATGGACGATGCGCTTTTGGAGCTGTTGGAACAGAAGGACTTTGCCTATATCACGGTCAAAGAGATTTGCGCGAAGGCGGGCGTCAACCGTTCGACGTTCTACCTGCATTACGAGACCATCACCGACTTGCTCAACGAAAGCGTCGAGCGCATCAACCGCGAGTTTTTGGACTACATGAAGCGGGATGCGGATGCGTTTACGCAAAAGATGCGCGCGTGTCCGGTCGAGGAACTTTATCTGATCACGCCCGAGTACCTGGAGCCCTATCTGGGCTTTATCAAGGAGCGCCGCCGTGTCTTCAGGACGGTGGTCGAGCATCCCGATGTGCTGGGCGCAAAGACCACGTTCGGCAAGATGATGCGCCATGTTCTTTCGCCCATCATGGACCGCTACGGCGTACCCATGCCGGATCGCCCCTACCTCATGGCGTTCTACATCAGCGGGCTTATGGCGATCATTGCGGAATGGATCAAGGGTGACTGCGCCGACTCGATCGACCGCGTGGTCGCGTTGATTCAGGCATGCGTCAAAACACCTGAGGAGAGGTTATGAAAGCGGGAATTTACCTGGGAAAAGAGAACGTTGAGGTACGGGAGATCCCGACTCCTGAGCTCGATGACAACGATGTGCTCATCAAGAATATCTATTCCAGCGTATGCGGAACTGACGTTGCGGTGTTTGAGCATGGTCCCAATACCGGACACAAGGTTTCCGTGGGCGGGGAGTTTGGACACGAGACCGTCTCGCGCGTGGTCGCCGTGGGCAAGAACGTGACCGATTTTGCCGTAGGCGAGCGCGTGTATCCGTATCCGCTCTACGTGACCGGCGACCCGGGGCGGGCCGGTACCATCGGAGGCTTCTCGGAGTTTATACTGGCGCCCGATGCCAAGCGCGACAGGTCCCTATATGGCGTTGACGAGCGGATATCCGATCGCCTGGCAAGCCTGATTGAGCCGTTTACGGTGGGCTGCCGCGCTGCACGACGCGGTATGGTGCCCGCAGGCGATGGGCGCTATGTGGCAGGGCAGCACGCAGTGGTGTTTGGTTGCGGAACGATCGGTATAGCGGCGGCTGTGGCGTTGATCTCCTTTGGGATGTCCAAAGTGCTGCTGTGCGACCGCTCCGATTTTCGATTGGGCCTGGCGCGCGACCTGGGGTTTGCGACATGCAATACCGCACGCGAGGACTTCGCATCCAAGGCGGGCACGTTCTTTGGCACGGCGTACTCGCTCAGGGGCACCACGGCGGATATTGATTGCTGGCTCGATGCGGCGGGCGCCGAGAGTATTTTGGACGACTTTATGCGTTTGGGCAAAATCGAGAGCCGTTTTGTCTCCGTCGCCGTCAACAACAAGCCGCGTGCGCTCGACCTGCTGCATCTGACCTATGCACAAAAGGCGATCATCGGATCGGGGGGTTATGCACCCGAGGACGTGCATGACGTGCAGGCGATTATGGCAAGTGGGCGTTGGGATCTGGAACACATCATTACCCATGAGTTTGCGCTGGACGATCTTGAGGCCGCCATTCGCACAGCAGGAGGCGTTGACCATGCGGGAAACGTGGTCGTGAGGATGGACGGCGGGGCCCGATAGGCAAAGTGTCCGTGTCTGGGGTGCGGGTTTGCCGGGATGTGGTGCGGTGTAAGGCTCCCGGACTATGGCCGGCTTATGCGTTCCAGAAAACCCATCCGCAAAGCTCCGCTCCAAAGACTGCATCAAGTTCGAGGCTCTTGACCCATATGGTAGAGTTTGCCTCACGTGAATTTCAGCACACTGCGTGCCACCAGAGCTTTTGCCATTTTGGGGAGTGAGCTTGTGAATACTTTTGTCGCCAAGAAGGCCAGTCAGGCGGTGCGCCTTCTCATGATGGCGCTCACGGCAGTTCTTATCTTTTTCTTCATTAATGTCATGTTGCTCGTCTCCGATATCCAGGGCACGGCACGCGTGGTCAACTATGCCGGCCTGGTGCGCGGCACCACGCAGCGAATCGTTAAGCTCGAGGACGCAGGCCAGCCACAAGACGACCTGCTCAAGGCTGTGGATTCATACATTAATGGTTTGCGCTACGGAAGCGACGACCTCAATCTCGTCCGTCTGGATGACGATGAGTATCAGGCAAAGATGACCGAACTCGCGAGCTATTTTGACAAGCTTCGCACCGAGATCGCCCGTGTGCGCGAAGTCGGCTACGAGAACACCGACATCATCGCCATGAGCGAGGAGTTCTTTGGTATTTGTGACGATGCCACGAGGCTTGCGGAGGACTACTCCCAGGAGAAGGCGACGGCGCTCAATCGTCTTGAGGGCCTGGTGATCATCGACATCGTTGGCTTGGTGGCGACCTTTGCGGTCGAACTTGCTCGCGCGGTGCGCACCGCCGCGCTCAATCGTGAGCTGCAGAACAAAGTCTATCTCGATGAAGCCACGGGACTGCCCAACAAGAACAAGTGCGAGGAAATCTTGGGGCAGGGACATCCCGTTTCCGCCGAAGCGCCCGTCGCGCTGTGCGTCTTCGATCTTAACAATCTGCATACGGTCAATAACCGCTTTGGCCACGAGAAGGGTGACGAATACATCCGTTCTTTTGCCCATCAGCTGGGGCGCGTGGCGTCCGAGACCTGCTTTGTGGGCCGCGACGGCGGCGATGAGTTTATCGCGGTGCTGTGGGATGCCGATCGAGCCGCCGTGGAGTCCTGTCTCGCTCGGATTCGCGTGAATGTGAACGAGTATTCTGAGGCTCACCCTGACATGCCTATCAGCTATGCGGTGGGTTATGCGCTTTCTAGTGATTATGATGAACCGCCTACGATGCGCGAGCTCTTTTCCCAGGCCGACAAAAACATGTACATCGACAAGAACCGCATAAAGACGGCCGAGCCAGCCGGGCCGCAACGCGAAGACCGGTAGGCCCGTAACAGAGGACGGCTACAAAACGAGGCCCTGGCCATTTGGCCAGGGCCTCACAAACTTTTATTCCGTTCTAAACGACGGGCTAATTGCGCGCAGGAGGGTGCCCCGAGGGCGGCGGGGTATTTCCTCCGCGCGCAGTTTCGCAGCGCAGCGAGAATGTTTGAGCACGGAGGAATTACCCCGCCGCCCTCGGGGCACCCTCCGTCAGTAACCGGTCCTACTCGAGCTCAAACGCACCCGTATACAACTGGTAGTAATACCCGCGCTTAGCAATCAGCTCGTCATGGTTGCCGCGCTCGATGATGCGGCCGTGGTCCAGGCAGATGATCGCGTCGGAGTTGCGCACGGTGGAGAGACGGTGCGCGATGACAAACGTCGTGCGGCCCTCCATGAGCTTGTCCATGCCCGCCTGCACGATGGCCTCGGTGCGGGTGTCGATGCTCGACGTGGCCTCGTCCAGAATCATTGCCGGCGGATCGGCGACGGCAGCGCGGGCGATCGAGATCAGCTGGCGCTGGCCCTGCGACAGCTGGGCGCCGTTGCCGGTGAGCATGGTGTCATAGCCGTCGGGCAGGCGGGTGATAAAGTCGTCCGCGCCCGCGAGCTTGGCCGCCGCGATGCACTCCTCGTCGGTCGCATCCAGGTTGCCGTAGCGGATGTTATCCATCACGGTGCCGGTGAACAGGTTCACGTCCTGCAGCACGACGCCCAGGCTTCGGCGCAGGTCGGCCTTGCGGATCTTGTTGACGTTGATGCCGTCGTAGCGGATCTTGCCGTCGGCGATGTCGTAGAAGCGGTTGATGAGGTTGGTGATGGTCGTCTTGCCGGCACCGGTGGCGCCGACAAACGCGACCTTCTGGCCCGGCTTGGCAAACACGGACACGCCGTGCAGCACCTCGTGGTCGGGCGTGTAGCCAAAGTCGACGTTGTCCATGACCAGGTCGCCGCGCAGCGGTACGTACTCGATCTCGCCGGTTGCGCGGTGCGGATGTTTCCATGCCCACATGCCGGTGTGGTGGTCAGCCTCCTCGAACTCCCAAGTCTCGGGGTTCACCTGTGCGTTGACGAGCGTCACGTAGCCTTCGTCGGCCTCGGGCTTCTCGTCGATGAGCTCAAAGATGCGGTCGGCGCCGGCGAGGCCCATGACCACGGCGTTGATCTGCTGCGAGATCTGGCCGATCTGTCCGCAGAACTGCTTGGTCATGTTGAGGAACGGCACCACGACGGCGATGGACAGCGCCATGCCCGAGATGCTCAGGTTGGGCACGCCCAGTGCCAGGAAAATGCCGCCGGCAAGGGCCACCAGCACGTAGAGCAGGTTGCCCAGGTTCATAAGGATGGGCATGAGGATGTTGGCGTACATGTTGGCCTTTTGCGAGACCTCGAAGAGCTTCTCGTTGCGCTCGTCAAAATCGGCCTCGGCGGCAGACTCGTGGCAGAACGCCTTGACGACCTTCTGGCCGTTCATGACCTCCTCGATATGGCCCTCGACCACGCCGAGCTCGGTCTGCTGCGCAATGAAGAAACGCGCGGAATTGGAGCCGAGCAGCTTGGTCATAAAGGTCATAAAGGCGACGCCGGCGATGATGACCAGGCACATCCACACGCTGTAGTACAGCATGATAAAGAACACCGTGACAATGATGATGATCGTCATGAGCAGGTTGGGCAGCGACTGACTGATCATCTGGCGCAGCGTATCGATGTCGTTGGTGTAGTGGCTCATGATATCGCCGCGCTGGTGCGTGTCGAAGTAGCGGATCGGTAGGTCCTGCATGCGGTTGAACATCATCTCGCGCAGCTTCTCGAGCGAGCCCTGCGTGACGATAGCCATGGCGCGGTTCCAGAAGAGCGAGGACAGGACACCGACGCCGTAGATGCAGGCGAGGGTGGTCACGAGCTGCAGAATCTTGGGCTGTGCGGCTTCCCAATCGCCCGACTGCCACGATTCGCTAATAATCTGCAGGGCGCTCTGCAGGAAGGTCGCGCCGATGGAGTTGATGATGGCGCAGAGCACCACGCCGGCGACGACAAGGGGCAAAAGCACGGGATAGAAGCCAAAGAGCGTCTTGATGAGGCGCGACATGGTGCCGCCCTTGCGGTTGAGCGCGCGCTCGGCGGTCGTTGCCTTACTCATGGGCCTCGCCTCCTTCCTGGGTCTGAGCTTGCGTTGCGGTCATGTCGGTGTTGTCTGCCGCCGTGTTCGCGTCGCCAGAGACGTCGTCGGCGTCTTGCGTACCTTCGGCAGACATCTTGTTTTGCGAGGTAAAGGTCTCGCGGTAGATCTCGCTCGTCTTAAGCAGCTCGTCATGGGTGCCGATCTGCGCGATACGGCCGCCCTCCATGACGATGATGCGGTCTGCGTCCTGCACGGAGCTGATGCGCTGGGCGATGATGAGCTTGGTCGTGTTGGGCAGATAGCTTGCCAGTCCTGCGCGGATCTTTGCGTCGGTCTTGGTGTCGACGGCGCTGGTGGAGTCGTCCAGGATCAAGATCTTGGGGCGACGCAGCAGGGCGCGTGCAATGCACAGGCGCTGCTTCTGACCGCCCGAAACATTAGAGCCGCCCTGTTCGATCCAGGTGTCGTAGCCCTTGGGGAAACCGTCGACAAACTCGTCGGCGCAGGCCAGATGCGCTGCCTCGCGGACTTCCTCGTCGGTGGCGTTCGGGTCGCCCCAACGCAGGTTCTCGGCGATGGTGCCGCTAAACAGCACGTTTTTCTGCAGCACCATGGCGACCTGGTGACGCAGCGCGTCCAGGTCGTAGTCGCGCACGTCCACGCCGCCCACGCGCACAGCGCCTTCGGTGGTGTCGTACAGGCGGGCGATGAGGTTAACGAGCGTGGACTTGGCCGAGCCGGTGCCGCCGATGATGCCGATGGTCTCGCCGCTCGTAATGTGCAGGTCGATATCGTCGAGCGCCTGGCGTTTCGCATGCGCGGAATACTTAAAGCTCACGTGGTCAAAGTCGATGGAACCGTCGGCAACCTCGAGCACGGGCTCGGCGGGATTGGCGATCGTGGGCTCGGCGGCCAGCACCTCGGCAATGCGGTGTGCCGATTCGTCGGCCATGGTCACCATGACAAAGATCATCGACAGCTGCATCAGGCTCATGAGAATCTGGAAACCATAGGTAAAGGTCGAGGAGAGCTGGCCCACGTCGAACAGCGTGCCCTGGCTCGTGATGATGAGCTTGGAGCCTAGGTAGATGATGACGACAAACGCGCCGTTGACGCAGATGTTCATCATGGGGTTGTTAAAGGCGAGCAGCTTCTCGGCGCGGGTGAAGTCCATCTGGACGTCGCGCGCGGCGGTCGCGAACTTCTCCTTCTCAAAGTCTTCGCGCACATAGCTCTTGACCACGCGCATGCCGGTGACGTTTTCCTCGACGGACTCGTTAAGGGCATCGTACTTGTGGAACACGCGCGAGAAGATGGGGCGCACCTTAAAGATGATAAAGAACAGTCCAAAGCCCAGCAGCGGAATGATGACCAGGTAGACCATGGCGACGCTGCCGCCCATGATAAACGCCATGGTAAAGGCGAAGATCAATACCAGCGGCGCGCGCACGGCGATACGGATGATCATCATAAAGGCCTGCTGCACGTTGTTGATATCGGTGGTCAGGCGCGTGACGAGCGAGGAGCTCGAGAACTCATCGATGTTGGCAAAGCTGAACGTCTGGATCTTGTAGAACAGGTCGTGACGCAGGTTCTTGGCGAATCCGCAGCTCGCATGGCTGCAGGTGACACCAGCCGCGGCGCCAAAAGCAAGCGACGTCAGCGCGATGAGCACCAAAAAGCCTGCGGTGGGAAGCATCTCGGCTACGGTGGCGCCGTCTTTGATGGCGTCGATCAGGTTGGCGGTGATAAATGGAATCAGCATCTCGCAGAGCACCTCGCCAAGCACGAGCAGCGGCGTGGCAACAGTGACTTTCATATAGTCGCGGATGCTTCCCATGAGGGTTTTAATCATCCAGTTCCTCCCAGGTTACGCGGATTTTATCGAGCATTTCGGCGAGGTCCTCGCGCTCGTCGTGGGTGAGCGCGCTAAAGGCCCGTTCTCTAAAGCGGATGCGGGCCGCCTGGTCGATGCGGGCGTTTTCCCGGCCGGTTTCGGTCAGGCGAATGGTGAGTTGCCGTCGATCCTTGGGGTTACGGCTGCGCTCGATGAGGCCGTTGAGCTCGAGCTTGGACAGGATCTCGGAAAGCGATCCCGGCTTGAGGTCAAAGTGCATGCCGAGCTCCTGCTGCGACATCTCGCCGCCGGGTTGCTTGGCCAGCAGGCAGATGATGGGCGCCTTGCCGGATACGCCTCCGCCATGAAAGTGCATGTAATGGCCGCAGAAGCCCAGGCCGCTCAGGATGCGCTTGGCGAGTTTGTCTTCGGCGCTGACCGCTTCGGGTATGTCTACCGGTTGCGATGGGTCACCGCCGGGCTCATGCGGAAGGACGAGTGGATCAACACACATATCTAAGCTTCGCTCCTTTCTTTAGTTAGGTAGTGGAATTGTTTTGTGCCTAACCAATTTAGGAGCACGGTAAATAAATGTCAAGGTACCAAACTTTATAGTTACGGCGTTTTGCCAAACGCCGTAACCGCTCGACGCTGCAAGCGTTCCTAAGCGGCAATCTGACGTTCAATCGTCGGGCATGGCCACAAGGCCTATGCCCTCCTCTTTCACGTCACCTTGCTCGCTTAGGAACGCTTTCGCTGTCCGTCCTCAACCCGTGATTCCGCCACGGTCCGCTTCGGTGCATGTGATCCCTTGGGGACGGAGGAAAAGGGATTACTTTGGGCTGCGATGACGCCTTTCGAAGCGGCCTCGCCTAAAACTATGCCTAATTACTACGATGAATCCGGCATCCCCGACCACAACAGCTGTTTCTGAAAAAGCGCAAGCTATCTACCTGCGGTTTTGTCGGAGCGAAATTTGTTGTGGTTGGAGGTGGGCGGTTAAACGTAGTAAATAGGCATAGTTATGAAATGGCACTATATGAGTAGCATTAACTAGGCCGCCATGGAGCAAACAGCCCCCATTTCCGAAACCTTTCCGCAACAATTTGCACTTCGCACCGCTCGCCTCCGCTCACAACGTCCCCTGCGCTACACTTGGTTGCATTGTGGTGCCGTCGCGCCATGTCCGACCCAAGGGGGACACTCATGAAGAACACTCAGCTGCTGCTGATTAACGATATGTGCGGCTACGGCAAGGTCGCGCTTTCTGCCATGCTGCCGGTGCTGTCGCACATGGGCTACCGTATCCATAACCTGCCGACGGCGCTCGTTTCCGACACGCTCAACTACCCCAAGTTCTACATCCACGACACCACCGAGTACGTGCGTCAAAGCCTCGCTATCTGGGAGGAGCTCGGCTTTGAGTTTGACGCCATCTCGACCGGCTTTATCGTGACCGAGGAAGAGACGCGTATCATCTCGGACTTTTGCCACTGCCGCGCGCAAAAGGGCACCAAGGTGTTCGTCGATCCCATCATGGGCGACAACGGCAAGCTCTATGCCGGTGTGCCCGAGTCGACCATCGGGCTTATGCGCAGCCTGGTCGAGTGCGCCGACTATGCGGTGCCCAACTATACCGAGGCGTGCCTGCTCACCGATACGCCTATCGCCGAAGAGATTGCGGCTGATGAGGCTCATGCACTCGTAGACGCCATGCTCGCGCTGGGCACCAGGTCGGTGGTCATTACGAGCGCCAAGGTGGACGGCGAGAGCGCCGTGGTGGGCTACGACCATGTGGCGGGGGAGTACTTCACGATCCCCTTCGAGCTGATCCCGGTGTACTTCCCGGGTACGGGCGATACGTTCTCGGCCGTGCTTATGGGTCGCGTGATGAGCGGTTGGACGCTTCAGCGCGCGACGGCCGACGCCATGCGCGTGGTGGCCGAGCTCATCGAGCGCAATGCCGACCAAGAGGACAAGTCGGCCGGCCTTCCCATCGAGGCCTGCCTGGACGTGATCGACCATGAGTAACGCTGACGAGAACGGTGCCAGGCCTGCGGGCGGGGGCAAGCCGCTCGGCGCGCCGCGTGGCAAGCGTCCGCGTATCCGCGTGAGCTGCGTGGACCAGCTAGGTGCGTGCCGCTGCCACCATGGTCACAAGCCGGGCGACGTTTTTGACTTCGACCGAGACCGCGGCAAGATGTGCGCCATGGCCTGCCATGTGGGCTTTCCCTATATCGATATCCTGCGCTATGGCGGAACCGTGCCTGGCAACGAGCCTGGTACGGCAAAGTTCTGCTGCCCCGAGATTGATACGCTGAACGTCTGGCTTGCCGAGATCGTCGACGAATAGGTGAGCGTGGATTTTCTCCCGTCGAAATATCGAGCGTGGATTATCTCCCGTTTTGGGCGCAATTTCGCACTCAAAGTGGGAGATAGTCCTCGCTCGATTTGTATGCGAGAATCCCGACCTCACTTATGCCCATGCTTAGGCGCACGCGTCGTTGTTCTATGCGCGAGTAAGCTCAAATTTCTGCATTTCATCAAATTTCGGTACTAAAAATCTCTGCATTTCATCGATAATAGTCGATATAAATATCTGCATTTCATTTATCGAGGCGATGGGAGAGCTTATGTTGCGCAGGAAAATCGCTGATGAGCTTGATTGTTGGCAGAGATCCATTGAACGAAAGGCGTTGTTCGTCACGGGTTCTCGCCAAATCGGTAAGAGCTACTCGATTCGCGAGTTCGGTAAGTCAAACTACGCAACCTATATCGAGCTCAATCTCGCGGAAAATCGCCAGGCAAAAGATGCTCTTCTCGAGGCACGGGATGCCGACGATTTCATCAGCAGGGTGACGCTTCTCTCGGGAAAGCCGATAGCACCGGGCAAAACGCTCGTGTTTATCGATGAGGTCCAAGAGGCCCCCGACATCACGACGATGGCAAAGTTCCTTGTTGAGGACGGGAGGTGCCGCTGGGCGTTTTCGGGGTCAATGCTCGGGACCCAGTTCAAGGGCGTTAGGTCCTATCCCGTGGGATATGTTCACGAGCTTAGGATGTTCCCGCTCGATTTTGAGGAGTTTTGCTGGGCGATCGGGGTGAGCGAGGGAGCTCGCCAAACGATACGCGACGCGTGTATCAGCGAGAAGCCCATTCCTGATTACATTCACGACGCGATGATGGCAAACTTCAGGACCTATACCGTTGTCGGTGGAATGCCAGAGGTCGTGCAGCGTTTCCTTGACACGCGGGGCGACCTTGCCTCTGTTCGTCAGCTACAGTCAGAGCTCAACGAACAGTACCGGCGGGATATCTCCAAGTATGCAAGCGGGCGAGCCCTTCAGGTGCAGAGCATTTACGATCAGCTCCCTATTATGCTCGAGGGCGAAAACAAACGCTTCGTGCTCAATTCCATTGACCCCAAGGCGCATTACGACAAGTACCAGCGAGATTTTGTCTGGCTTGTCGATGCCGGCGTTGCTCTCAAGGCGGATATCGTAACCGAGCCAAAGTCGCCCCTGCTCAAGACGGCACGGCCATCGCAGTTCAAGCTATACCAATCGGATACGGGCATGTTGATGGCGCGCTACCCCGTTGGCGTCGCCCAGGCGGCGTATCTTGATAGCAAGGAACCCAATCTGGGCGGTATTTACGAAAACGTGGTGGCCCAGCAGCTGGCTGCCCAAAATCGCCAGCTTTACTACTATCAGACAAAGAAGCGCGGCGAAGTGGACTTTGTGGTCGACGGACCGGATGGAACAGCTGTTCCGATCGAGGTTAAATCGGGTTCCTATTACCACGCGCACGCCGCGCTCGGCCATGTGCTTGATACGGCCGAATATGGTGTAAGGCTCGGGATTGTTTTCTCGAGAGGCAACGTTGAACGCAGCGGAGCTGTTCTTTATTTGCCGCTATATGCGACCTGGGCCCTTTCGGATGTTTTGGGTGACTCCTGTGCCGAGGGGATAAAGCTGGAGGTCAAGCCGGTCTAGGGACAGTCCCCGACGCGACAAAGGGATAGTGCCTTTGTCGCATCCGCTATCTGAGATAATGAGCGTGGATTTTCTCCCGTCTAGAGCGCACTTGAATGCACAAAGTGGGAGAAAATCCACGCTCGATCTGTATGCCGATGACGCGGCTCGCGAGGTTCGTGCCTCCGCGAACCTACAGCTGCTCGAGCATAGCGGCGCAACCGGCGAGCACGTCGCGGTAGGTGGCATCGAAATTGCCGGTATACCAGGGATCGGCCACGTCGCCGGGGCGATCGGTCCAGTCGAGCAAGCGCGTAATCCTGCCGTCGGGGTCGTCGCCAAAGATGCGACGCAGGCCGCGCGCGTTCTCAGCATCCATATAGACAATGCGATCCCAGTCGCCATACTCCGCGCGACGCACCTGGCGCGCGCGGTGGGCGACGACGGGGATTCCGACCTCGCGTAGCTTGGCAACGGTACCGTGGTGCGGCGGGTTGCCGATCTCCTCGGTCGAGGTCGCTGCAGAATCGATGACAAACTCGCCCGCGCGCCCAGCGCGGCGCACCAGCTCGGTAAACACGGACTCAGCCATCGTCGAGCGGCAGATGTTCCCATGACAGATAAACAGTACGCGTTGCATAGGACGATACCTTTCATATAGAAGGCTGCTAAAGGGTCGAAGCCGGACGCATGCCAAGTTTTATTTCTTGGCCAGTTTGAAGTAACGCTCAAATATCAATTCGAAAACGTAATAGAACATCAATCGACTGTCGAGGTCCATGCTGCCCAAGCGGATTTCTTTTTGCACGGTGTAGATGGGGTAGTCGGCTAGTTTCGAGAGAGAATTTCGAGAAAAGCCGGTGAGCGTGACGACCTTGCATCCGCGCGTTTTGGCTATCGATGTGGCGTCAATAGACACCTGCGTCTCACCGCTGACTGAAACGCTGAAGACCAGGTCGTTTTTGCCAAGCAGTTCTGCGTAATGCCTCATGACGTGGCGTTCACTGAGCGTGTCGGTATTCTTGCCCATTATTTTGAGCTTTTCAGCCATTTCGAGGCACGGGTACTTCGAAAAACCCGAGCAGAAGAACACGATATGCGAGGCGTCCTGGATAAGACTCACAACCGAATCGATGACCCGGTCGTTAAGCAGATCTTTGGTCTGTACGAGCTGGGTATCAAGAGGAAGTGCCTCGATAGTGAATCGATTGCGGTCGAGCGAGGCGGAATACGATTGTTTGAGCTCCGTAAACCCCGAGAAGCCAAGCTTATGGGCAAGCCTGACGATTGTATTGGGAGCGACGAAGAACCGTTCAGCAACGCTCTTAAGCGTGACATCGTCAATATCATCACGCAGCTCGATGATGTAGCGCATGATCTCGCTTTCGAGATCGTTGAGCTTGCTCTCGCCAGCTCGCACATGATCATAAAAAGATTCTTGATCTTTCATAAGATGTTTCAGCCCCTCGCACCTCGCCGTATATATGGTACCGCTTTGTGTAGCCAGGTGAGAAATCGGTAATCGGTCAAGATTGCCTATTGCCTATGAACTGGGCAAACGCGCGTGTTTGCCTACACATATCTGTGTCGTGAGCGAAATCATGTGTCCCCGTTTCGCATTGGCCCACACGGGGACTCGCAAATGACCTTATGTCGCAAAATATCAATCGAAACGAAGCAAGCCGAGGACAACCGCGGAGCCCAAGGTCTTCGAGAACACCGATCAGCCAACCCTGGAGGGACGGAACATGAAGGATAAGCTCAATATTGTGATCGTTGGCGGCGGCTCCACGTGGTGCCCTGGCATTCTTAAAGCCCTGACCAAGCACATGGACATTCTGCCGCTGAACCGCGTGATGCTCTATGACATCGATGCCGAGCGTCAGCGTCCGATTGGCGAGTTTGGCAAGATCCTCTTCGCCGAGGAGGAGCCCGGTGTGGAGTTTGGTTACACCACCGATAAGGACGAGGCTTACACCGACGTCGACTTTGTGCTCTGCCAGATTCGTACCGGCGGCTACGAGATGCGTAGCAAGGACGAGAAGATTCCGCTGCATATGGGAATCATCGGCCAGGAAACGGTGGGCCCTGGCGGCATGGCTTACGGTATGCGCTCCATGCATGACATGGTTGAGATCGTCAACGACGTTCGCGCTCATAGCCCGGAGGCGTGGATTATCAACTACACCAACCCGGCTGCTATTGTGGCATATGGTCTCGAGCGCGTCCTGCCCGATGAGCACCGCGTCCTCAACATCTGCGACCAGCCTGTCAACCTCATGCGCTCTTACGGTCGCCTGCTCGGTCGCGATATGAGCAAGACGGAGCCCGTGTACTTCGGCCTCAATCACTTCGGTTGGTTCAAGCACATCTACGATGAAGAGGGTCATGACCTCGTCCCGCAGATTAAGGAGTACACGGAGAAGAACGGCTTCCTTCCTGCCGATGCCGAGCAGCGTGACCAGTCCTGGCTTGATACCTACGCCATGGTCAAGGACATGCTCGAGGACTTCCCCGACTATCTGCCCAACACTTATCTGCAGTACTATCTGTATCCCGAGTACAAGGTCGCTCACCTCGACCCCGACTACACTCGCTCCGACGAGGTTATCAACGGTCGTGAGAAGCGCGTGTTCGCCGAGTGCGAGCGTGTTGCCAAAGTCGGCACCGCAAAGAACTCCTCGGTTGTGCAAAACGACGCTCATGGCGATATGATCGTGGAAATCACCTCGGCCATTTATCGCAACACCAACAAGACCTTCATTGTCATCGTGCCCAACAACGGCATTATCGAGGGTATGCCCGATGACGCCATGGTCGAGGTCGCGGCAAGCGTGGGCGCCAATGGCCCGCAGCCCTATGCTGTTGGCAAGATCGGTACCTTCTATCGCGGCCTTATGGAGAACCAGTACGCCTATGAGCGCCTGACTGTTGAGGCTTGGATGGAGGGTTCCTACGAGAAGGCTCTGCAGGCACTCACGCTTAATCGTCTGGTCGGTGACGCCAAGAAGGCTCGCAAAGTGCTCGACAAGCTCATCGAGGCCAATAAGGATTACTGGCCGGAGCTTAAGTAGCTAGTTCCATAGCGCTTGATAACTGTTATGGGGCGTGTGGGCTGTAGAGCTGCACGCCCCGTTTCTTTAAGAGGGGTATCCCATGAACAAAGATGAGCTGCTGGCAAAGTTCCAGCGCCTGGGCAAAGTCCTCATGACGCCTGTCTTGATCCTGCCAATCGCCGGCATCCTTCAGGGCTTTGGCAATGCCTTTACCAGCCCCACCCTTACGGCAGCTGTTCCCTGGCTTGCTGCTCCGGGCTTTGCGATTTTCTTTTCGATTCTCAAGGCCGCTGCCAGCATCGTTATGAACAACATCCCGGTTATCTTCTCGATTTGTCTCGCCTATGGCTTCGCCAAGTCCGAGAAGGCTACCGCGGCGCTTTGTGGCTTTTTGGGCTACATGTGCATGAATTCCGTGATGGGCACGTTCCTTACGGCGACTGGCGTTATCGATCCCGCGAATCTTACGACGGGCCAGAGCACGATCCTCGGCATCACCACGCTCGACACTGGTGTTATCGGCGGTCTTCTGGTGGGTGCAATCGTCGCATGGTTGCATAACCGTTACTACAAGATTGAGCTGCCTGCCGTGTTCTCCATCTTCAACGGCACGCGCTTTATCCCGGCGGTGACGCTGCTCTCATGCAGCATCCTCGCATTGGTCATGTCCTTTGTTTTCCCGTTTATTCAGAACGCTCTCGGCGCGCTGTCCGAGTTCATCAAGACTACGGGTGCCTTTGGTGCATTTGTCTACGGCGCCGGCGAGCGCATGCTCCTGCCTTTTGGCCTGCATCACTTTGTCTATTTGCCGTTCTTCTTCACGTCGCTCGGTGGCGTCGAGACCATCGACGGCCAGACTGTTCAGGGCGCTATCAATATCTACAACGCGATCCTGGGCTCTCCCAGCACGCCGTTTAACATCGAGGTCAGCCGTTTTGTCATGAACGGCAAGGTTATCTTCGCCATGTTCGGCCTGCCCGGCGCTGCACTCGCCTTCTACAAGACGGCGCTTCCCAAGAACAAGAAGAAGACCGCAGCGCTCATGATTGCCATCGTGGTGCCTTGCATCCTCTCCGGCATTACCGAGCCGCTCGAGTACTCCTTCCTGTTCATCGCGCCCATCCTCTACGTATTCCACGCTCTCATGGCTGGTCTTGCTTATGCGCTGACCTATATCCTGCAGTTCAACGTGGCCGGTTCCGCATCCTTTGGCGGCCCGCTCTTGTCGTTGATCTTTAACGGCATTATGGGTGCAGCCAAGGGCTCCAACTGGCAGGTTATCCTGTTCCTCGGCCCCATCTACTTCGTGGTGTACTACTTCGTCTTCAAGTTCATCATCCTTAAGAAGGACCTTAAGACCCCTGGCCGCGAGGAAGAGTCCGACGATGAGGCCGCAAAGGCTCCCAAGACTGTGATCAGCGACCTAATTCCCGCCATCGTTGAGGCAGTGGGCGGCGACAACAATATTAAGTCTGTCGAGGCCTGCTTCACCCGTCTGCGCATCCAGCTCAATGACTGTGATAAGGTGGTTGATGACGCCGAGTTTACCGAAAAGCTCGAAGCGCGTGGCATCGTGCATGTTAACGGCGGCGTGCAGATTGTCTACGGTAACATGGCTTCTAACTACGCAACCCAGATGCGCGAGCTGCTGGGCATGGAGTAAACGACTCGCATATCTATAAAATCCAGTATAAAAGGCGGCGGCAGACAATGCGTCTGCCGCCGCCTTTGAGGTGCCCCGCGCACATTTCGTGTACTTCGGATACACGAAAACTGGAAAATCGTGCATTCGAAGTACATGAGATCGAACCACAGCTAAAGGAGCTGGCTTAGCCTGTCGTCAGGTAAGCGTCGCGACTGGAACGATAGACGTTTTAGAGGGAACCTCGCTCTACGCTCTCGCCCGCTTGCGCTCCCAGCGAGCCAGCTTAATCGTCACCAGCGTAAGCGCCCAGGCGACAAGCGAGAACGCGGCGCCCACGGCACCCACGTACGCAATGCCAATGCTGCTTACCACGGCTCCGCCCACTGCGGTACCAAACGAGATGCCGACGTTAAACGCCATGGGCTCAACCGAGCTCGCGAGTACCATCGACTTGGGATGGCGGCTGCGTGCCACGTCCATAAAGTGTGTGATGCACGAGACTGAGAATAGGTACATGAGCAGCGCCAAGCTAAAGACAAAGACCAGCGCGAGCGGCATGGTGCCGCCCACGGCAAACAGCCCGAGCAACGCCGCAGCCTGCAGCACAAACGTCACAAGCAGTGCCTTCATGCCAAAACGTGCGTCGATCCATCCGCCCAGGATGTTCGAGATCAGGCAGAACACGCCGTAGGCCATAAGCGTGGTGCTCGCCTGAACAGTGCCCATACCCAGCACCTGCTCAAGATAAGGCGTAACGTAGCCGTAGAATACATAGACCGAGCCCACGCCAAACAAAAAGATGAGCATGCCGGTGATGATGCTCGGCTCGCGCAGCAGTCCCGCCTGCTCGCGGAAGGTGGCGGGCTCATCGGTCTGCCCGGCGCGCGGCATAAACGCCACGAGCGCTCCGCAGATTAGAACGGCAAAGGTCAGCGTGCCGTACATGGCCACGTGCCAATCGAGCGTGTCGGCCACAAACTTGCCGATCGAAGTGACAAAGACCATCGCCACGGAAAACGCACCATATACCACCGAGATGGCAAGCGAAGTTTGCTGCGGGGACAGCAGCTCGGGGATGTACGTCACGCCCACGGCGAGCAGTGCGCCCGAGACGGATCCCAGGACAATGCGCGAGATAAACAGTACCTGGAAGTTGGGCGCCAACGCCATGACCAGATTGCCGAGCACAAAGATAATGCTGTAGCACACGAGCAGCTGGTAACGACGGAAGCGCCCCGTGCTGAGCGCAAGCACCGGCGTCGCGATAGCGTAGACCAATGCAAAAACGCTGATGAGCTGGCCCGCAGTGGCAAGCGATATGCCGAGTTCCGTCGCCAAGTCACTTTCGATGCCGATGACCACGAACTCCGAGCAGCCGAGCGAGAAGCCCAGCAGCACGAGCAGCGCCAGGCAGAGCTTGGTGCGCGCGGGGGAGAGCGCGGCGGCGGTTGACTTACTTTTAGGCGTGGTTGCGGCGGTCAAGGTTGTCACTCCAATGTCGCATGAATAAGCGGGATTCAATCCCTGCAACTCTAACAGAATGTGTCAGGTGCCTGCCCCCTTTGTCGCAGGCTGCGCTTGCCTGTATAGTCGCAATACAGGCGAAGATGGTCTCAGGTACATCGCGGGCGACAGGAGATCCCATGGGTATGCACACGACAAAGGTTGCAGTGGGCGAGGGCAAGTTTGCGCTCGAGGCCCAGCTGACGGTGACACCGCGAGGCATGGCGGTGTACGCCTGCTCGCCGGAGTTCGCGCACCTGGGCGCCACGGCGCAGGCCATTCCGCGCCCCGAGCCCGGCCGCACGGCGACAGTGAGCATCCTGGCTGTTCCGTGCCATCGAGACGAAATTCCGGCGCACGATATCGCGGCGGCGCTGGCCACGCGCTTTGGCGTGCCGGTCGTTGCGAGCACGGGCTTTCATGTTGAACAGGCGAGCGGGGGCGACCTGCAGCGCGTGCTCGACACCACCAAGGAGCTCATCGCCGCGCTCGAGGAGGCCGCAGCCCGCATTCTGCGCGCCGGCTGGGATGAGGGCGGCGCGGGCGCCGAGGTCGTGGCGGTCAATGCCGCGACCGGCGAGACGCTTAGCCCCGTCGACCGCATCGATGCCCATGCCGGTGAGGGCATTCTGCATCAGGCATTTCTGACGCTTCTGGTCGAGGGCCAGGGCGAAGACGCACGCCTGCTGCTCTGTCGTCGCAGTCCGCTCAAACGCCTGTGGGGCGGGGTGCTGGCCGATAGCTGTGCCGGCCATCCGCTCCCCGGGGAGGACGTTGTCGCCGCGACGGCGCGCCGCATCAACGAAGAGCTCGGCATCACGCGCGCACCCGACCAGCTCAAACACCTCGGTCACGTGACCTACCGCGAGGACCACGGCGACGGCCGCTGCGAGTGCGAATGGTGCGAGGTCTACCTTGCCCATGTTGAGCCGGGCGAGCTGCATATCAACCAAGAGGAGATCTCGGAAGTGCGCCGCGTGGCCCCGTCCGAGCTTAAAGGCTACCTGCAGGGTCACCCCGAGCAGCTGGCCCCCTGGCTCCGCGAGGCTCTGGAGGTCCCCTCCATCCGCGCAGCCCTCGCTATGTAACAAAGGTACAGTCCCTTTGCCATATCCAAACCGCCACAACATTCGATGAAAATCTCGAAATCGAGGAAAAGCGTCGAATGTTGTGACGGTTTTTGTCCAGGGGATCGCTTCTCATCCAAAAATCCTGCTTGACTGTATTGCCGCAACACAGCGCAACGTAAGGGGTGTCCGATAACGGGCGCCCCTTTTTAAGCGGCAACGTGGCTGCGAATCCGGAGCGCCCCCAACAAGAAAGGTGGGGAGATGGAAGCGGAAAAGAAGGCGTTTAAGATCACCAAGCGCGAAATTGGCTTTGTGCTGGGCATCGTTGTCTTTTTGCTGGTGAAGTTTCTTCCTTTGGCGGAGCTGAGCTCGACGGTCGAGCTCACGGTCGGCGGTCAGACCTGTCTGGCACTGACGCTCGCCACGGTGGTGTTCTGGGCATGTGGCGTGGCACAGCCGGGCTTTGTGGGCCTGCTCTACTGCGCGCTGCTCGTCCTGTTTAAGGTGTGCGTGGACGACACGGGCGCCGCGAGCATCTCGGCGACGGTCGCCTCCACGTTTAGCTCGTGGACTAAGGCCACCATGTGGCTCGTCATCGGCGCCTACCTCATCGCCAGCGCGGTCAAGGAGTCGGGCCTGGGCGAGCGCATCGCCTATGCGTTCATGCTCAAGTTCGTGCGCGACGCCAAGTCGCTCATCATCTCGATCTTCGCACTCACCTTTGTGCTGTCGCTGCTGATCCCGCATCCGTTCCCCCGCGCCTTCCTCATCCTCGCCGTCGTCTCGGTCATTGCCGAGTCCGCCGGCTACGGTGACGACGATCGCGGCAAGCTCGGCTTCCTCGTGTTTGCCGCTGCCGCCCCGGGCTCCATGTTCTTCCTGACGGGCGACTCCACGCTCAACCCGCTCGTTGCGCAGTACAGCGCCGAGGCCGGCGGCATGAGCCCGTCCTTCGTCGACTGGTTCCTGTACATGAGCGTGCCCATGCTGGTCGCGCTGCTGTGCACCCTGTTCCTGGGCCTCTTCCTCTTTAAGCCCAGCAAGGAGCTCGTCTACGATCGCGAGCAGATCGTGGCCAAGCAGGCTGCGCTCGGCAAGCTCTCCGTCAAGGAGATCCGCACCATCGTGTGGCTTATCATCGCCATCGCGCTGTGGCTCACCGTCTCGGGCGATTACATCGGCTGGGTCACCCTGGCCATCGGCGTCTGCCTCGCCATGCCCGTCATCGGCGAGGTCCTCACCCCCGCCAGCTGGAATGCTGTCGACATCAAGTCCCTCATGTTCCTGACGGCCGCCATGGCCGTGGGCTCCGTGGGCGGTGCCACCGGTATGAACGCCTGGATCGCCGACGTCGTGCTTCCCAGCTCCGTGCCCGAGAACATCTTCCTGTTCGCCCTGCTTGTCGCTGCGCTCTCCATGATCATCCACATGTTCATGGGCTCGGTCATGGCCGTACTCGGCGTGTGCGTGCCGGCGTTCATCAGCTTCGCGGCCGGCTCCAGCGTGAGCCCGCTCGCCGTGGCACTCATCGTCTTCACGTCCATCAACATCCACTACATCCTGCCGTTCCATAACCTGCCGATCCTTATCGGCGAGGGCAAGGACGCCGGCGGCTACACCTCCAAAGAAGCCATGCGCATGGGCATTCCCCTCACCGCGGTCGTCTTTATCGTCGTGCTGGTCGAGGCCGCCTGGTTCCATCTCTTTGGCCTGATGTAAGCGGCCGAGCGCTTGGGCTGCAAACAGCCGAGTGCTTGAACCGCGAGTTGCCAAGCGCTCCATCTATAAGCGCTGCGGCCCCACTACGTTACCCAGCCCGGCGGCACTCCCGTCGCCGGGCACTCTCCCGAAAGGAGCACGCTATGTCCACTACCGATGCTTCCCAGATCCACGACCTGCGATCCGCACTCGACTTTTTGCGCGAGATGCCGGGCCAGCTGCTCGAGACCGACACCCAGGTCGACCCGGACGCCGAGGTCTCGGGCGTCTATCGCCACGTCGGTGCCGGCGGTACCGTTATGCGTCCGACCAAAGAGGGTCCGGCGATGGTCTTCAACAACGTCAAGGGCTTTGACGATGCCAAGGTCTGCATCGGCATGCTTGCCAGCCGCAAGCGCGTTGCCGCCCTGCTCGACCTGGACGAGGAGCACCTGGGCCTCGAAATCGGCAAGCGCTTCGAGAACCTGATCGCGCCCGAGCAGATCGCCGAGGGTGCGCACGTCGACTGCCAGGAGGTCGTGTACAAGGCGACCGACGAGGGCTTTGACCTGCGCAAGATCGTTCCCGCCCCCACCAACACGCCCGTCGACGGCGGCCCCTACATCACCATGGGCCTCGCCTACGGCACGAGCCCCGACGGCTCCCAGTCCGACGTGACCATCCACCGTTTCTCCTGCGTCGACAAGGACAAGCTCGCCATGTGGATTACCCCCGGCAGCCGTCACCTGGGCGCGTTCTTTGACGAGTACTGCCAGCGTGGTGAGGACATGCCCATCTCCATCTCTATCGGCCTGGACCCCGCCGTGTACATGTGCTGCGGCTTCGAGGCTCCCACCACGCCGCTCGGCTTTAACGAGCTGCAGATTGCCGGCGCCTTGCGTGGCCACGCCGTCGAGCTTGCCGACTGCGTCACCGTTCCGCAGAAGTGCATCGCCAATGCCGAGTACGTGCTCGAGGGCTACCTCATGCACGACGAGACCATCAACGAGGACGTCAACGGCCACGGCTACGCCATGCCCGAGTTCCCCGGCTACACCGGCGGCGCCAAGGTCTGCCCGGTGATCAAGATCACCGCCGTCACCACGCGCGTCAACCCCATCATGGAGAGCTGCATCGGCCCTTCGCACGAGCACGTGTCCATGGCCGGTATCCCCACCGAGGCTTCCATTTACAAGATGGTCGAGACCGCTATCCCGGGCCGCCTGCTCAACGTCCACGCTGCTCCCTGCGGCGGCGGCAAGTTCGTTGCCATTATGCAGTTCAAGAAGTCGAGCAAAAATGACGAGGGCCGTCAGCGCAACGCCGCCATGCTCGCCTTCTCGGCATTCTCCGAGCTCAAGCATGTGATCCTTGTTGACGAGGACGTCGACATCTTCGATATGAGCGACGTGATGTGGGCCATGACCACGCGCTTCCAGGCCGACGTGGACCTCATCACCATCCCCGGCTGCCACTGCCACGTGCTCGACCCGTCCAACGACCCCGCGTTCGATCCTTCGATTCGCGAGCATGGCATCGCCTGCAAGGCCATCTTCGACTGCACGGTCCCGTTCGACCTTAAGAAGAACTTCATCCGCTCGCAGTTCATGGAGATCGACAAGGACAAGTGGGCCAAGGAGATTGCTTTCTAAGGTTCCGGCGTTCTACCGAACGTCGGACCACTCGACGCTGCGCCCGCGCCTGGCGGGCAATCTGCCCCTCAACTGCGAAGGCATGGGCATAAGCCCTATGCCTTCTTGTTTCGGGGCACCTTGCCTCGCCAGACGCGCGCTCGCTGACATTGCCCGACCTATAGCTGCCATTTTGTTGTTAGGAGTTGTCATGCCTGAGTCTTCTGTCCGTCCCCGTCGCATTGTCGTTGGCGTGTCTGGCGCCAGCGGTGCCGCGCTGGGCCTTGAGTGCCTCAAATGCCTGCGTCAGGCCGGTGCCGAGTCGGCGCTTGTCGTCACGCGCGGGGGAGAGATCACCATCGAGCAGGAGCTCGGCATGACGCTCGACGAGTTTGTCGCGCACGCCGATGTGGTTTACGACAACAAGAACATCGGCGCCGCCATCGCAAGCGGCACCTATCCGGTCGACGGTATGATCGTGGCTCCCTGCTCCATGAAGACGCTCGCCGGCATCGCAAGCGGCTACAGCGAAAACCTGCTGCTGCGTGCGGCCGACGTGCAGATGAAAGAGCAGCGCCGCCTGGTGCTCATGGTGCGCGAGACGCCCTTCAGTGCGATCCATGTCGACAACATGGCGCGCCTTGCGCGCGTACCGGGCGTCATGCTCATGCCGCCCATGCTCACGTTTTACAACGGCCCCGCCACGCTCGATGACGCGGTGCACCACATCGCCGCCAAGGCGCTCGAGGCCGTCGGCGTGTCATGCGCAAACTATAAGCGCTGGTCATAGGCGTCTTTAGGGTAGGATACGAGTAGTGTTTGAGCCCGCTGCCCCTGTGGGCGGCGGGCTTTGGTGTGTCGGGAGGACCCATGCAGACGGGCATGTATGCGATTAGCGAGATGGCGAGCTTGTTTAACGTTTCGCGCCAAACGCTCATCTACTACGACAAGATCGGCCTGTTTAAGCCCGCCGTGGTGAACGAAAAGGGCTACCGTTTCTATTCGCCCACGCAGATCCCGCTCATGCGTCTGATCTGCATGCTGCGCGACCTGGGGCTCGAACTCGACGAGATTGACCGCCTGACCTCGACGTTCGACATTGGCGAGATGACCGATCACCTGCGCTCGCGGGTGCAGGCGCTCGATGAACAGATTGCCGGGCTCAAAGCCGAGCGCGCGAGTGTGCAGGAGCGTCTGAGCTTTTACGACGAGGCGGTTTACTGGCGCGAGCGCGAGGGCAAGCCGGAGCTCAAACAGTTTGAGCGCCGCTACGTGGTCTTTGAGGAGTTTCCGGGCGATATCGAGCGCGGCCGCTCGATGCTTCACCCCACGCTCATGCGGGCGATTCTGCGCATGCGTACGTTGACGGGCACGCGCCCCATGCGCGGTTGGGGCGCCATGCTGCGTCGCGAGGCACTGCATTCCGACGACCCTATCGCCGGCGCCGGCTCCTTTGCCGTACTGCCGCGCGGTGCCGAGGAACTGCTGCCGAGCGATCCCGCCGAGCTGGCAGAGATCGGCATCGAAGTGCTGCCCGAGGGCACGTATCTGTGCATGAGCCGCTGGGGTATGCCGTACGAGCCCGAGGGCATCCGCGCCATCGTTGCCTGCATGGACGAGCACGCGCTCCAGCCCATCGGCAACGCCTTCGACTTTTGCTACCTCGATACCACGAGCTACGACGAGTCCCACCAAGAGGACTTCTGCTGCATCCAAATCCCCGTCACCCTCGCAATGTGACAAAGGGACAGTCCCTTTGTCACAGCCACGCCCATTTCTTAGAAACTTGCAAAATCTGCAAGTTTCTAAGGTAACATCTTATAAACTTGCAGATAATGCAAGTTTATAAGATGTTACGTCTGGCCGGGCGCTAGGGAGACCCTATGAACATCGTTCGCCGAAGCCGCTATCTTGATCGACTCATTGCTTTTCAGGATACCGACCTCATCAAAATCGTGACGGGCATACGCCGTTGCGGCAAATCCACGTTATTGGACATGATGAGGGAGCACCTGGCGCAACAGGGGGTGCCGGCAGAGCGTTTGCTGACCTTTAAGATGGAATCTCTAGAGTACGCGGGGATTACAGATTACCTGACGTTTTATCGCATGGTTCGGGAGCGCATCAACGGTGTCGATCGCCCCTATCTGTTCTTTGACGAGCTCCAGAATGTCGAGGGCTGGGAAAAGGCGGTTAACTCGCTCCGAATCGATTTGCCGTGCGATATCTATGTCACGGGCTCCAATGCCTTTTTGCTATCGAGCGAGCTTGCAACGCTTATCTCGGGCCGGTATATCGAGGTCAAGATGCAGCCGCTCACGTTTGGCGAGTATCTTGATTTTCGCTCGATTGATGCGGCCGTCGCCGAAGGGCTTGGCGAGAGGGCCGAGCTCGTTTCCAAGACGGGCGATCGCCTTAATTCAAACACCGTGCTCGAGCAGTACATAACCTATGGCGGCATGCCGTTTCTGGCTCATGACGAGCCGAGACGCGAGGCGTGCCGTGACTACATCCGCAGCCTCTATCAGACGATTGTCGCGCGCGATATCCTATTGCGCGCGACGCGTAGAGGTCGCGGAGCTATCACCAAGCGCGACGTTCTCGAGCGGCTCTGTGCGTATCTGGCAGATAACATTTCCAATCAAACCTCGGTCAACAAAATCGTAGGGACGCTCAACGAATCGGCAGGCGGTAAGACCAACGCATCGACGGTGTCGGCGTATATTGACGCTCTGGAAGAGACGTACCTGTTTACCAAGGAAAAAAGGTATGACGTCAAGGGGCGGGAGCTTCTCAAGACAGGCGGTAAATATTACATAGCCGACACGGGAATCCGCAGCTATCTTGACGGATATAGAGGCAGCGATAGCGGAAGGATGCTCGAGAACGTTATCTACAACCAGCTTGTCTTTGAAGGATACGAAGTGTTTTGCGGCCATCTGCGCGCGGGGGAAATCGACTTTGTCGCAATCGGCGAGGGATCGGACCGTAAATATATCCAGGTTACCGAACGGATCGATGCCGAGGCGACCAGAGAGCGCGAGCTGCGACCGCTCAAACTAAACACGCTGGGAAAAATCCCTGATTCGTACGAGAAGATCCTGATCGTCAGGGATGGTGAGCATCCAACAGACATCGACGGCATCAGAATCGTAGGGGCGGTCGACTTCTTGCTGAGAAACAAGATCGCCCACGGCTAAACGCAAAATGTGACAAAGGGACAGTCCCTTTGTCACATTCCGTGCGAGCTCCTGTGCCATCTGGGGGTATAAGGCTAGCAAGTGTTTATTTGCGAGGCCAAGGGGGCGCCCCGTATGGATATCGATAACTTTGAATGGTGGTATAGCGAGGGCGAGGCTCCGGACGAAGAGTGGGACGAGCCCGCGCCGTGTGACATGTCGAGCGACGAGGACGAGACCGGCAACGATGCTGCTGTCGAGCCTGACGCCGCCTCCGATGCCGCCGAGTCCCTGACCTTTGAACAGGCCTGGGCCCAGGCCGAGGCCGACGAGGCGAAGGCCGATGCCACGGCCACGCTCGGCGAGCCGGCTGATATGTCGATCTCGCCGGCAAAGACCCCACAGCCGCGCCATACCATCGACCCCGGCAGCACGGCATCCTTCAGCATACTCGACGTGCCCGCGCAGGGTGCCCAGGCGCCCGCCCCCACCCATCGCCCCAACCTGGCTCGCGAGGAAGACGCGGGCCGTCGCTCTCCGCTCGGCCCCATTCTCATCGCCTTTATGGCCGGCGTCATCGCTTGCTCGGCGATCGGAAATGTCTGGAGTCACGTGGAGCAACAGCGCAAAGACGCCGCCAAGGTCGAGATGTCTGTCGAGCAATCGCTCAGCCGTACGCGCTCGGTGCATGTGTCGGTCGAGGTTAAGGACGGCGCGACGTGGGATACCGCGCGCGGTGATAGCCAAATGCTTGTCCATATCGTGGGCCGCACACTCAAGGGACAAGCAATCGACGGGTATCAATACGTCAATTCCGAAGGTGACGGCATCGAGCTCAAGCCCGGCGACTACGAGCTCACGGTCGATGAGCCGCCCGTCGCCACCGACGGCACGCGTTACCGTGCCTCAAAGCGCATGGTTCCGGTGAGTTTTAATTCACAGGCGCCCGATACGGTCGATAGCACGCCGCAGGGCGGGTTTGACCTTTACGCTATTGCTCAATAACTGCACCTGTCGCTCAACCCCGCCGCCAAGAGTGGGACAATAGCCCTCGACACTGTTGTTTACTTTTGGAGGAAGTAGCATGTCCACCGTCACTACCATCAAGCGCGGCGGCCTCACCGCGGCCATCGATTCCATGGGTGCCCAGCTCACGAGCCTTGCCCTCAACGGCAACGAGTATCTGTGGCAGGGCGACCCGGCCTTTTGGGGCAAGCACGCGCCCATTCTGTTCCCCATCGTGGGCTCACTGCGCAACAACACGGCGACGTCTGCGGCTGGCACCTGCGAGATGCCGCGCCACGGCCTCGCGCGCATCGTCGAGCATAAGCTGGTCGAGGTTTCGGAGGACGGTTCGTCCGTAACTTACGAGATCACCGACACGCCCGAGTCGCTCAAGGCCTTCCCGTTCCACTTTAAGCTCAACATGACCTATGCCCTGACCGGCGACGCCACCCTCATGCAGACCTTTGCCGTCACCAACACCGGCGACGTGGACCTGCCGTTCTCGGTGGGCGGCCATCCCGCATTTAACGTGCCCGCCCCCGGTGCCGAGGACGAGGCGTTCGAGGATTACGAGCTGGCGTTTACCGAGGCTTGGACTAACGAGGCCCCCGTCATCACGCCCGATGGCCTTATGACGTTCGAGGGTAGCTACAAGGCGCCCGATAACTCGGACGTGCTGCCCATCACGCACCGCAGCTTCGATAACGACGCCATCATGTTCACCGATACCCCGGGCTCCTCGCTCACGCTGCGCGGTCGCAAGTCGGGCCACGGCGTCAAGATCGACTTTGAGGGCTTTAAGTACATCGGCGTGTGGTCTGCCGCCAACGACGCTCCGTTTGTGGCGCTCGAGCCCTGGACCGGCCACACCACCATGGACACCGAGGACGACGTCTTTGAGCACAAGGTCAACACCATCGTCTTGGCCCCCGGCGCCACCGACAAGCGCTCCTTTAGCGTTACCCTGCTCTAGAGGTTCCGCCGTTCTAACGAACGACGGACCGGTCGACGCTGCGCGCCACCCAGAGCGACAATTTGCCATTCAAAAGGCACGGCATGACCAGACGGTCTATGCCTTGCCTTTTTCATGCCAACTTGTTCGCTCTGTGTGGCGCTCGCTGGCATTGTTAAAACATCGGCGTCGCCGCTTCCGTCAAGGGTTTGGTGCATGGGGGACAGGTTACTTTGTGCCAATCGTCCTCGTGTGTCTATTAATTTTTCGCGCACATGCCGCGCTGCTGGTTGTTGACGTATATCCTGTCTTATTGTCAGCAAAACGACATAGGGAAGGCATCAGATGCAACCTCGACTACAGCGCGACGCGTATACCCAGCCGGTGTGCAGCCGTCGCATCTTTTTGGGTAGCGCCCTCGCTGCGAGCGCAACCGTTGTCGCCGGCGTGCTTGCCGGCTGCCAGCGCCCGTCCACGCTCAAAGTGGTCCAGCCCACGACGGGTGGCGGTCGCGACGACCTGTCCGATTCCGTGATCGGCAAGGACAAGATCCGTATCGGCATGGAGGCGGCCTACGCCCCGTACAACTGGCAGGTTTCCGAGGCCAGCGAGTACACTATCCCCATCGACAACGTGCAGGGCGCTTACGCCGATGGTTACGACGTGCAGATTGCGAAGATTGTCTGCAAGGCTCTCGGCGGCGAGCCCGTCGCCGTCAAGCAGAGCTTCTCGGGCCTTATCGACTCGCTTAACAACGGCCAGATCGACCTCATCATCGCCGGCATGAGCGCCACGCCCGAGCGCGAGGAGTCCGTTGGCTTTTCCAAGCCGTATTTTATCGGCTACTTTGGCCTGTTCGTAAAAGAGGGCTCGCCCTACCAAAACGCGACCAAGCTCAGTGACTTTAGCGGCGCCACGGTGCTCGGCCAAAAGGATACGATGCTCGATACCGTCATCGATGAGATCCCGGGCGTCGTTCACAAAAATCCGGTCGATTCGGTGCCCACGGTGTTCTCGAACCTGCTGCAGGGCACCTGCGACGCCGTGACCTACAACACCGAAAACGAGAAGGGCTATATGGCCCAAAACCCGGGCGTCGTGCCCATTCGCTTTGCGGAGGGCGAGGGCTTTAAGCAGGAGGTTACGACAAACGTCGGCTGCCGCAAGGGCTCGGACAAGCTGCTCAAACTTATCAATAAGACGATCAAGGGCGTTAGCCAAGAGGAGCGCGACCAGATGTGGGACGCGTGCCTCGACCGTCAGCCGGCATAGGGAGACAGCATGAAAGCCATCAATCGTCTGGCCTCCTTTATCAAGGCCGACCACCGTTATGTGTATCTGGGCACGAGCGTTATCGCGGCGCTCGGGCTGGCGTTTAGCCAACGCAACCCCACGCCACTGAGCTTCCTGGCGCCCACGGGCGTGTTCCAGGACTGCCTCTGGGCGATTCTTTGGGCCTGGATTGTCGTATCGGCAGCAGCGCTCGTCACCAAGCTCATGCATTGGAACGACTATCGCCAAAAGTCGCCGTTTGCATCTGAGCGCTTCCGTCGTAGCGCGCGCCTGGGCAGCTATGTCGTCGTTGCCATTGCGGCGATCTTCTTTATCGACCGCTGCGTCATGTCGTTTATCGACCTGGTGCAGGTGAGTATTGTCTCGGACTCCAATCCCAGCGATTTTCTGTCGAGCTTGGTCTACATGACCTACAAGAGCGGTGACTTCTTTATCCGCGGCATCGAGATCACCATCGCGCTTGCCACCTTCGGCACCGTCATCGCCTTCTTCTTGGCGCTGCTCTTTGTGTTCTTGCGTATCCAGACCTTCGATCGCGTCGATAACGACCTGGTGCGCTTCTTTAAGAGCATTGGCCGAGGCTTTGCGACCGTCTACTCCACCGTCGTGCGCGGCACGCCCATGATGGTCCAGGGCCTGCTCATCTATTACGCGGGCTTTACCGTTCTGCGCGGCATGGGCTTCGAGACCGCCCAGGCCAACCAGATCTGGAGCACCTTTACCGCGGGCCTCGTCACCATCTCGCTCAACTCTACTGCCTACATGATGGAGGTCCTGCGCGGCGGCATCGAGTCGATCGACCCCGGTCAGGCCGAGGCAGCGCGCTCGCTGGGTCTGTCGCAGTGGCAGGCCATGCGCAAAGTCGTGTTTCCCCAGGGCATTAAAAACGCGATCCCGGCGCTCACCAACGAGCTCATCATCAACATCAAGGACTCGTCGGTGCTCTCGGTCATCGGCGTGTTCGACCTCATGTACGCCACCACCACCGTCGCCGGCGTGTACTACCGCCAGATGGAGGTCTACTGCGTAGCGCTCGTGGTCTACCTGATCCTGACGTTCGTGGCAGGCCGCCTGCTCGAGGCCTTTGGTCGCCGTCTGGGTGCCGAGGCGCCCCAGACGCTGCCGAGCTCTAATTAGGAGGAGCAACCATGACTCAGAATAACTCCGCGGTCGCAGACGCTTGCGAGCCGCTTATCCGCGTCGAGGGCCTGCGCAAGAGCTTTGGCTCACTCGAGGTGCTCAAGGGCATCGATCTGTCCATCAATCCCGGCGAGGTCGTCACCATCATCGGCGCCTCAGGCTCGGGCAAGTCGACGTTTCTGCGCTGCCTTAACCTGCTCGAGACCCCGGACGCGGGCCACATCTGGTTTCACGGCCAAGACCTTACCGCCGAGCGCTGCAACATCAATAAACTGCGCGAGGACATTGGCATGGTGTTCCAGGGCTTTAACCTGTTCAACAACATGGACGTGCTCGACAACTGCACGCTCGCGCCCGTTATGCTCAAAAAGATGAGCAAGGCCGAGGCCGAAAAGGTCGCACTGGAGCATCTGGCGAGCGTGGGACTCGAGAAATTCGCGCATGCTGCGGTGGGGCGTCTTTCCGGAGGCCAAAAGCAGCGCGTTGCCATCGCCCGCGCCCTGTGCATGAATCCGCAGATCATGCTGTTTGACGAGCCGACCTCCGCACTCGACCCCGAGATCGTGGGAGAGGTGCTCGAGGTCATGCGCAAGCTCGCAGCCGACGGCATGACCATGGTCGTCGTCACGCACGAGATGGCCTTTGCCCGCACGGTGTCCGACCGCGTGGTCTTTATGGACAAGGGCGTGGTGCTCGAGGATGCTGCACCGGCCGAGCTCTTTGGCAATCCCAAGCATCAGCGCACCCGCGAGTTCCTCTCGCGTTATCTCGAGGATAAATAACCGACTGCAAACGCTTACGTGGCAGGGCCGCTCCGGTGGGGCGGCCCTTGTTGTCACAATCGAAAGGATGCCATGGCCGAGGTTTGGCGCTTTTTTGCGCATGAGGATGATTTTGCCGATATAGACGAGGCTGGTGCGTGCGAGCGCCTGGGCCGCGTGCTGTCGTTTCCGACCATTTCGAGCATGGATGCCGAGGCGGTGGACTGGCAGCCGTTCGACGACCTGCGCGCGTATATGCAGCAGGCGTGGCCGCACGTGTTCGCGGCGGGCGAGGTCGAGCTTATCGACCATTCGCTATTGGTGACGCTTGGCGGTTCCGACCCTGCCCTCAAGCCCATTATGCTCATGGGCCACATGGACGTGGTTCCCATGGTACCCGGCACCGAGGCTGACTGGACGCATGCCCCCTTTAGCGGACATGTGGACGACACCTACATTTGGGGTCGCGGCGCCATCGATATGAAAGACCAGGTCGCAGGCATTCTCGAAGCTGTTGAGTATGCGCTGGCGCATGGCTGGGAGCACAAGCGTACCCTGCTGCTCGCCTTTGGCCAGGACGAGGAAACCACGCAGTGCGGCGCAGGCGCCATCGGCCGCGTGCTCGAGGAGCGCGGCATTGAGCTTGAATACCTGATCGACGAGGGCGACTACCGCATCGTTCCGGCTGCCGAGTACGGCGCGGGCGAGGGCTGGCTTATGCATGCCGACCTTGCCGAGAAGGGCTACGCCGATATCGTGCTCAAGACGAAGAGTGAAGGCGGGCATTCGTCCAACCCCTACGGTGGCACCTCGCTCGAGGTGCTCAGCCGCGCTATCGCCGCAATCTGCGATATCGAGTGGCCGACGCGTGTGACCGACTTGCTTGCCGCCCAACTCGTCGAGTTGGGGCTCTACACGGCCGATGAAATTGCCGCCAACGGGGATGTCATTGTCCGCGATTGCCTCGCCAGCAAAAAGCTCTATCCGCTCGTGACCACCACCTGCGCGCCCACGCAGATCGAGGGTGGCAGCACTGGCGCCAACGTAATGCCGCAGGATATGTGGGCCAACATCAACTTCCGCATGCTCGAGGGCACGAGCGTGGCCGACGTTGCGGCGCGCTGTCGTGAGGCGGTTGCCGGGGCGGACCTTGCCGGTCGTGTCGAAGTGGAGCTGGGCCCCGGCAGCTCCGAACCCTCGCCGTCCCCGTGCATCGGTGGCCCCGGCTTCGAGGTCGTTCGCGCTATCGCCGCCCGCTACTTCCGCGACCCAAAGGGGACGGAGGAAAACGGATCATCCGAGCCGTTGACGATTGTCCCCTCGACCGTGATTGGCGCGACCGACGCTGCCAACTACCAGCGTATTTGCCCTGAGTGCATTCGCTTCTCGGCCTTTGTGGTTGATGACGACGAGTGTGATCGCGGCGTCCACGGCACCAACGAGCGCATCACCCGCCGCGCCTACCTCCAGGGCATCCGCTTCCTCGTCGCTCTGCTTCAAACGCTCTAGAATGTGACAAAGCGACAGTCCCTTTGTTAGCCGTTGGGTGTTCCTATAGTTTTGTCAACCGTCGGGGCTACTCCCGGTAGGGCACCCGGTCGCGCATCACGGCGTATATCGCCCTGAGCCG
>OGWV01000123.1_pt1 | contig 40127 bp, 26 predicted proteins | sample 1576081 | NCBI WGS metagenome assembly OGWV01 (sample SAMEA3541541, study PRJEB24748) | human gut metagenome | biome: human gut; feature: human-associated habitat; material: faeces | place: China | collected 2012 | reverse complement strand
GGCAGGTCGTGACCGTGCGCCACGCCGAGATCCTGAACCCCGACGGCAGCTTAAACACGACCTTCCTGCGCACGGCCAAGGCCACGGCAACCTACACCTGCCGCGACGGCGAGCAGACCTACAGCCCGCGGTTCAGCTATATGGGCTTCCGCTATGCGGGGGTCAAGGGGGTCGACGCGAAGGATCTGGAAATCGAGGTCGGAGTGTTCTGGGGTGTAGGATTGTGGGGTATCGGTTGTCCGTTATTGGCAAGCATGTGGGTACAATTCCCCATTTACCGTCTGATGGGCGGTATAGGATATTACCGTTTCCCGGCAGTGATTCCCTGGATAGAGATAGGGCTTGCCGTATTACTGGTTGTTCTCCCCTTCCTGCTGTCCGCTTTGCCCGCTTTGAAGAAGAAGCCGGTATTTTATGGAGTTCTGCAAGTGGTGGCGGTAACATTGTTCGGCTATTACTACGTGGCGGCCGGTTGCGATATGGATAAAGAGGAAGCGATGGAGTATGACCGGCTGGTACGTAATAAACAATGGCAGGAGATTATAGAAAAGGCAGAAGAGAAGTCACCGGTTTCACCTTTCGGCGTGACCTGCCTGAACCTTGCTTTGGGAAAGACGGGACAGATGGGCGACCGCATGTTCGAGTTTTACCAGAACGGGACGGAAGGGCTGCTGCCGGAGTTCCGGCGTGATTTTACTTCTCCGTTGCCCACCAGTGAGGCATACTATCATTTGGGTATGGTCAATACGGCACAGCGTTTCACTTTTGAGGCGATGGAGGCCATACCTAACTTCAACAAGAGTGGCCGTTGCTTCAAGCGTCTGGCAGAGACGAACCTGATAAACGGGCAATACGAAGTGGCAGCCAAGTACCTGCGTTTGTTGAGGAAGACAATCTTCTACAGGGATTGGGCGGAGGATGCCATGACCTATCTGTATAATGAGGAAAAAATCAATGCCCACAAGGAGTGGGGTTGGCTGAGGCAGATGCGCTATACGGAAGACTTCTTGTTCAGCAACCGGGAAACGGACATCATGCTGGGGCTGCTTTACCAGCACAACCACCGGAACCGGATGGCATTTGAGTATATGCTGGCCTATGTCCTGCAGCAACGTGATTTGGAACGTTTCATGAAGTACTATCCGCTGGGCAAGCATGTCGGTTACGACCATATTCCCCGCAGCTATCAAGAGGCGTTGGTATATGTATGGACACAGACGCACAAGAACTTCCAGGGTATGCCGTGGAGCATTTCGCCCCAAGTGGTGCGGGAGGTAACGGAATTTGCGCGGATATATACCTCGCAGCAGAATGCCCGGCAGATGTTGGAGGCGCGTTTCGGCAGTACATACTGGAACTATTTGCTACTAAGAAAGTAAAATGAAAAAGATGAAGAATATAGCTGTTTGCATAATGGCTGCATGGTGGTTTGCCGCTTGCAGCAATCCGGTGACTTCCCCGGAAAGGGTGGATGAATGGCCGGATATCTATCCCGACTATATCGGTGTGACTATTCCTGCAACCATTGCTCCCATGAATTTCAATTGTATTGGCGGAGCGTACGAACGTGTGGATGTGACCGTGACCGGAGGAAAGTCCGGAGAGATGCATGTAAATGATAAAATAGTATCATTTCCGCAAGATGCATGGCAAGAACTTTTGGAGGAGAACAAGGGTGATAGTCTTCTGTTTACGGTATGTATCCGGAAAGACGGCGAGTGGAAACAGTACCGCTCTTTTCCCATGTATGTCAGTCCGTATCCTATAGATTATGGGGTGGTATACCGCAAGCTGGCTCCCGGATATGAAGTTTATAGCAAGATGGGCATTTATGAGCGCGACCTTTCTTCGTTCGAGGAGCGTCCCTTGCTGGAGAATACCATGGTGCCGGGCATGTGCCTGAATTGTCATGCTTTCAACAAAACAAATCCGGACCATTTGAGCCTGCATATCCGTGGAAAGAACGGAGGGACTTTGATGCAGATAGACGGGAAGCGCGAAATGCTGGATACGAAAACGGATTCCACTCTCTCTGCATGTGTATACCCTTATTGGCATCCAAGCGGCAAATATATTGCCTATTCTGTCAACAATACGCGCCAGTCTTTCCATGCGGTGAAGGATGAGCGTGTGGAAGTGCTCGACTTGGAATCGGATGTACTGGTCTATCATCCCGAGACACATGAATTGCTGCTCTCCCCCTTGCTTCAGAAGAAGGAAGTCTTCGAGACTTTTCCCGTATTTTCACCGGACGGGCGCAAATTGTATTTCTGTGCAGCGGAGGCCAAGCCGATACCGGCGGAATATAAGGAAATACGTTATAGCTTGTGCAGTATAGATTTTAACCCGGAAGACGGGACATTTGGCGGAACGATAGATACGCTGGTCAATGCGGCAGCTATGAAGAAAAGCATCTCCTTCCCGAGGCCTTCATACGATGGCGGATATATCATGTTTACTTTGTCGGATTACGGGAATTTCTCAATTTGGCATAAAGAAGCCGATTTATGGCTGTTGGATTTGAAGGATGGCGGTATGCGTCCCATAAAGGAGGTGAACAGCGATGATACGGAAAGTTTCCATAACTGGAGCAGTAACTCCCGATGGTTTGTTTTCAGTAGCCGCAGGGGAGATGGGCTTTATACCCGTCTGTATCTGGCAAGTATGGATGAGAATGGGGTGGTGGGCAAGCCTTTCCTGCTTCCTCAGGAAAATCCTTGGGAGTATTACGACCGTCTGGTCTACTCGTACAATGTTCCCGATTTTACAAGCGAACCGGTGAAGCTGGAACGCCGGAAAGTGGAACGGGGAATTGTCTCGCGGAAGCGCGTTCCGGTGAAAGTTAGATGATACGTTTTTTATATTCTGTTTTTTAATATAGTAAAGGGATAAAATTGTATCATTTTCTCTTGGTGCAATCCGCTATCTTTGTGCCAGGAATTAGTGTTACCAATAACAATACCAGATTGAAAAACATGGATATGAGAAAAGTAAAATTTGCTATGATGATGCTGGCGGCAAGTCTGTTGACCGCCTGCGGTTCTTCCAAGAAAGAACAGAGTGTGAATGAAGAGACGGCTGCTGCACGTACGCAGGAAACGGAGAACTTACTGGCTAACTTGAAAAAAATCCCTTCCAAAGGTATCATGCTCGGCCATCATGACGATACGGTATATGGTATCGGCTGGGAAGGTGAGGAAGGCCGTTCGGATGTGAAAAGCGTGTGTGGCGACTATCCGGCTGTCATCAGCTTTGATTTGGGAGAGCTGGAACTAGGGAATGCCGCCAATCTGGATAAGGTGCCCTTCGATAAAATCAGGAAAGAGATAATCAATCAGTATCAGCGGGGCGGCATGGTTTCGCTCAGTTGGCATGCGCGCAATCCCAAGACGGGCGGTGATGCCTGGGATGTATCGGATACGACGGTGGTGAAGTCCATCCTGCCCGGTGGCGAGAATCATCAGAAGTTTGCCGGCTGGTTGGGAGGAGTGGCCGATTTCCTTCATTCGCTGAAGACGGCAGACGGCGTGAAGATACCCGTACTTTTCCGTCCCTGGCACGAACACAGCGGCAGCTGGTTCTGGTGGGGTGAGAAGCTGTGTACCCCTGAGGAGTATAAGGCATTGTGGCACATGACAGTGGATACTCTGCAGGCCAAAGGAGTGGACAATGCACTTTATGCTTACTCTCCGGGCACGGAACCCAAGGACACGACGGAATATTTGAAGAAGTATCCGGGCGATGAGTTGATAGACGTTATCGGTTTCGATACCTATCAGTTCGATCGGGATGCCTATCTTGCCGGGATGGATAGGGCACTTTCCATTATCGACAGTATAGGGAAAGCACACAATAAGGTGATTGCTGTGACCGAAACCGGTTACGAAGGAATTCCCGATGCCAAATGGTGGACTGGTACTCTGCTGCCTGCGTTGGAGAAATATCCGCTTGCCTATGTGCTGGTGTGGCGCAATGCCCGTGAAAAGGTGACCCATTACTATGCCCCCTATCCGGGACAGACATCTGCGGAGGATTTTGTGGAGTTTTATAACAATCCCAAGACGCTGTTTGCAGCTGATGTAAATCTGTATCAATAAACAAACAATCAATATAACAGACATGGAAGCTTTTAAAGAAAAGGTAGAGAGGCTCTTTCAGAAACACGAAGAGTTGATTACGAGAAAGAATGTGGCCGTGGAAGACGGCAATGGCATATTCACCCGCTATAAATATCCGGTAGTGACGGCTGCTCATACACCTGTATTCTGGCGGTATGATTTGGATGAGAAGTCCAACCCGTACCTGATGGAACGTATCGGTATGAATGCGACCATGAATTCGGGGGCCATTAAGTGGAATGGCAAGTATCTGATGGTGGTACGTGTAGAGGGCGCTGACCGTAAGTCGTTCTTTGCCGTAGCCGAGAGTCCCAACGGCATTGATAATTTCCGGTTCTGGGATTATCCCATCACCATGCCCGAAGACGCGATTCCGGCAACGAATGTATACGACATGCGCCTCACGGCTCATGAGGACGGCTGGATTTACGGTATCTTCTGCGCCGAACGCCACGACGACAATGCGCCTGCCGGTGATTTGTCCTCGGCTACGGCTACAGCTGCCATTGCCCGCACCAAGGATTTAAAGAACTGGGAACGCCTGCCCGACCTGAAGACCAAGAGCCAGCAACGCAACGTAGTGCTGCACCCGGAGTTTGTAGATGGCAAGTATGCCCTCTATACCCGTCCGCAGGATGGCTTTATTGATGCCGGCAGCGGTGGTGGTATCGGCTGGGCGCTGGTGGACGACATAACCCATGCCGAGGTGAAGGAAGAGAAGATTATCGACCAGCGCTACTATCACACCATCAAGGAGGTGAAGAATGGTGAAGGTCCGCATCCCATCAAGACTCCGAAAGGCTGGTTGCATCTGGCTCATGGTGTCCGCGGTTGTGCCGCCGGATTGCGTTATGTGCTCTATATGTACATGACTTCCCTGGAAGACCCGACGAAACTGATTGCCACTCCCGGTGGGGCCTTTATGGTACCCGAGGGTGAGGAGCGTATAGGTGACGTAAGCAATGTACTTTTCACCAACGGCTGGATTGCCGACGAAGACGGAACAGTATTCATCTACTACGCTTCTTCCGACACGCGGATGCATGTGGCTACCTCTACCATTGATAAGCTGGTGGACTATTGCATGAATACGCCTGCTGACGGCTTGTCTTCATCAGCTTCGGTAGAAACGTTGAAGAAACTGATAGACAAGAATCTGCAGATAATGAAATAATAAAAATACAACATACTATGGCAACACTAAAAGAGAAAATCGGTTATGGTTTCGGGGATATGTCTTCCTCTATGTTCTGGAAAATATTCTCCTATTACTTACCGTTCTTCTATTCGAATATTTTTGGCTTGAGCTTGGCTGATGCAGGATTGCTGATGCTGGTGACACGTATTTGGGATGCAGTGTCCGATCCGATGATGGGAGTCATTGCAGACCGTACTCATACGCGTTGGGGTAAATACCGTCCTTATTTGTTGTGGATTGCAGCTCCTTTTGCCATTGCCGGGATTTTACTTTTTACAACGCCCGACATGGGGACAACGGGTAAGCTGGTATGGGCTTATGTTACTTACATCTTGATGATGACGGTATATACGGCAATCAATGTACCATACGGGGCTATGTTGGGAGTAATGACTGATGATTCGAACACAAAAACGGTTTTCTCTTCTTACCGTATGTTTTTTGCATACGGAGGTAGTTTTATCGCTTTGGGAGCATGGGAGCCATTGTGTAATTGGTTTAAATCAATGGACTATAGCAATGCTTCCAGTTGGCAATATGCCATGGTATGCATTGCCACGCTCTGCTTTTTGGGTTTTCTGTTTTGCTTTAGCATGACGCGCGAGCATGTCAAGAGTGTGGCGTCCGAATCCATCGGTAAGGATGTGAAGTCACTGGTGCGCAATTCGCCTTGGTGGATATTGAATGGTGCGGCGTTGTTGTCGAATTTCTTCAATACGGTACGCGGAGCTACTGCCGCCTACTTCTTCAAGGACTATATCAGTGCCAATGCATTCCTCGATTTCGGGGTGTTCAATCTGGTATTGTATGCCGGCTTGTTCCTGATGGTGGGTGAAGTGTGTAATATGATTGGTGTGGCGCTGGCTGTGCCTCTGTCCATGAAGTTTGGAAAGAAGTCCACTTATATCATTTCGCTCGTGTGCCTGGTAGTGTTCAGTGTGCTCTTCTTCTTTGTGCCGAATGACGGGCTGGGATGGTGGCTGATGATGATTTTCCAGGTGCTTATCTCCATCTGCACCGGTATCGTATCTCCGTTGATTTGGAGCATGTATGCGGATGTGGCGGACTATGCCGAGCAAAAGGATGGCACATCCTCTACAGGGCTGATATTCTCTTCCGGTTCTATGGCGCAGAAGTTTGGCGGTGCATTTGCAGGCTGGGCAGTAATGGCACTGTTGGCATTCTTCGGTTACAATACCGCAGAGAATGCCGTGCAGACTCCCGAGGCGCTGGATGGCTTGAAGTATCTGATGAGCTTTATTCCTGCTGCGATAGCCGCACTTTCCATCGTTGTCGTATTCATCTATCCATTGAATAAGACGCGTATGGCAGCCATCAATGCAGACCTGAAAGAGCGCCGTGAGAACCTTCAGCAGAATAACTCATAACTTATAACTCATAACTCAAAAACTTGTGGATATCAAGAAGATGAAACAGGAGATGGAGGAGGAGCTGGTTTCCAATATCCTCCCCTTCTGGATAAATAGAATGACGGATGAAGTGAACGGCGGTTTCTACGGCCGTATCACGGGCCGGGAGGAGGTGAAGCCCGAAGCAGAAAAGGGGGCAATCCTGAACGCCCGCATCTTGTGGACCTTCTCGGCTGCATACCGCTTGCTGAAGAGGCCGGAGTATCTGGAAACGGCTACGCGTGCCAAACGCACTCTTATCGACCGTTTCTATGACAATGAATTTGGTGGAGTTTACTGGTCTCTCGACTATAAAGGCAATCCGCTCGATACCAAGAAGCAGATTTATGCTTTGGGGTTCGCCATCTACGGGCTGAGTGAATATGCTCGTGCCACGGGCGATGATGAAGCGCTGGCATATGCCATCCGCTTGTTCGAGACCGTCGAAGAGCATAGCTTCGACCCCGTGAAAAACGGTTATTGCGAAGCCTTGACCCGCGAATGGGGAGAAATAGCCGACATGCGCCTCAGCGCCAAGGATGAGAACGAGCGCAAGACGATGAATACCCATCTGCATATTCTGGAACCTTATACCAATCTTTTCCGCGTGTGGAAGGATACCCGTCTGGAGAGGCAACTGCGCAATTTGATAGGCCTTTTCACGGAACGGATTCTGAATATCAAGACCGGTCATCTGGAATTGTTCTTCAATGATGATTGGGTTAGTAAATACCGCATTGTCTCCTATGGACACGACATCGAAGCCTCCTGGTTGATACACGAGGCTGCCCTTGTTCTGGGCGATAAGGACCTCCTGGAGAAAGTGGAACCACTTGTAGAATACATCGCTGCCGCTGCCGATGAAGGATTGACGCCCGACGGCAGCATGATATACGAGACTTTTCTGGATAAAGGAAAGACCGATACTGACCGCCACTGGTGGGTGCAGGCCGAGAACGTAGTGGGACATGCCAACCTCTACCAGCACTTTGATGACGAAGTGGCCATGCAGAAGGCTCTCCGATGTTGGGACTTCATCAAGCAGCATCTGGTAGACTACAAGTACGGAGAATGGCATTGGAGCGTGCGTGCTGACGGCACGGTGAACACCGATGATGACAAGGCGGGATTCTGGAAATGTCCGTATCACAACGGACGTATGTGCATGGAAATTATTGAACGTTTTTCATAGGTTTTCTATCATAAGAAGATGAATAGATTGATGGTTTTGGGGATTCTTGTCTGGATGGGGATTGCGCTGCATGCGCAATCTCTTTATCCGGACTTCAGCAAGCTGAACTTCGGGTGCGATGGAAACAGCATTACCGCAGGCGAACAATGGTCTAAGACTGTAGTGGATAAACTCGGATTCGCTACACATCACAACGTGGCGGTCGGTTCTGCCACATGGGCATGCCATCCCGATACTCAGGATTATGGCAGCGAAGCTTTTGCCGGCATCTCCGGCGGTTGGCAGGTTACGGAGGATAAGCATGAGTTACAGATGCGGCACAACAACGTGTCAAAGGTGCATATCCAGAAGTTCATAGCCGAAGTGGAAAGTGGCGCTTACCCTGCGCCCGATGTCTTTGTGTTCTCTATGGGAACGAATGACCGTAACTTGGGTAGTGTCGAAGAGGCCCTTAAGGGGAAGACGCTCGATGAAGTAGATGTCAACACCATGGCGGGCGGTGCCCGTTGGTCCATTCAGACCATTCTGGAGCATTATCCCCAATGCCGCGTATTCGTGTGCACGCCGATTCAGACCGGCAACCCCGAACACAATGCACTGAATCTGCAGAAGATTGCCATCTTGCGTGAGTTGTGCCGGGCGCTTTCCGTGCAGCTGATAGACTGTTACTCCAATTGTGGTATCACCGAAAAGTTTGAGCAGCCTTCCGGTAGCGGGCGCTATCTGCGCGACGGGTTGCATCCCGACAAACCGGGGCAGGAGCTGATGGGCCGTTACATCGCGAAGGAGATACGGAACCATTTCTTTTAGTTCCGTTCTGCATATTCCGGTTGGAATAACTTATCATTTAGGGCTTGTAAAGCCCTTTTTTTGTCTGTATTCTTAATGACGAATGCCACGTCATTATTGCTGCTGCCATATGAAATCATCCGTAGGGGGATGTCCTTTAGTGCCTCCATAATCTTTACCTCAAACCCGGCATATTCCCATTGCATGTTGCCCACCACGGAGACGATGGTCATGCGGTCTTCTACCAATACATGGGCATATTGGCGTAGTTCGGAGATGATATTCGATAAACGAGTGCAGTCGTCTATAGCCACAGATACGTCCAGATTGGAGGATACCAGCAGGCAGAGGGGGGTACGGTACTTGGCAAAAATGTCGAAAATCTTGCTGATGAACAGATAGGGACACAGATTATGGTTCGATTCGAACTTTATGTATATGATGTGGTCCTTGGCGGCTATGGCCTTGATGATATTGTCGTCCTGCAGGTTGGAAATCAACGTGCCTTCTGCCGACGGTTCCATAGAGTTAAGCAACCGGACGGGAATATTCCTTAGGCGTGCCGGGGCGATACAGAAGGGATGCAGTATCTTGGCACCATAGAAGGCCAGTTGTTCGGCTTCGTTGAAGCTGAGGCGTTTCACGGGGCGGGTACCTGACACCTCGCGCGGATCATTGTTGTGCATGCCATCTATGTCCGTCCATATTTGTATCTCGTCTGCTTGGAGGGCGGTGCCAATGAGGGAAGCGGTGTAATCACTGCCGCCGCGTTTCAGGTTGTCTGTTTCGTTATAGGCATTCTTGCAGATGAAACCCTGAGTGGTGAAGAGATTGATGCCGGGATGGCAGGCAAGTTGCTCTCGGAGTTTCTGTTCTATATATTCCAAGTCGGGTTCGTTGTCGGGGCCGATACGCATGAAGTCGAATGCACAAAGCAGTACATTGGGAACTTTCAGCTCGCGCAGGTAGAAGTGCATTAGGGCGGTACTGATAAGTTCGCCTTGTGCCAGCACTTCCTTCTCTTCGACAGAGGTGAAGGAATCTTTGGTAAATTTCCATAGTTGCTGGAAGCGGTCGAGGATATAATCTATTGCTTCCCGTTTCAGTTTCTCGTCGGTCAGCAACCCATTGGCAAATTCGATGAATTGGAATTCCAACCGGGTGATACGGTCGTGGGCTTGTTCTATTTCACGGTTGAACAAGTTGGCGGCAATCTCCTCCAGATGGTTGGTGGTGCCTGCGGTGGCAGACAGTACCACAATCTTGGGTGTTGCATCTTTAATGAGTGTTGCTACATGTTTCATTCTCTCTACGGTGCCGACGGAAGTTCCGCCGAATTTACAAACTTTCATTTCTTGTTTCTTTTTTAACAGTTTCATAATTGCATTCATCCGGATGTTCTTCCTTCCGGCTTTTCATTTCAGGTGGCCTCTTTCCAAAATGGAAGGGGGAGGCATGAGGGGCTTTCACTGGGACTAGGCCTGCATAATGCCGCTGTGGCATTGCTGTGGTGGGATATTCATATCCCGGTTGGTGGCAGGCTCTTGCCCCTTCACCTATAAAAGTTCAAAAGATATGCCGTTGGTATTTGGGAAAAGCTTATATTTGCACACCCTGTTTTTTACCGTTATCAGTTTAAAAACTTATCGAATAGATATGAGTAAGATTCTAATCATTGATGATGAGGTACAAATCCGTACCCTTCTGACACGGATGATGGAGTTGGAGGGATATGACGTCTGTCAGGCTGGTGATTGCAGGGCTGCCCTGAAGCAACTGGAACTCCAAAATCCCGATGTAGTTTTGTGTGATGTGTTTCTGCCCGATGGAAATGGGGTAGACCTGGTGTTGGCTATCAAGAAGGCGGCACCCAATGTGGAAGTTATTCTGCTGACAGCGCACGGCAATATTCCCGATGGGGTGCAGGCCATCAAGAACGGTGCTTTCGACTACATCACCAAGGGAGACGATAATAACAAGATTATTCCTCTGATAAGCCGTGCTGTAGAGAAAGCGCGTATGAATGTGCGGTTGGAAAAACTGGAGAAGAAGGTGGGACAGACGTACTCTTTTGATTCTATCCTGGGAGAATCCAAAGTCCTGAAGGATGCTGTTTCATTAGCTCAGAAGGTGTCAGGGACTGATGTTCCTGTACTGTTGACTGGAGAAACGGGCACGGGTAAGGAGGTATTTGCCCAGGCCATCCATTACAGTAGTAAGCGTGCACGGCAGAATTTTGTAGCGGTTAACTGTTCTTCGTTCAGCAAGGAGTTGCTGGAAAGTGAAATGTTCGGTCATAAAGCCGGTTCGTTTACCGGCGCATTGAAGGATAAGAAGGGACTGTTCGAGGAAGCGAATAATGGGACTATTTTTTTGGATGAAATCGGTGAGATGGCGTTTGAACTGCAAGCCAAGTTGCTGCGTATTCTTGAAACCGGTGAGTATATTAAGATAGGTGATACGAAACCTACCCGTGTCAATGTCCGCATCATTGCCGCTACGAACCGCAACTTGTCCCAGGAGATTGTTGCCGGACGTTTCCGCGAGGATTTGTTTTATAGATTAAGCGTATTTCAGATACATCTGCCGCCATTGCGCGAACGTGCAGGTGATATCCGGCTGTTGGCGAAGGCTTTTATAAAGAGTTTTGCGGAACAGCTGGCGCGTCCGGTGGTTGAAATAGCTCCCGCATTTCTTGAAGCATTGGACTCCCAACCGTGGAAGGGAAATATTCGTGAATTACGTAACGTGATAGAACGCAGTATGATTGTTTGCGAGAGCGGATATCTGGACATTGCTGATTTGCCGTTTGATATTCAGAATGCCCATTATGAACACTCCAATGATTCAAGTCCCGGCAGTTTTGAACTTTCAGCTATGGAACGCCGGCACATTGCCCGTGTACTGGAGTATACAAAGGGGAATAAGACAGAAGCAGCCCGGTTATTGAAAATAGGTTTGACGACGTTGTATCGGAAGATTGAGGAATACAAGATCTCAGATCTATAATAGGGGGCTCAGTATACGACTGAGGTACCTTCGATATAGGACCGTGGCAAGATTATTCTTGAAACAGGCTTAGAAGCAGAAAGTGCCTATGGGCTAAAACATATCAAAACAGGTTGCACCTTTTCATTTTGAAAGGGTGCAACCTGTTTCTTTTTATACTTGTTTAGTATGTATTCTGTTGATAATTAATGGTGTATGGTATATGCGCTCTTTTTGGCACATATTTGGCACATTCCTGGCAGACAAAAATATGTAGTAACATTTTAAAAGGTAAAAACATGGGAATAACAGTATCATTTATTTTTTGCCTATTGAGCGGTTTGTTCGCCTTTTGGCTTTTCTGGAAATGCGTAGATTGGTTTGAGAAGATTTAAAAGAGAGAATTATGTACACAGCTTTATTTGTATTAGGTATTGTAATGTTCGGGTATCTGACTTATGTGCTGATAAGACCCGAAAAGTTTTAATGAATGGAGAGTGGAGAAATGAACACTGAGATTTTAGGTGTAGCCTTGCAGATTGTTCTGCTGATTGTGATATCCTATCCCCTAGGAAAGTATATTGCCAAGGTTTACAAAGGCGAAAAGACATGGTCGGATTTCATGAAGCCGGTCGAGAGATTGATTTATAAAGTGGCCGGAGTCAATCCGGAGGAAGAGATGAACTGGAAACAGTTCTTGAAAGCCCTGCTGATTCTGAATGCCTTTTGGTTTGTATGGGGCATGGTGCTGCTCTGTACACAGCAGTGGTTGCCGTTAAATCCGGATGGAAACGCTAACCAGACACCGGACCTGGCATTCAATACATGTATCAGTTTTATGGTGAACTGTAACTTGCAGCATTATTCCGGTGAAAGCGGACTGACATATTTTACACAGTTGTTCGTCATTATGTTGTTCCAGTTCATTACCGCCGCTACCGGTATGGCAGCTATGGCAGGTATCATGAAGGGTATGGCTGCCAAATCGACGAAGACTATCGGTAACTTCTGGATGTTCTTGGTTTTGAGCTGTACACGTGTATTATTACCGCTTTCGTTGATTGTGGGCTTCATCCTCATTCTACAAGGTACTCCGATGGGATTTGATGGTAAGATGGAAGTTCAGACGATGGAAGGACAGACCCAGTTGGTTTCACAAGGTCCTACGGCAGCGATTGTTCCTATCAAGCAATTGGGTACGAACGGTGGCGGTTATTTTGGATGTAACTCTTCACATCCGTTGGAAAATCCTACTTACTTGACAGATATTGCAGAATGTTGGTCTATCCTGATTATACCTATGTCTATGGTGATTGCACTCGGCTTTTACATCAAACGTAAGAAGATGGCCTACTCTATCTACGGCGTAATGCTTTTTGCTTTTCTTGTGGGTGTTTGCATCAACGTTTCGCAGGAGATGGGAGGTAATCCGCGCATTGATGAGATGGGAATTGCCCAAGACAATGGAGCAATGGAAGGTAAAGAAGTCCGTTTAGGGTCTGCTGCTACTGCTCTTTGGAGTATTGTGACTACAGTTACTTCCAATGGCTCTGTAAATGGTATGCATGATTCAACAATGCCTCTTTCCGGTATGATGGAAATGCTGAACATGCAGATTAACACGTGGTTTGGCGGTGTGGGTGTAGGTTTCATGAACTATTATACGTTTATCATCATCGCCGTATTCATCAGTGGACTGATGGTGGGACGTACTCCGGAATTCCTCGGTAAGAAGGTGGAGGCGCGTGAAATGAAGATTGCTACCATTGTGGCACTGCTTCATCCGCTTATCATCTTGGGCGGTGTGGCACTTTCTTGCTTTTTGTTCGCTCATTATCCTGAATTTGTGGCAGGTGAAGGCGGCTGGTTGAATAATCCCAGTTTCCACGGACTGAGTGAGCAGCTTTATGAATATACTTCGGCTGCGGCCAATAATGGTTCCGGCTTCGAAGGATTGGGCGACAATACTTACTTCTGGAACTACACTACCGGCTGGACGTTGATTTTGGGACGTTTCCTGCCTATCGTAGGTCAGGTAGCCATTGCTGGTCTGTTGGTCGGAAAGAAATATGTTCCGGAGAGTGCCGGTACGCTGAAGACGGATACAGTAACTTTCGGTGTGATGACTTTTGCCGTTATCTTTATTGTGGCTGCCTTGTCATTCTTCCCGGCACATGCATTGAGTACGATTGCTGAACATTTCAGTTTGTAATAGTAGTTTGTAAAAAGTAATTTCATAGGTATGAAAGATAATAAATCAGCTTCTTTGTTTCAGAAGGAGCAAGTAATGGAAAGTTTGAAGCAATCATTCGTGAAGCTGAATCCACGGGTGATGATAAAGAATCCGATTATGTTTACGGTGGAAGTCGTAACAGTCGTCATGCTGATTGTCTGTTTCCTTTCATTGGGTACTTCGGAATATGGAGCATTCGGATATAATTTCTTGGTATTCGTCATCTTGTTTGTGACGTTACTGTTTGCTAATTTTGCTGAAGCCATCGCTGAAGCTCGTGGTAAGGCCCAAGCTGACAGTTTGCGTAAAACCCGTGAAGAGACTCCTGCTAAAGTGTTGGTTGACGGTAAAATCCATACCGTTAGCAGTTCACGTTTGAAGAAAGGTGACTATTTTATTTGTGAAGCAGGAGATACGATTCCTGCCGACGGTGAGATTGTGGAAGGTTTGGCCTCCATTGACGAAAGTGCCATTACCGGTGAATCTGCTCCGGTTATCCGTGAGGCCGGTGGTGACAAGAGTTCCGTAACTGGTGGTACAAAAGTTCTTTCTGATAAAATCAAGGTATTGGTGACGCAGCAACCGGGTGAGAGCTTTCTTGACAAGATGATTGCTTTGGTAGAAGGCGCTACTCGCCAGAAGACTCCGAACGAAATAGCATTGACTATTCTTCTGGCTGGTTTCACTTTGGTATTCGTTATTGTATGTGTAACGTTGATTCCTATGGCTGATTATACGAATATTGACCATCCGGGAACTTATATCTCCATTGCAGCCATCATATCTTTGTTTGTCTGCTTGATACCGACTACTATCGGCGGACTGCTTTCTGCCATCGGCATTGCTGGGATGGACCGTGCTTTGCGCGCTAATGTAATTACAAAATCCGGTAAGGCGGTAGAAACAGCCGGTGACATTGATACCTTGTTGCTAGACAAGACTGGCACCATTACAATCGGTAACCGTAAAGCTACTAAGTTTCATTCGGCTTCGGGTGTTGACGAGAATTTGTTCGTAGAGGCTTGCTTGTTGTCCTCACTTTCTGACGAGACTCCGGAGGGTAAGTCTATCATTGAACTGGGACGTGAAAACGGTCATCGTATGCGTGATTTGAATACTACCGGTGCTCATATGATTAAGTTTACAGCCGAAACAAAATGTTCGGGTGTGGATTTGCAGGATGGTACTCAGATACGTAAAGGCGCATTCGACGCTATTCGCAAGATTGTGGAAAATGCCGGAAACAAGTTCCCGAAAGAGATTGAAGAGGTGATTGCTGTAATTACCAGCAACGGTGGAACTCCGCTGGTGGTATGTGTCAATCAGAAAGTTACTGGGGTAATTGAGTTGCAGGATATTATCAAACCGGGCATTCAGGAACGTTTTGAGCGTCTTCGCAGGATGGGTGTGAAAACTGTGATGGTGACCGGTGACAACCCTTTGACAGCCAAATATATTGCAGAGAAAGCTGGAGTAGATGATTTCATTGCTGAAGCCAAGCCGGAAGACAAGATGGAATATATCAAAAAAGAACAGCAGGCCGGTAAGCTGGTGGCTATGATGGGTGACGGTACAAACGACGCTCCCGCCCTTGCACAAGCTAATGTGGGTGTGGCAATGAACAGCGGTACGCAGGCAGCCAAAGAAGCTGGTAACATGGTGGACCTTGACAACGATCCGACGAAGCTGATTGAAATTGTGGAGATTGGCAAACAGTTGTTAATGACGCGCGGTACGTTGACTACCTTCTCCATTGCGAACGACGTTGCCAAGTACTTTGCTATTATCCCTGCTTTGTTTATGGTAGCCATCCCTCAGTTGGCTCCTCTGAACATTATGGGACTGCATAGCCCTGAAACGGCCATTCTCTCGGCTGTCATATTCAACGCTATCATTATTCCTATCTTGATTCCGTTGGCTTTGAAAGGTGTTCAGTATAAGCCGATCGGTGCCAGTGCGCTACTTCGTCGCAATCTGTTGATTTATGGTGTGGGTGGCGTCATTGCTCCGTTTGTCGGCATCAAACTGATAGATATGATAGTTAGTCTGTTTTTTTAAAACTTGGATAAAATGAAAACTCTTTGGAAATCATTTAAAATAACAATTGCATTTTGCATATTTTTCTCTCTGTTCTATATCCTTGTCTTGTGGATATTTGCACAGTTCGCCGGTCCCAACAAGGGAAATGCAGAGGTGGCAACACTCAATGGTAAAGTGGTAGGTGCAGCCAATGTAGGCCAGATGTTTACGCAAGATATTTATTTCTGGGGACGCCCATCTGCGGGTAATTATACAGCCGATGCTTCGGGTGGTAGTAACAAGGGACCTACGAACGATGAATACCTGGCAGAAGTGGAAGCCCGTATCGATACTTTTCTGGTACATCATCCTTATCTGAGCCGCAAGGATGTGCCTGCTGAAATGGTAACCGCCAGTGGTTCCGGTCTAGACCCACATATCACACCTGCTTGTGCTTATGTACAAGTGAAGCGTGTGGCTCAGGCACGTGGCATGAACGAGGCTGAAGTGAAAGCCATTGTAGACAAGAACATCAGCAAACCCTTTTTGGGGGTGTTTGGTACGGAAACTGTCAATGTGCTGGAACTGAACATTGCATTAGAAGAAGCCGATCAGAATAAATAATTTTTTAGTTGTGTTTGTCATGTGTTATGGGCAGGAGCGGAAGTATTTCTGTTCAGGCAGCGAAAGACTGTCATTTTACAGGGGGAGCCGAAACTTCCTTCCTGCCTTTCAACGATTGATTAGTAATGGTAAATAAATAGTTGGATATGAAAAGTTTAAAAATATCAATTCTAGTTTTTGCGAGTATGGTAGCTGCTTGTTTTATGGGAACCGGCAAAGTGCAAGCTCAGGAATTTACAATACAAGGTGATTTAGTCAGTTCTTATGTTTGGCGCGGCTTTTACCAGACGGGAGTCAGTTTTCAGCCTACTTTGGGTTTTGGAATCGGTGATTTTTCTCTGACAGCATGGGGTTCTACCGATTTTGACGGAGCTTCTTCAGGAGAAGGGGCTGCGGCTAAGGAGATTGATTTGACCGCTGCCTATACTTTTGGAGAATCAGGTCTAACTTTTTCTGTTGCCAGCTTGTGGTGGGGCGGACAAGGAGCAAGAAAGTATTTTAATTTTAAGAGCCACGAAACAGCTCATCACTTTGAAGCGGGATTAGCTTATACATTGCCGGTTGAAAAGTTTCCTTTGTCAATCGCTTGGTATACTATGTTTGCCGGAGCTGACAAAGATGGCAAAGGCAGGCAGAACTATTCTTCGTATGTTGAACTCAACTATCCGTTCAGTGTTAAGTCTGTAGATTTGAACCTGACTTGCGGATTTCTGCCTTATGAAGCTGGGGTAGGAGTATATGGCGTTCCTAACAGCGGGTTTGCTGTAACCAATGTGGCACTGAAAGGCATTACGGAAATCAAGATTACTGACAGTTTCTCAATACCTGTATTTGCACAAGCCATTTGGAACCCTCGTATGGAAGATGCACATCTGGTATTCGGCGTTACTTTAAGGCCATGATTTATTTAGATATAACTTTAGAACTCATGAATTAGTGTTGGATGCCCGTGGCGGTCGTGATGATCGCTACGGGTTATATGGTATATATAGACAAGTAAAAAAATAGAAGAAATGAGTAGGGAAGAAAGCGTACAGCATTTTCTTGATTTGATTAAAAAGTCGCGGCGTGGCAAGTTCAAGGTCTACATCGGCATGATTGCCGGTGTAGGTAAATCTTATCGTATGCTTCAGGAAGCACACGAGTTACTTGACAACGGAGTAGACGTGAAGATAGGCTATATAGAGACACACGGGCGTGCCGGTACGGATGCTATGTTGGAAGGATTGCCCGTTGTTCCTCGTCGTAAGATATTCTATAAAGGAAAAGAGCTGGAAGAAATGGATTTGGATGCCATTATCCAGATACACCCTGAGATAGTAGTGGTGGATGAACTGGCACATACCAATGTGGAAGGTAGTCGGAATGAGAAACGCTGGCAGGATGTGATGGATTTGCTTGATGAGGGCATCAATGTGATTTCTGCCGTTAACATCCAGCACATTGAAAGTGTCAATGAAGAAGTGCAGGGCATTTCGGGTATTGAGGTGAAGGAACGTATTCCCGATAGCGTTTTGCAAGAGGCAGATGAGGTGGTGAATATTGACTTGACCGCGGAAGAATTGATAGCCCGTCTGAAAGCTGGAAAAATTTACACACCGGAAAAGGTCCCTACTGCCTTGAACAATTTCTTCAAAACGGAAAATATTCTCCAATTACGTGAACTGGCTTTGAAAGAGGTGGCTTTACGGGTGGAAAAGAAAGTGGAGAATGAAGTGGTTACCAGTGTGGGAGTCCGTCATGAGAGGTTTCTGGCATGTATCAGCAGCAACGAGAAAACACCACGACGTATCATTCGTAAAGCTGCACGTCTGGCAACCCGCTACAATACTTCATTTGTTGCCCTTTATGTGCAGACTCCCAAAGAAAGTACTGACCGTATCGGTCTGGCAAATCAAAGGTATCTGTTGAACCACTTCAAATTGGTGACCGAACTGGGAGGGGAGGTCGTTCAGGTGCAATCGCCGGATGTGCTGGGAAGCATTGTTGATACTTGTAGGGAGAAACAGATAACAACTGTCTGCATGGGAAGTCCGTCACTTTCTTTTCCGAAATCATTGTTCATGATATTGAAATACCGAAAATTTGTGCGTGATTTGGCACAAGTAAACATAGATTTGATTATACTTGCATAATATTAATTCTTAGGAACATTATGAATATTCGTACAAAATTGATACTCAGCGTAGGGGTATTGGCTGGAATGATTATTTTGTTGGTTGCTCTTTCTGTGGTGAATCTACAGATACTGACGGCTACAGAGCCGGATAGTCCTGCTGCTGTACCGGGATTGCAACGTGCATTGCTCTGGATTTCTGTGATAGGTGGGGTATGTATTTTTGCCAGTATCATATTGTTGGTATGGCTTCCCCGTTCCATCAGCAAACCTATTCAAGAACTGACGCGTGGGATTCTTGAAATAGCGAACCATAATTATGAGAAACGTCTGGATATGAGTGGATGCGAGGAATTTCGTGAAGTGGCTGATAGTTTTAATCGGATGGCGGAACGACTGACGGAGTATCGCGCCAGTACGCTGAACGACATACTTTCTGCTAAGAAATTTCTTGAGGCTATTGTGAATAGTATTGATGAACCTATTATTGGTTTGAACCGTAATAGGGAAATTCTCTTTATCAATAATGAGGCTTTAACTGTGCTGAATTTAAAACGGGAAGAGGTAATTCGCCGTTCGGCTGAGGAGCTTTCTTTGAAGAATGATTTGCTCCGCCGTTTAGTTCGTGAATTGGTAAATCCGGGTGAAAAGAAAGAACCGTTGAAGATTTATGCAGACAATAAGGAGAGTTACTTTAAAGCTTCTTACATTACCATTATAAATGCAGAGGCTGATGATGACGAACCTCATAATCTTGGCGATGTGATTTTACTGAAAAATATTACAGAATTCAAAGAATTGGATAGTGCCAAGACTACTTTTATCTCGACTATTTCTCATGAACTGAAAACGCCTATATCCGCTATTCTGATGAGTCTGCAGTTGTTGGAGGACAAACGGGTAGGGGTGTTGAACGACGAGCAGGAGCAATTATCGAACAGCATTAAGGAAAATGCTGATCGCCTTCTTGGGATTACCGGAGAACTACTGAACATGACGCAGGTAGAAGCCGGTAAACTGCAGATGATGCCTAAAATAACAAAGCCCATTGAACTGATAGAGTATGCCATCAAGGCTAATCAGGTACAGGCTGATAAATTCGGCATTCAGATAGAAGTGGAGTATCCGGAAGAAAAAATGCCTAAATTGTTTGTCGATAGCGAAAAGATTGCTTGGGTACTCACCAATTTGTTGAGTAATGCTATCCGCTATTCCAAAGAGAACGGGAGGGTGGTTATCGGCGCCAAGCATGACGAGGATTTTGTGGAAATGTATGTGCAGGATTTTGGAAAAGGTATCGACCCGCGTTATCACCAGAGCATTTTTGACCGTTATTTCCGAGTGCCGGGCACTAAAGTGCAAGGTAGTGGCTTAGGACTTTCCATTTCGAAAGACTTTGTGGAAGCGCATGGCGGTACACTGACTGTTCAGAGTGAGCTGGGTAAGGGGAGCCGCTTCGTTATCCGGTTGAAAGCGTAACGTTTTCTATTTTTTGCGGTACTGTTGCGGAGACATGCCTGTTTGTTTCTTGAAAAATGTACCAAAATAAGAAGCATTGGGAAAATTGAAGAAATCGGCGATTTCCTGGATATTTTTCTGGGTGTTCTTGAGTAGTGAGATGCTTTTGCGGATGATGGATTTGAATATCAGTTCCTGCACGGTGAATCCGCAGACGGACTTGGATAGTGCAGAGAGGTATTTGGGTGATAAGCAGAGTTTGTCTGCATAAAACTCTACACCGCGTTCTTCCGTGTAGTGCGCATCTATCAACTGAATCAGCCGGATAAAAATTTCATGTTTGTGGCCAACCGTTGTTTTAAGGTTCATCAGTTTACGGTTGTAAATGGAACAGATGCGGTATGTGAGTCCCAGCAGAAGCAGCCTTTGTTCGTTGTCGTTGAAGGTGTTGTTGTCTAAGTGCAGGGTATTGTCCAGTAAGGACATGTATTTCAGGACTTCTTCTTCGTCTCCGGTGTTCCATACGTAGCATGGTTCGGTCCGGAGCTGCATGTATAGGTACATGGTTGCCACTGAATTGCCTATGATGTCCCTTATCGGTTCTATCTGGTAAATGAATATGAATAGTTGCAGGTCTTCCGATTCGCTCAGCACTTGGAAGAGGGAATCTTCCGGAATGAAAACTGTTTCGCCAGCCTGGGCCGAGAATACTTTCATATTGAGCGAAAAGGTGAAGTTACCCTGGCGGCAAACTATCAGTCCTGCTCCATTAATCATAAAAGGTTTTTTCAGGGAGGCAGGAAAGGAGCAGAGCATACCTTCTGAACTACAAATGTTTTCTCCGTTTGACAATGCGCGGTCTAAGTGGGATAAACGTTCTTGTTGGGTATCCATAACAGACAAAATTACAGGTTATACTGAAAATTGTCTGCTAAGTTAGTAATTTTCGTTTAGGATACCGCACGACAAGCACAAATATCATGCAAAACAAGCAGGCGTAGAGTGTCCATCCTGCCATTTCCTTTACAGCAGAGAGGGTGGCCTGCACTTGGATGCGTCCTTTGGTGAATATGGCAGCCATGCTGATTGCTTCTTGTTTGCTCTTTCCCTGATATTGCATACCTTGTACGGTCTGGGTAAACGAGGTGGATGCTTCGGGGTGCAGCATGTCTACATTCTGTGCATAGCGGGTGACGTAGTGCTGTTGGCGTTCTTGCAGTACATTCGTATAGAGTGCGGCTCCGATGCTGGGAGCCAATACCATGCGTACGGTAAGCATGGTACATATCCAAGAAGAAAGATATTTGTAAGGCATGCGTTGGGTGGCGTAGGTTGGAATCAGCGAATAGAGGAACATCATACCGGTAGAACGGATGATGACCGGATACTTCATCCGTTCGTACAGTCCTGCACCTTGTACCTCGAAATACATGAACATGGCGGAAAGCCCCAATAGAAGGAAACCGGCGGCAAAGAGATATTTGAAGTGTACGCCTTTTACGCTGAGCCAGATAGTGGCTATACCGCCGATGAGGTAGCCCAGCATGGACCAGTTGCCCAGGGTGGCATTCTGAAAGTTGTCCAGTTTCATGCCTATGCCCGTGAATACATTGACAAACATGGCGCTGGAATTCAGTACCATTAACAGAAAATAGAATAGGAAACCCATACGGATGGTACGCAGTTTGAATACATCGAGCTGATAGTAAGGATTGCGCTGGGTAGACTCGATATAGAGAAATATGCCGCCAGCAATGATGGCGCAGACTGTGGCCCATTGTATGGTTGGGTCATCGTACCAGTCGAGCACTTTGCCATAAGTAAGCACGTAGGTAATGCAGGTCAGTGTGATGCAGAAGATGGAGGCATTGCCGAACTGCTTGAAGTTGATGGGGAAACGGCGGGTGGTATATTTATGATAAGGCATAGTAATGAAGGTGATGAGGATGCAAAGTAATAGTAGCCCCATCATAAAGTAGTGTATGTACTGCCATTCATATTCAAAAGCGAGCCAGGCGGTGAGCGAGGTTCCCAATTGCCCCAGTACCATGAAGAATAGATAGATGGCGGGTTGTGCCGCACTCCGTTCGATGTCCAGCTTGTCCCAGCCTTCGTCAGTTGTGGGCTCGTTGCCGGGTGTAATTTTGTCGTACGCCTCGATATGCCCTGCATACTTTATGAGGGTGAAGAGGTTGACCATCATCAGTACCATTCGTAGGAATCCCATAAAGATGCTGCATAGTGCCAGCAGGAAAACACTGTCTGTCTTGGCACAGATATAACTGAAGATGTACATCAGGGAGAATCCTGCCAGACACATCATTTTCTGCCGGCGTATGACTACCAGCCTATATAGAAAGGGGCAGAATGCCGCCATACCGATGGAAGTGGCGAAGTTGGCAAACTGGATATGCTCGGAAATGATGCCGAGCCCGCTCATCATTTCGGTGCTTGCCACCGAGTAGGTACCGCCTACAGTCAGTATCGGCAAAAAGAATACGAATAGGATGATGATACCTACCGGCTTAGGTACCCAGTTGTAGAAGGGATAGTTCTTGGGGGATGAGGGCATGGATAATTAAAAATTAATCATTAAACACTAATCATTATTCCATCTTCGCTTTGACTATTACCATCATACCGGCGGCAAGGCTACTGTTGTCTTCTTTAGACAAATCGGTAAAGTCGATGCGGACTGGGATGCGTTGCTGTATCTTCACGAAGTTGCCGGCAGAATTATCCGTGGGCACTAGGGAATATTTGGAGCCGGTGGCTCCGGAGATGGCAGTGATTTTTCCTTTGAATTCTTTGTCGCTGATGGCATCGACGGTAATGACTACTTCTTGTCCCAAGTGCAGATTCTCAATCTGGGTTTCCTTGTAGTTGGCTATAATCCACTTTTGTGTGTCAGGCAGAATGTAGGTGATGGTTTGTCCGGCAGTGATGAATTGTCCTTCTTCAAGAGTACGCCGCCCCAATTTCCCATCACAAGGAGCTACTACTACGGTGTAGGAGCAGCCAGCCAAGGCCCGCTTTGGGCAGCACCTGCATAAACAGTGTTAAATTCATCTTGTTCTCCCCTTTTGTTTAGAGTGTATCTGAAAAGTCGAAAATATCCGTCATTTTCTTTGGGCAATACCGCACAATTCCCGCCTGACGGCTTAAGCACTGCTCCGGCGGCTGCGGCACGGCAACTGCGTTGCCAAAATGCTCGATAATACACAAAGTATTATCTGCGCTTTTGGCTTAGCAGCTGCCGCACCTCGCTCGCCGTATCGGCACTTAGAATTATGCGGTATTGCCTTTGTTTTCAGATACACCTTAGGCAAACAATGTCAGAATCATACCGCCCGCAATCACGGACGCGATCTGACCGGATACATTCACCCCAACGGCGTGCATCAGCAAAAAGTTCTGGTTGTCTTCCTGCAGGCCCATCTTGTTCACCACACGGGCCGACATCGGGAATGCCGAAATGCCCGCTGCACCGATCATGGGGTTGATTTTTTGTTTGGCAAACAGGTTATATACCTTGGCCACCAGCACGCCGCCGATGGTATCGAACACAAAGGCCACCAGCCCCAGCGCCAGAATCATCAGGGTCTGCCGATTCAAAAAATACTCTGCCTGCATTTTGGATGCCACCGTCAGCCCCAGCAGCAGGGTAATGAGGTTTGCCAGTACCTTTTGTGCGGTTTCGGACAGGCTGTCCAGCACACCACATTCCCGGATGAGGTTGCCGAACATCAAAAAGCCAACCAGCGCCACACTGCGCGGCACAAACAGCCCCGCCACCATGGTAATAATGATGGGGAACAGGATTTTTGCCGTTTTGCTGACTTGCTTTTCGGCATATGGCATGCGGATCAGGCGCTCTTTTTTGGTCGTCACAAGCCGGATGACTGGCGGCTGGATGATGGGCACCAGCGCCATGTAAGAATACGCTGCCACAATGATGGCCCCCAGATAGTTGGATTCCAGAAAGTTCGCCACAAAGATGGAGGTCGGCCCGTCCGCCGCACCGATCACGGCAATGGAAGCGGCATCTTTGAGTTCAAAGCCCATCAAAGTCGCAGCCCCCAGCGTGAAAAAGATGCCAAACTGCGCCGCCGCCCCAAAAATCATCAGCTTGGGGTTGGAAAGCAGCGGTGTAAAATCAATCATTGCACCAATGCCCACAAACAGCAGCAACGGGAACAGTTCGTTGGCAATGCCAGCATCAAACAGCACATCCAGCGGGCCGACCTCGGTGCCGGTGGACAGCACCTGGGTAACAGCACCGGACAGCGGCAGGTTGACGAGAATGGCCCCAAAGCCCATTGGCAGCAGCAGGGATGGCTCCATCTCCTTTTTGATCGCCAGCCAGATCAACAGGCCGCCGATCCCCCACATAACCACCTGCTGCCATTGCAGGTTCCATAGATTTCCAAACAGTTCTTGCATCCATAGCCCTCCTTGTTTTAATGCAATCTTAATACAAACAGCAAAAAGAAAAAGACTTCCGCCGCGCAGGGGTACTACACCCATGCTCGGCAAAAGTCTTGCGTTATTTCATACAAATTACGGGCTGTCAGCCGTCTTGACGTAACTTGCAGACGCTGCGCGTCCGCTACTCCCTTTTGCTGGTTTCATTATGCAATATCAATACCGGGATGTCAAGGGGGTTTTTGCCGCCGCGCAAAATTCTTTTTCAGCAGCCTGACTTTTTACACATCCGGCCAACGGTGGATCTGGCGCAGATACAAAACCAGACCAAACTCACCGGAGATGGTTTCGGAAAGCGGGAACGCCCACCAGGTCCACCCCAGCCCCAGACGGGACAACAGCCAGAAAATGGGGATCAGGCAGATGATTTCCCGCATAACAGAGATTGCCACGCTGACCTTTGCCGCACCGATTGCCTGGAAAAATACCGGCGTGATAAGGGAAAACACTGCCGAGAAAAAGCTGAGCCCAATAATGCGGGGAATATCAAGGGTGGATTTTGAGCGTATTTGAGGCGTAAAAATCAACGCAAAATAAATCTTGATTTTTTGACAGGCCTGTAGTATACTATACAAGCAACATATGGGCCGGTGTGTTGGAATTGGCAGACGAGACGGACTCAAAATCCGTTGGTGGTGACACCGTGTGGGTTCGACCCCCACCACCGGCACTGATATAAAACCCCAAAAGGCGCAGAGCTTTTTGGGGTATTTTTTTTGCATGGTCACGGGGGTCGAACAGGGCGGCACGGCTAAGTCGCGCACAAAAGTCTCCGGTGGAGACTTTTGAGGCCCACGCCCCCACCACCGCTTAACAAAACAGCCCGGAACTGCCGCCTGCATTTGCGGTGGTTCCGGGCTGTTGCTTTCCCTATTCACCTTGCAGCTGTCAACGTGCAGGTATGGGTTCCTGGAATGTCTTATGCCTTTTTGCTGTAATCGCGTGCGCCGTAAATGGCGGTGCCGATGCGTACAATGGTGGCACCCTCGCGGATGGCATCGGGGTAATCCCCGCTCATGCCCATGGAAAGGATATCCATTTTGGCGTTCTCATAATGGCGGTCAGCAGCTTTTGCCAGCAGTTCCCGCATTTGGGCAAAGAACGCGCGGGTCTCATCCGGGGTTGCAGCTGCCGGTGGGATGGCCATCAGGCCGCGCAGGCGGATATGCGGCTGTGCGGCTGCCATATCCAGCAGGGGCCACAGGCTTTCGGCAGAAACGCCAGACTTGCTCTCTTCCCCGCCAATGTTGATCTCGATCAAAATTTCCTGGGTCAGGTTTGCGGCGGCAGCGGCGCGCTCCACCTTTTGCAGCAGGTGCTCGCTGTCCACGCTTTCAATCAAAGCAGCACGGCCCACCACTTTGTTGACCTTGTTGGTCTGCAAATGGCCGATAAAATGCCCCGGCTTACCGCAATAAGCGTTGGCGTCGGTCTTTTCCACCAGTTCCTGCACATGGTTTTCGCCAAACAGGTCAATGGGCAGAACGGCGCTGGCAATCACCTCTTCCACGGTGCGGGTCTTGCAGGCGGCGCACAGCAGAATATCTGCCGGGTCGCGGCCGGCTTCACGGGCGGCGGCGGCCATATTTTCACGGATGCGGGCCACATTTTCGGCCATCATTGTCAGTTGTTCCTGTGTCAGCATGGTTCACATCTCCTGGTAAACGGCGCGGCTGCCGCCGATGTATTTGGGGCGGGTGCGGGCGCAGATGATGGGCGCAGCGCCGATCTGCTTGATGGTCAGGCGCACCGGCACGGCCACGCGCTTTAAGTGCATGCCAATCAGCGTACCGCCGATATCAATTCCGGCAGCGGCACGCACTTCCTCCACCAGAACCGGATGTTCAAACGCCTGCCAGCAGTTGGTTGCCCAGCTGCCGCCCGCATGGGGCTGCGGCACGGCGTTCACCTGTTCATAACCATACTTTTCGGCAGCTTCCTGCTCGATGACAATGGCGCGATTCAGGTGTTCGCAGCACTGGGCCGCCAGATAGACGCCCTGCGCTTTGAGCACCGGCAGAATACCCGCCAGCACAGCCGCGGCGGCTTCCATGCTGCTGTCCTTGCCAATATGCCCGCCAACGATCTCGCTGGAAGAGCAGCCGACCACAAAAATATCCCCGGCGCGCAGGTGTGCAGCCGCCAGCAGTTCTTCCGCTGCCTGGCGTGCCTGCGCCGTAATGGCGGCGCAATCCGGTTTTTGAACGGTGTTTTGTTCCATAATCTACCCACCTTTTTCATTTACTGATCCGGCATTATTATAACACGGGATGCAAGGTTTGTACATTCTTAAACGGTTCTAAAGAAATCTTACCCCCATACAAAAACGGTGCAGCAAAGCCGCAGCCTGCTGCACCGTTTTGGGGCACTGCTGAAAACAAACTTATTCTCAGCGCTTGATATCGTAATTCATGTTCATCAGGTTGCGGATGGTGGAAACATCATCGGTGATGTTGGCATCGCCATGGATGGTGTGCTTGATGGCGGAGCTTGCCACCGCAAAGTTGACCATATCCATCGGCTTGTAGTTGTGCAGCATGGCGTAAATCAGGCCGCTGGCAAATGCATCGCCGCCGCCTACACGGTCCAGAATATTAAAGGTAAACAGCTTGCTTTCAAAGGTATGGTCCTCATACCACATAAAGGCTTTCAGGCTGTTCTCGGAGCCGGAATGGGCATAACGCACATGGCGGGCAATGCACTTGATGTTGGGGTAACGCTCCACAAAGCGCTGGAAGATCTCATCCTGCTGTTCATAGCTGGGCTGTAGGGGCACGCCGTCTTTCCAGTCGCCCTGGGCGTGGTCGGCATCGTCTTTCCACAGGTGGTAAGGCTCAATGCCAAACAGAACATCCACATAGGGCAGGCACTTGGTGCAGTAGTCACGGGCTTCTTCCCAAGCCCACAGGGTGGAGCGGAAGTTGCCGTCAAAGCTGACGGTCAGGCCCTTTTCCTTGGCTTTTTTCAGGCAGGCCATCACAAAATCGGCGCAGTTCTGGCCCAAAGCCGGGGTAATGCCGGAAAGATGCAGCCAGTCAAAGCCGTCCAGCAGGGCGTCCAGATCCACTTTGGAAAGGTCATACTCAGTAAAAGCGGAGTGCTTGCGGTCGTAAGTAACCTTGCTGGGGCGGATGCCGTAACCGGTTTCCAGGTAATAGGTGCCCAGACGATGGGTCGGGGTTTCCTCCGGGGTGGAAAGGATCATCGGGGTGCAGTGCACATCATTGGAGCGCAGCCAGCGCACCGCACTTTTGCCCAAAGAGTTGTTGGGCACCACGCTGAAAAACGTGCTGTCCACACCCAGGTTGGCAAGAGCCAGGGCAATGTTGGCCTCGCTGCCTCCATAGCTGGCTTCAAAGTTGGAAGCCATACGGATCTTTTCATAGTTCGGCGGGGTCAGGCGCAGCATGACCTCACCAATCGTAATAAATTTAGCCGGGCTGTCGTTATGCAGGAGCAGGGGGTTAAAATGTTCCATAACATCTACCTCTCTTTTCTGGCCCTACGGGCAAAACCAGGTCATGGCCCGCCGCAGGGTTTGTTATGTCATATTTATTGTACCGTATTTTCGTCCCGGTTTCAACGATTTTTACACAAACCGCGCTCATATTTTGCGTTCCTTTTCACTGTTGCACAAAAAGGGCGGCACCGGGCGGCAAAAAACATCGCACACCCATGATTTTTTGCTGCCCGGTTCGAATTGCATTTTAATGTCTTTTATTGTATAATAGTAGAAACTGTGCCCTGGCGGCGGCTGCCGCGCGGGGTGTTGATACAAGTGCCGCACAAAACAGCGTTCTGACGTTTTATGCGGGCCATAAATCTGGAGGGAGCCAAACATGGCCGAAACAATGCAGGTCTCCGCGCAGCGCGCCTGGACCCACCTGAAAAAATACCAACCGCTGATCCATGAACTTGTCAGCCGCGATCTGAAAGTCAAATACCGCCGCAGCTTTCTGGGTTACATCTGGAGCATTTTGAACCCGCTGCTGATGATGCTGCTGCAAAGCATCATCTTTTCGTACATGTTCCGCAACGATATCCCAAACTTCCCGCTTTACCTGATCTGCGGCAACACCCTGTTTACCTTTTTCAATGAGACCACCAGCATGGGCCTGACTTCTGTTATCCAGAACGCCCCGCTGATCAAAAAGGTGTACATTCCCAAGTTCATCTTCCCCGTCAGCCAGGCGGTTTCCCGCTTTGTCACCATGCTGTTCAGCTTTGGTGCGGTTCTGCTGGTCATGATCTTTACCCGTGCCACCTTCTATTGGACCATCTTTTTGAGTTGGCTGCCGCTGGTGCTGCTCTTCTTTTTCAGCTGCGGGCTGGGGCTGCTGCTTTCCGCGCTGGCGGTGTATTTCCGTGATATGATGCACCTGTACAGTATCCTTACCATGGGTTGGATGTACGCCACCCCGCTGTTCTACCCCATCACCGCCCTGCCGGAAACCCTGCAGAAACTGCTGAAGCTGAACCCGCTGTACCACTACATCAACCTGTTCCGCAACCTGATGATGTACGGCAACATTCCCGGCCCCAACACCTGGATTGCCTGCATTTTTTGCGCCGTTGCCTCTATGGCTATTGGCCTGTTGGTGTTCCGCAAACTGCAAAAGAACTTTATCCTGTATATCTGACGTGAGGTAACGTATGGACGAGATTATTAAAGTCAATGACGTTTCCATGCGCTTTAACCTTGCGCAGGAAAAAACTGAGACCCTGAAAGAATACACCGTAAAACTGCTGACCCACAAGCTGTTTTTTAACGAATTTTACGCACTGAAACATGTTTCTTTCAGCATGAAGCGCGGCGAATCCCTGGCGCTGATCGGGCGCAACGGCAGCGGCAAAAGCACCATGCTGAAAGTGATTTCCGGCGTGATGTACCCCTCCGGCGGCAGCGTTGCCGTCAACGGCGAAATTGCCCCCATGATCGAGCTGGGCGCCGGTTTTGACATGGATCTGACCGCGCGGGAAAACATTTTCCTGAACGGCGCGGTGCTTGGCCACGACCGGGACTATATGATGGAGCATTTTGACCGCATCATTGAATTTTCGGAGCTGAAAGATTTTGTGGATGTTCCGGTCAAAAACTTTTCCAGCGGCATGATCGCTCGTTTGGGCTTTTCCATTGCCACTGAAGTACAGGCCGACATTCTGGTTTGTGACGAAGTGCTGGCCGTTGGCGACTTTATGTTCCAGCAGAAATGCCACCGCCGCATGGAAGAGATGCTTTCCAACGGCACCACGCTGCTGTTCGTCAGCCATGATATCAACCAGGTGCAGCAGCTGTGCCAGCGCTCCATCTGGCTGGATCACGGTGTTCTGCGCGGGGATGGGCCATCGCGTGAAGTCTGCGCGGACTATGTGCGCGCTATGGAGGCCGGTGAAACCTGATGGAAAAGCTGCTGACGGTTTCGGTTGCCGCCTATAACGGCGCTGCCACGCTGCAAAAAGCGCTTGAATCCTGCCTGGTGGCGGATGAAAGCCTGCAGGCGCTGCTGGATGTGATCATTATTGATGATGGCTCCACCGATGGCACCGCCGCGCTGGCGCAGGCCTTTGTGCAGGCACACCCCGGCAGTTTCCGGCTGGTGAGCAAGGTGAACGGCGGGTACGGCTCCACGCTGAATACCGCGGTAGAGCTGGCCTCCGGGCGGTACTTTCGCACGCTGGACTGCGATGACTGGTTTGACACCAATGCTTTGCAGACCCTTTTGCGCCGCCTGCAAAACTGCACGGCGGATGCGGTATACACCAACTACCGCACCGTGCAGGAAAACGGCAGCGGAAAGGCCTTTGATGTCTGCTGCAAATTTGATACAAACCGTGTGTATGCTGTGGGTGAAGTGCAGCAGGCCACACCTGATTTGTGCATGGAGATGCACGCGCTGACCCTCTGCACCAAAACTCTGCGCGCCGCATGGCGCCCCATGCCGGAGCATTGCAGCTACACGGATATGGGCTATACGTTTGTTGGCATGACTGCGGCGCAGACCATCTGCTTTGTGCCGGTGGTTTTGTACCAGTACCGCCTGGGGCGGGATGGCCAGAGCGTGAGCATGGCCAGCTACCGCGCCCACACGCAGGATTACATCCGCGTAGCGCGCATTCTGTTGGATGTTGCCGAACCGCTGGCCGCACAGCCTGCCCCCGCCGGGCGGGACCTGCTGCTGGTGCAGCGGGCGCGGGATGTGGCGCAGTACCTGATTGAGCTGTACCTGCGCTTTCCCCCCGACCGTGAAACCGGCCTGGCCCTGCGCCGGTATGACGAGATGCTGTGCCAGACTTACCCACACATCGCTGCCATGATGACCAACAAAAACACCCGTCTGCTGCGGGCCGGGCGTTACCTGCCCTACCGCACATTGAGCGCATGGGCGCGCGGAAAACAATCCAACGGCGGCATTTTATAATGCTGTGCCGGATACTTGAATACTTTGCCGGATATGATAAGGCAAAAAGTGAAAGGAGAATACCGTATGCTGCTGCAAAAGCTGCTTTGGCCCCGCGTGGGCATATGCACCGAGGACCGACTGTATTACCGTATGAAAGCCCCCAGCTTCCGCGATGAGGGGGATATCCTGCGCATTGAGCAGGGCGAACGCGTCTGCTTTGATACCTACTTTAACAGCGTCAGCGCAGACAAATGGCGCCGCTACACCGCCGCGCAGAATTTTTCGCTGCGGCTGAAACTGAGCGGCAAGCTGCGCGTTGTGCTGTGCAGCCGCCATTTCATCAACAGCCAGAGCGTGCGAGCCGTGCTGGCCGAAAAAGTAGTGCAGGCGGATTCCGTGCAGGAATTCTGCTTCGATTTTCCCAAGGGCGCTGACGGCATGCTGTTTTTTGAGCTGCAGGCCCTGAGCGGCAATGCTGCCTATTGCGGCGGCGCTTATGAGTGCGATGCCGCTGAAAAGGATGTGCAGCCCGTCAAAATCGGCGTGGATATCTGCACTTTCCGCCGGGAGCCGTTCGTTATGGGCAACATTGCCCGCATGCGCAGCGATATTTTGGAAAACGCCGCCAGCCCGCTGCACAACCACTTGGAAGTGTTTGTTTCCGATAACGGCCAGACGCTGGATTACGATAAGCTGAACAGCGATACCGTGCATGTTGTGCCCAACGCCAATGTGGGCGGTGCCGGCGGCTTTACCCGCGGCATGATCGAGATCCTGAAAGCCAACGAAAATGGCGCAGGCGTTACCCATGTACTGGTCATGGATGATGACATTGTGCTGGATACCGATGTGCTGCTGCGCACCTACACCCTGCTGAGCCTGCGCAAGCCGGAATATGCGGATGTATTTGTCGGCGGTGCCATGCTGCGGCTGGACCGCCCTAACATTCAGGTAGAAAACGGCGCCGCCTGGAACCAGGGCCAGTTGATCAGCCACAAAGCCAACTTTGATCTGACCAAGGTTGACCTGTGCGTTGCCAATGAGCTGGAAGAACGCCATGAGTATAACGCCTGGTGGTACTGCTGCATCCCCATTGCCGTTGTGCGGCCGGACAACCTGCCCATGCCCATCTTTATCCGCGGCGATGACATTGAATACGGCCTACGCAACTGCAAACGCCTGGTCACCCTGAACGGCATCTGCGTATGGCATGAGCCGTTTGAGAGCAAGTATTCTTCCTCGATGTACTATTACATCCTGCGCAACCAGTGCATTGACAACAGCATGCACTGCCCCGGCTATGATGCCAACGCCCTGAAAGCTGACCTGCGCAGCCAGGTGATGGGCGAAGTGAACCGCTACCGCTATAAGAATGCTGACCTGCTGATCCGCGGCGTGCGCGACTTTTTGAAAGGCATTGACTGGCTGGAACAGACCGATGCCGAAGCCCTGCACAAAGAGATTATGGCATATGGTTACAAGGCCCAGCCGGTGGACCAGCTGGATGTTCCGTTTGATTATTCCCGCTACCTGTACGCCACCAAAGAGGAAGAAAAAAACAAGGGCAAGCTGAAAGACCTCAAGGTCAAGCTGACCCGCAACGGCTGGCTGGTGCCCCCCACCCGCGAAAACACCGTTGTGAGCATGATGCACATGACCGCCTACAATGCTTACCGCGTGCAGAAGGTGCTGAACTATGATTCCAACTCCCAGAAAGGCTTTGTGACCGAGCGCAGCAAGGAAGAATACAGCCGCTGCGTGCGCGAGATGAAAGCCTGCATGAAGGAGATCGACGCCCAGTTTGACGCTGCCGCCCAGAGCTACCGCGAGCGCTGCGGCGAAGTGCGCAGTCTGGACTTCTGGAAAAAGTATCTGAACCTGGACAAGTAATTTTACCGGGCCTATCCCCGGTTTTCCCTAGAAAGGAATCTTACACTTATGGCCAAAAAAGAGGCAAATTCGTTTGTTCTTACCATTGCGGGCATTGCTGCTGCCACCGTGATCGGCGTGGTCGGGGTCAAGCTGACCCCTGCCCCGCATGTGATTTTCAGCCTGGCCCCCAGCGCAGAACCACAGGCTACCGCTGAGCCGGATCCCATCAGCTGCGTGCTGGCCGGTACCGGGCAGGTTGTGGATTTTGCGGATCCCGGCGCAGAGGAATATGTTTCCCTGCTGGATACCGACAGCCAGAGCCTGACCGAGCGCTATGCCCTGCCCGCTTTGGAGCGGATGACCCAGTCCGACACCGAAAGCCTGATTGCCCCTTTGCAGGTCATCCAGCGCATTCAGACCCTCGGTATTGACCCTGCCACCTTTGATACCCCGGAGGCCAACTGGAAAAACCTGTACAACTCTGTCATGACCCGGCTGGCCCCCCTGGCCACCGCCGAAACCACCCAGGCTGTGAATTTTACCGGTTCCAGCCTGGCAGAACTGAATGACTTTCTGGCAGCCAACCCCGGCAGCACGGTGGAGGTCATCACCCCTGCTCTGGTGATGGATGCTACCCTGGTGGTACCCACTGGTACGATCCTGCACGGCAACGGCGCAGTGCTGACCCCCGGCAATGAAACGCTGGACAAAGCCATTGTTCTGGACCAGGCGGAAAATACCGCCGTGACCGGCTTTGTCATCAACGGCGGGTGCAATTACGGTGTCTATGTCAAGAATTCCAGCAGTTTCTATCTGGCTGACCTTGACGTCAGCAATGTTTCCCTCAAGGGCCTTTGCGTTATGGGGGAGAACACCGGCTTTGCACTGGTCAATAACAGCATCCATGAAAACCAGAATGGTGCCATCTTCCTGAACGGCGAGATCAGCAATGGCGTGATCGAGGGCAACCGCATTGAAAATAACTCTGGTGCCCGCAACCTGACCGCCGGGCTGGTGCTCTGCTCCATGCCCATTGAGGACATTGAGACCGCCTACAATCCGTTCCCGGATGAAATGCTGTACGATATTTTGCAGTCTCCCCATCAGCTGGTTGTGCGCGGCAACACGGTTGCGCAGAACCATTCCTCCGGCATTTATTCGGAAAGCGGCTACCTGAACTATTATATAGAGAACACGATCTACAAGAACGAAAAAGAGGGCATGTGCCTGGATTACGGCTCCTTCGGCAACTACATTACCGGATGTGAGATCCGCCAGAACGGCGGCCGCAACCGCATGAGTGATGAGGATCTGGAAGCTGACTTTATTCTGGATCAGGGCCGCATGGCGGATGGTTCCTCCCCCGCCAAGCTGCCCGGCATCTCGCTGGATAACACCGCCTACAACACCATTTACGGCAACATTGTGCGGGACAATTACGGTTCCGGCATCAAGGCTGTGCGCTCGGCGTTCAGCAACACCATTCTGTGCAACCAGATTATTGACAACAACCGGGGTGCCAGCGATACCTTCCACTTCTTTGGTATCGAGCTCAGCACTGACCTGAACGCGGACGAAGCCGTGCAGGGCCTGGATTTTACCCCCTGCTATGAGAACATCATTGCCCGCAACACCATTTCCGGCGGGCATTACGCTGGGGTGTTTATGGGCGAAGATGCGTTCATGAATGATATTTTTGACAATACCTTTATGGACTGCACTGACTGGGCTATGGAATCCCTGGGTGAAAAATACAACTCTACCCTGAACAATATGGCAAACATGCCCACCCGCGGGATCGAACTTTCTAACGGTCAGGGCTGATGCCGCGAGGCTGCTACATGAAACAAACACTGCAAAACCGTTTCCCGCGCCGGTGGCTGCTGCTGGCTTTTGTGCTGAACTTTGCCATTGCCGCGGCTGCACTGCTGCCCTACATGATACGGGACGGCGGCCTGCTGTTGGTTGCGGCGGATTTTGACGCAGAACAGCTCTCCTACAACATGCTGTGCAACAACGCCATCAAAAGCGGCGAGGTGCTGTGGAACTGGCGCATTGATATTGGTTCGGACTTTGTATCCTCGTTCAGCTTTTACACCCTCGGCAGCCCGTTTTTCTGGCTGAGCTTTCTCTTCCCCGCCAGCGCGTTTCCCTATCTGGTCGGCTGGATCTATATGCTCAAATATGCTGTTGCCGGGCTGACCTCGTTTGCCTACTTCCGCCGCAGTGCCAGCGAGAAAAGCGCCCTGCTTGGCAGTGTGTTGTATGCATTTTCCGGTTTTTCCTGCATCAACGTGGTGTTCTATCACTTCCATGATGTGATTGCCCTGTTCCCGCTTTTGATGCTGGGGCTGGACAAACGCATGCAGGAGGGCAAAAAAGCTCCGTTCCTGTTTGCCGTTGCCATCAACGCGCTGGTCAACTATTACTTCTTTATCGGGGAAGTTTTCTTCCTGGTGTTTTACTATATTACGCGGTATCTTTTTGGCGGCGAGGACGCACGCCCCGGGGCGGATCTGCGCAAAAATGCCCGCAAAATTCCGGCCTGCATCCTGGAAGGCTGTCTGGGCGTCGGCATGGCTGGGGTACTGTTCATCCCCTCCATTGCGGCGGTGCTCAATAATCCCCGCGTATCGGATCACATCAGCTTGAGCCAACTGACCTTTGACTGGCCCAATTACCTGCAAATGCTGCGGGCGCTCTTCTTCCCGGCGGAGAATATGTTCAATTTTTCCGCTGTGGTGCATGATAACTGGTATTCCATCGCGGCGTACCTGCCCTTGGTAGGCGTCTGCCTGGTTCTGGCTTATCTGCTGCGCTGGAAGTGGGACTGGCTGCATGTGCTGCTGGTGGGGCTGTTCCTTGTAGCAGCCAGCCCGGTCAGCAACAGTCTGTTCGTCATGTTCACCAGCGAGCCGTACCGCCGCTGGTATTACATGCTGGTGTTCCTGCTGGTGCTGGCCACCATCAAGGTGCTGGACCATCTGCAGGACTACCCTTGGCGTGCGGGCTGCGGTATTTCGGCTGCAGTCATCGCCGCTATCACGCTGTATCTGTACGTCAAGCGCGATACCATGGTATACCGCAAATACTGGCTGGTTGTGTTGACATTGATTGCCATCGGCGGCGTGGTTCTGCTGTTTGCTGCCCTGGGCGGGGTACGGCAGCTGCGCCTGCGCCGTCCCATGGCTGCCCTGACGGCCTGCACTGCTCTGGTTGCTGCATTGACCACCGGTTTTACCGTGGGCACCTATCAGCGTGCCTACACCCAAACGATCGGCCTGACCACCACAGAAATTTATGGTGACGTTATCCACAGCGGCGACGGCCTGCCTGATGCCCTGCCCTACCGCTATTATTTCTGGGAGCCGTATTCCAACCGCGGCATGGCGGCTTACCTGCCGGACCGTACCTCCTTTTTGAGCACGCTTTCCCCCTCCATCTTTACACTGTATGATGCCCTGGGGGACGAGCGCCACGCCATTACCCCCGCCGGGCCGGAGGGCACCAACGAGCTGCTTTCCGTTGGGTATTATATCCGCAACAACTCCGACTGGCCGGATGAAATCTACACCAGTTTTTCCAACGGTCACGAGCAGATCAACGTCTATCAGGATTCCCACGCCCTGCCCATCGGCTTCTGCTATGATACCTACATGACCCGCAGTGAGTTTGACGAGATTGACCCCGCCGAGCGTGCCCACTCCATGTTAAAGACCCTTGTGGTGGCAGACGAGGACGAAGCCACGGTTTCCACCATACTGCGCCACTATGATGCCGCGCTGGATGGCGAGATCAGTCAGGAGAACAAGTTTGCCGACATGGACAAGCGCCGCGAAGCCTGCACCGATGTGTTTGATTATGGCACAGACTATTTTTATTCCGAAATCACATCCGGCAGCGAGCAGTACGCATTTTTCAGTGTTCCCTATGACAAGGCGTGGAGCGCCACGGTCAACGGCGAATCTGCAGAAATCCTGAACATCAACGGCCTGATGGCCGTCAAGGTGAATGCCGGTAAAAACTGTATTCGTTTCCACTATTCCCCCACCCCGCTCTGGTGCGGGATCGGGGTCAGCGCCATTAGCATTCTGCTGACGGCAATTTACCTGCTGGCCGGGCGGCGCAGCAGAAAAAGCAAAAAAGAGGTGCTGTAAACCATGAAGGCTACCCGCGAAAATCCGATCCTGTACATCGTGATCCCCTGCTATAACGAGCAGGAGGTTCTGCCCATTACCAGCAAGCTGTTTTTGAAAAAGATCACCGACCTGGTTGCCGCCGGTAAAATCAGCGATGACAGCCGCGTACTGTTTGTCAACGATGGCTCCAAGGACAAAACCTGGTCCATCATCTGCGACCTGGCCAAGAGCGACAAGCACTACATCGGCATCAGCCAGAGCCGCAACCGCGGTCACCAGAACGCAGTGCTGGCCGGTTTGATGGAAGCCAAGGACAAGTGCGATATCACCATCTCCATTGACTGCGACGGTCAGGACGATATCAACGCTATGGACGCCATGGTAGATGCCTATGTGAACGATGGCTGCGAAGTTGTGTACGGCGTGCGCTCCAAGCGCGATACGGATACCTTCTTCAAGCGCTTTACGGCAGAAAGCTTCTACAAGCTGCTGAACGCCATGGGGGCCGAGGTTGTTTACAACCACGCGGACTACCGCCTGATGAGCGCCCGCGTGCTGCATGAGTTTGCCAATTTCAAGGAGGTCAACCTGTTCCTGCGCGGCATGGTGCCGCTGGTGGGCTTTAAATCCACCAGCGTTGCTTACGAGCGCCACGAGCGCATTGCGGGTGAAAGCCACTATCCCCTGTCCAAAATGCTGTCCCTTGCGTTTGACGGCATCACCAGCCTTTCCGTCAAGCCCATCCGGTTCATTACCGGGTTTGGCGTTATTGTGGCGCTCATCAGCTTTATCGGCGTGATCTGGGCCATTGTGGAAGCGCTGCTGGGTGCCACCGTATCCGGCTGGGCCAGCATGACCAGCATCATCTGCTTTGTTTCCGGCGTACAGCTGATCTGTCTGGGCGTAATTGGCGAGTACATCGGCAAGATCTACATGGAAACCAAGCGCCGCCCCCGCTACATCATCAGTGACCGCACGTGGGATGAGGATGAGAAGTAACCGGCTGGGCAGAGTTACGCCTGTTTGCTTTACCTAATATAGCACCAACAAAATAAATTTGTGCCGCGCGTTTTACCCCTGTATGGGGGGTGGGACGCGCGGCTTTTTTTGTTGTTTCGGAGGTTTCCATGCTCACGGTTGTCTCATTTTGCAGGAGAGTATCATAAAACTAAGGCAACATCGCACAATTCCCGCCTTGCGGCTTAAGCACCGCTCCGGCAGCTGCGGCACGGCATCTGCGTTGCCAAAATGCTCGATAAGACATCCAGTATTATCTGCGCTTTTGGCTTGGCATCTGCCGCACCTCGCTCGCCGTATCGGCACTTAGAATTATGCGGTATTGCCTTTATTATTTATTTATTATTCTTTCTCATCCCCCACCCCCGGCCCCTCTCCTTCCATAAAAAATTTCCCGATATTTTTTGCCTTCCCCTATTGACAAACGCCCCTGTTGGCAGTATTATAATGTCAACATATGAGCAATCATTCATATGATAAAATGTTTGATACCGAGGTGATACTCCCAATGCCTGATACCAAAAAGTTCCCGCAGCCCGCCACAGCACCGGATGGCTTAGCCAACGCCCTGCCTGATGTTCCGGTATGTGACCCAGACTGCCACGGTGAGCCGGATATCGTTGCCAGGCTGCGCAGCGATCTGCCGGACGACGAGGTTCTGTATGACCTTTCGGAGCTGTTCCGTGTGTTTGGGGATACCACCCGCATCAAGATCCTGTACGCGCTGTTTGAGAGCGAGCTGTGCGTAGGCGATTTGGCCCAGCTGCTGGATGTTTCCCAAAGCGCCGTCAGCCACCAGCTGCGGCTGCTGAAAGCCAGCAAGCTGGTCAAGTTCCGGCGGGACGGAAAAACGGTGTTCTATTCCCTGGATGATGATCATGTGCGCAGCATGATTGCGCTTGGCATGGAGCATGTGGAGGAATAAAACGCCCCCAACTCTTGTTACCCCTTATTTTTCAAAAAATATTGATCATAAAACCAAAGGAGATATTATCATGCAGAAGAAATTCAAAATCGAAGTTGATTGTGCAAACTGCGCCGCCAAAATTGAAGATGCCGTTAAAAAGCTGCCCGGCGTGAAGAGCGCTTCCGTCAGCTTTATGGCCCAAAAGATGGTTCTGGATGTCGATGATGATAAGTTCGATGCCGTGCTGAAGGATGTTGTTAAGACCGCCAAGCGTGTTGAGCCGGACTTTGAGATCGAGCTGTAAGCTCCTTGCATCAGCATTTTCGGACGGTTTCCAACCGCCTGAAAGTTTCGGAATACCTTGCAAGCAAAAAAGCAGGTCCGAGTGCCGTCCAGGCATGAGAACATGCTTCTTTGCGGCAGGGTGGTTCCAAAAAAAAAAGGGGGGTGCAGGAGCGTGGCGCAGCCACACTGCGGCGAACCCCACCTTTGTAGCGTGGAGCTTTTGTGACACGCTCAGGGCGGTTTCCAACCGCCCTTATTTTTGCCCCTTTTTCCCTGACGAACACCCAAAAGAGAGGTCTTATCTTATGACAAAGAAGCAGAAAAAGACGCTGAAACGTATCATTATTTCAGCGGTGCTGTATCTGGCCATTATTCTGGCTTCCAAACTGGTGGCTATCCCCTGGTATCTGGAGCTGGTGCTCTTCCTGGTGCCGTACTTCATCATTGGCCACGATGTGCTGCGCAAAGCTGTGCTGGGCATTGTTCACGGCGAAGTTTTTGACGAAAACTTTTTGATGGCCGTTGCCACTGTGGGAGCGCTCTGCCTGGGTGAGTTCAGTGAGAGCGTTGCCGTTATGCTGTTCTACCAGATTGGCGAACTGTTCCAGAGTTACGCCGTCGGCAAAAGCCGCAAGAGCATCAGCGATTTGATGGATATCCGCCCCGACAGCGCCAACCTGGAAACTGCCGACGGCACGGTAAGTACCGTTGATCCCGACGATGTGCCCATCGGCTCTGTGCTGGTCGTGCGCCCCGGCGAGAAAGTTCCCATTGACGGCGAGGTCATTTCTGGCGAAAGCACGCTGAACACCGCCGCCCTTACCGGCGAAAGCAAGCCTCGCTTTGTGCATCCCGGCAGCGAGATCATCAGCGGCTG